>Ga0208758_100123_pt1 | contig 38814 bp, 37 predicted proteins | sample LakWasM116_HOW13_2_FD_183930 | JGI IMG/M metagenome (GOLD analysis project Ga0208758, IMG submission 183930) | Freshwater sediment methanotrophic microbial communities from Lake Washington under simulated oxygen tension - Sediment Metagenome... | ecosystem: Environmental > Aquatic > Freshwater >...
GTGTGCCCAGTTGTTCGCGTCTTTCATCGCCGCTTCTTGATCTGCAGCTGCTGAGGCTACCAATGGCGCTGCCATTGTCATACCTGCAACTAAGCCAAGTGCTAACTTGATTTTGTTGATTTGCATAAGAATCTCCAAATAATTTACTGCATCGGGGTATAAAAAATAACAAAAAATAATTTTTTATCGCTTTGTTATTCGTACTCCACATTCGTGGAATGCAGCCAATGTATTAGGTATCAATGCGAATAGCAACATATATTTTTACAATTTGGTTACATGTTTTTTGTAAAGAGTTACAGTTAAAATCGCCTTAGCCTTGCTGTGACTGGCTTTAAGGAGAATTTTGGCCGTATATTTATCTGATATTTATTTGTAATATTTTTTACAAGTTCACTCGTGATGATTAAACCAGCCTACAGGTCATTTTTTTTGGTGTTCATGTTATGCGCGGCTCCTGAGCGTGTTTAGTCATGATTGCCGCCGTTATTTTTTAAAGCAGTTTTGTTATTTCTGTAACATCTTGTTTACAAATATTTGAAATACGTGAATACTTATTACGCAGCTAATTAGTTGCACATCAAGACTGAATTAAGAAAAACAAATACAGTGTAGGCAGCATGAGTTCCGGCTGCAGCACATTGCCCGATTGCCATATTTTGCGTAAAGGATAATGTTCATGAGTCTGTTAAACTTATTTTGGCTGTTTGTCGTACCCAACAAGGGATGGCGGCGTCTGGTGCAATCCAAGCCATCGATGCATCGCCTTTTTTTTCTGCATGTTGTTCCTCTCTCTCTGATTCCTCCTTTATTTATTTATTACGCTGCCGGTGATTTTGCAGGAGACCTGCTGCCGGTGCTATCCAGCTCCAAACTGCTATTGGTATCGATTATTTTATTTGTAGTTGAGCTGGCAATTGTGCCGATCATGGGGCTGATCGTGCGCCAATTAGCCGAGGTGGCAGAAATTCACCCTAGCTATCATGATTCATTTACGCTGGCGGCTGTGGCGCCAACACCGCTATGGTTAATGCCGATATTTTTTCTGATTCCGAGCATGCTGCTGAATCTGCTTGTGTTGACGGCTGCGCTTTTGTATACGATCAGCTTTATTTATTATGGCATTCCCGCAGTGTTCCATATCAAGGAGCGGGGGCACGCCATGCTTCTGTTCGGTGCGGTATTAACCGCGGGCCTGGTAGCATGGGGATTTTTGATGGTTTCAACACTGGTCATATTAGGCAGCGTACAGAGTCTGTAGGCCGGCTGCCTGCATTGATTGTTTTCATTACCTCAAGCGGCCAGCTCCATACGCCTGGTCGCTTAATTGCATTTGGTATACATGCCGTTTAATGTCGACTTATCCGGTAAATTGCAGTTAAAATCATTTAATGCAATTAAATTGGTATGCACATGACATCAAAGTATTTTAGCCGATGGTTATCCATTTTTATTGTGCTGGCAATTGCGGCGACGGCGATACTTTCATGGCAATATTTCCATCGGCCCAAAGTCCCTGAATCGTTTGCGTCAGGTAACGGCCGTATCGAAGCCACCAGTGTCAATATCGCAACAAAAACAAGTGGCCGCCTCAGCGAGATTCTGGTGCGCGAGGGCGATGATGTCGTCGCTGGTCAGATACTCGCCCGCATGGATACCGCAACGCTCATGGCTGACCTGCACGAGGCAGAGGCTCAGGTCAAGCGCGCTCGAAGTGCCAAGGCAATTGCGCAGGCAAATGTGGCACAGCGAAAAAGTGAAAATTCTGCAGCGAATGCCTTGATTGCACAGCGCGAAAGTGAATTGGCATTAACAGATAAGGATCTGCAAAGAACACAGCAGCTCATTGATAAAGGATTTGTTTCTCCGCAGAAACTTGATGTAGATAAATCCAGAAAAACCAGCGCTGCAGCCTCGGCCCGGGCTGCCAGGTCACAGCAAAGCGAAGTGCAGTCATCCATCAGTGCGGCCTTGGCCGCTGTGAATGAAGCGCAGTCTGCAATTGAGGCTGCAGAAGCCAAAGTTGAAAAAATCAAGGCAGATATCAATGACGCCGCTTTGACTGCACCTATTAGCGGGCGTGTGCTGTACCGCCTGGCAGAGCCAGGCGAAGTGCTCGGTGCCGGCGGTAATGTGCTTACATTGCTGGATATTACCGATGTCTATATGACAATTTTCCTGCCTACATCACAAGTCGGACGCATCGCTATCGGTACAGATGCCAGAATCGTGCTGGATGTGCGCCCTGATATATCCATTCCGGCTACGATTACTTTTGTGTCGCCTGAAGCGCAGTTTACGCCAAAATCCGTAGAAACACGCACTGAACGCGAAAAGCTGATGTTCCGTGTAAAAGTGAAAATTCCGCAAGTCCTGCTGAAGGCTTATGCTAAACGCGTAAAGACCGGTCTGCCCGGAGTCGCTTATGTGCGCTTAGATGCAAAGGCGGCATGGCCAGATACCTTGCCACCTTTGGTTAATGATAAAAATGCGCGATGAATGAACATATTGTTGCCAGTCTGGACGGGGTAAGTCTGCGCTATGGCGACAATATGGCGCTGGAAAACATTAATCTGCAGATTCCTGCTGGCGTTATGGTTGGGCTCATTGGCCCGGATGGTGTTGGTAAATCCAGCCTGTTAGCGCTGATTTCCGGTGTGCGCAAGATCCAATCTGGCCATATTATGGTGCTGGGCGGCGACATGGCAAGCAAAGGCCATCGGCTTGCTGTTTGCAACCGTATTGCCTATATGCCGCAAGGCTTAGGTAAAAACCTTTATATGACGCTTTCCGTGTTTGAGAATGTTGAGTTCTTTGGCCGGCTTTTTGGACAAGGGCGTGCGGAGCGTGAGGCACGTATCTCCGAGCTCCTTGAAAGTACAGGTCTGGCGCCATTCCGGAATCGGCCTGCCGGTAAACTTTCAGGTGGAATGAAACAGAAGCTGGGTCTATGCTGTGCGTTGATTCATGATCCGGATTTATTGATCCTGGATGAGCCGACTACCGGCGTTGATCCGTTATCCAGGCGCCAGTTCTGGCGGCTGATTGCCCATATACGTGAACGCCGGCCGGGCATGAGCGTGATTGTCGCTACCGCATATATGCAGGAGGCCTCCGATTTTGACTGGCTGGTAGCAATGGATGGCGGCAAAGTTCTGGATACAGGCAGCCCGGCAGCGTTGCTTGACCGTACCGCTACAGATGATCTGGATGCGGCATTTATTCAGTTGTTACCTGAAGCAAAGCGTCGTCATCACGCAGTGCTTGTGGTTGCGCCCAGGCAAGTGCAGGCAGATGTGTCACCTGCGATTCGCGCAGAGAACCTGACGATGCAATTTGGCGGGTTTACTGCAGTCGACCATGTGGATTTCGAAATCAGCCGCGGTGAGATATTCGGTTTTCTTGGTTCTAATGGCTGCGGAAAAACCACTACGATGAAAATGCTTACCGGTTTGCTGCCGCCGAGTGAAGGCCAGGCCTGGCTGTTTGGCAAGCTGGCAAAAGCACACGACCTTGAAACACGTAAACGTGTCGGTTACATGACGCAGGGGTTTTCCCTGTATGGGGAGTTAACAGTAGTACAGAATCTTGAACTGCATGCGCAGTTGTTTCATCTGCCAAGTGGGCAGATAGCCGCGCGCGTTCAGGAGATGGTTGATCGTTTCGGACTCACCGGCAATCGGGACGAGATTGCGGCAAATCTGCCGTTAGGGATTCGCCAGCGGCTGTCGCTGGCGGTTGCGGTGATTCATAAGCCGGAAATGCTGATACTGGATGAGCCGACATCCGGTGTTGACCCTATTGCACGCGATGGTTTTTGGAAGTTGCTGATTGATCTGTCGCGCCGCGATGGCGTTACGATTTTTATTTCCACGCATTTTATGAATGAGGGCGAACGCTGCGACCGCATTTCACTGATGCATGCCGGGCGTGTGCTGGCATGTGATTCTCCGCAGAACTTAATAGCCCAGCGTGGAAAAACATCACTGGAAGATACTTTCATTGATTACCTGGAGCAGGCAACCGGCGATGATGCAGATACACCTAAAGTTGAACCCGGTGCTACGTCCATTCCTGTGCGTGCTGCTACCTTACCTTCAAAATTCAGCCTGCGCCGATTGTTTGGTTATGCCAACCGTGAGTTTCTGGAAGTCATCCGCGACCCGGTACGCCTGGTGTTTTCACTGTTAGGTTCTGTGTTGCTCATGTTTTTAATGGGTTATGGCATCAGCATGGATGTAGAAGACCTGCGTTTCGCGGTTCTGGATCGTGACCAGACGCCTGAAAGCCGCAACTATATCCAGAATATTGCAGGGTCACGTTATTTCAAGATTCAGCCGGAGATCAACAGTAGCCGTGAGCTGGATCTACGCATGTCGAGCGGGGAAGTGAGTGTCGCGCTTGAAATTCCGCCTGATTTCGGCAAAGACCTTATGCGTGGCAGCGCGGTAGAGATTGGCGTGTGGGTCGATGGCGCAATGCCGTTTCGCGGCGAAACCATCCTTGGCTATATGCAGGGCATGCACTATGACTACCTTGCCAAAATCGCAAAACACAGCCCGCGTAACGCGGCCGGTGCAAGTGCTGCCAATATCGAGATGCGCTATCGCTACAACCAGGATTTTAAAAGTCTGTATGCGATGGTGCCTGCGGTGATTCCATTATTGCTGGTATTCATTCCGGCAATAATGATGGCGGTAGGTGTCGTGCGAGAAAAAGAGCTGGGTTCGATCACCAACCTTTATGCCACGCCGGTGACGCGTCTGGAATTTTTGCTTGGCAAGCAGCTGCCTTACGTGGGAGTGAGCATGATCAGTTTTTTTGGCCTGGTTGCGCTGTCGATATTTATATTCGATGTGCCGCTTAAAGGCAGTTTGTTTACTTTGAGCTGCGCGGCTTTGATCTTTGTAACCGCGACCACCGGCATCGGCCTCTTGATGTCGTCATTCACTAAAACGCAGATTGCAGCATTAGGCGCTACAGCAATCGCCACATTGCTGACGACCGTAAGTTTTTCCGGGCTGACGAATCCAGTATCTTCGCTGACCGGTATCGGCGCGCTGATCGGACAGCTGTTCCCGGCGACATATTTTCTGAACATCAGTCGCGGTGTGTTTACCAAAGCGCTTGAGTTTAAAGATATGTACATGGATTTTCTGGCATTGGCCGCGTTTATTCCGGTGCTGACCTTGCTAAGTGTCATATTTCTCAGCAAGCAGGAAAAATAATGAAGCAGCGTATTTTGAATGTCTACAGGCTGGGAATCAAAGAGCTGCGCAGCTTGGGGCATGACACGATATTGCTGGTGCTTATCATATGGGGCTTTACCGGTGCGATTTATGCCACTTCAACCGCAACTTCGCAGGAGCTGCATAACGCGCCGATTGCATTTGTTGATGAAGACCAGTCAAATCTTTCAGCACGTATGATCGGCGCGTTTTATGGTCCTTATTTTAAAAAACCGGTCATGATTACTGAAAATCAAATCGACCCCGGTCTGGATGCCGGTATCTATACCTTTGTGGTGAATATTCCACCTGATTTCGAGCGTGATGTTGTAGCCGGCCGAAGTCCGGACATTCAGGTCAATATAGATGCCACCCGGATGTCGCAGGCTTTTATCGGTGCCGGGTATATCCAGAATATCATCAGTGGCGAAATAAGCGGTTTTCTGAAAGGTTTTCGCCAAGATGCGGCATTGCCAATCAGCCTGAATACGCATGTTAAATTTAATCCTAATTTAAGCAGTGCATGGTTCAGCAGCATTATGGAGATCATGAACATCATTACCATGCTTTCTATCATGCTGACCGGCGCTGCGCTGATACGGGAACGTGAACATGGCACGCTGGAGCACTTGATGGTGATGCCGCTGAATGCTGCCGAAATTATTCTGGCCAAGATATGGTCGATGGGCCTGGTTGTGCTGGTGGCAGCATGGTTATCGCTGCAATTTATGGTGAAGGGAGTTCTGCATGTGCCGGTGCAGGGATCAATCGCTTTGTTTATGTTCGGCGCTTTCCTGCACTTGCTGGCGACGACTTCGATCGGTGTTTTTATGGGCACGGTTGCCCGTAATATGCCTCAGCTTGGTTTGCTGCTGATACTGACGGTTCTGCCGCTGCAAATGTTATCCGGCGGCGTTACTCCGAGGGAAAGCATGCCGCTCGTTGTGCAGAATATTATGCAAGCTGCACCAACGACACACTTTGTGAGTATGGCACAGGCGATTCTTTATCGCGGTGCTGGTTTTGAAGTAGTATGGCCCAGTTTTGTGGCTGTGTTTGTGATTGCCATGGTGTTTTTTACTTTGTCGCTGGCACTATTCCGCAGAAGCCTTGCTTCTGCGTAACAGTGCTTTTCAGGTTGATTGGTTCAGGAGCTGAAGCTGCTGGTGCGGCTACCTTCGGCTGCGAAACGAATTTTCAGTGAAAGGTCGTTGCGGGAGTCTGCGTTGGCCAGCGCATTATCCTCATCGATTTTTCCGTTAGAAAAGAGCTTGAATAAAGACTGGTCAAAAGTCTGCATACCGATATCGGTATTTTCACCCATAATCTCTTTAATTTCGCTCATCTTTTGTTTCTGGATCAATTCCGCCATATAGGGAGTATTGATCAGGACTTCCGTCGCCGCGACGCGTTTGCTGTGTTTGCCTGGAATCAGCCGCTGAGAGATGATTCCAACAAGATTCATGGACATTCCCAGCAGCAGGCCGGCTCTGCCATCTTCAGGGAAAAAGGATATAACGCGTTCCAGTGCCTGGCTGGCATTGTTAGCATGCAGGGTCGCCAGGCACAGGTGCCCCGTTTCGGCGTAGGCAAGTGCATTTTTCATCCCTTCCATATCACGTACTTCGCCAATCAGGATCACGTCGGGTGCCTGACGCATTGCATTTTTAAGGCCATTTTCAAACGATAGGGTATCGATCCCGACTTCGCGCTGGTCAACCACGGATTTTTTGTGTGGGTGAACAAACTCTATCGGGTCTTCAAGCGTCAGGATATGGCCATTCGAAGTTTCATTACGGTAGTCAATCATTGAAGCCAGGGTGGTGGATTTACCAGAGCCGGTTGCGCCTACTACAAGCAGTAAACCACGTTTGCGACCAACCAGTTCTTTTAGAATCGCCGGTAAACCCAAAGTATCAATGGACGGGATTTCGGTTTTAATATGGCGAATCACCATGCCGACTTCGCCGCGTTGTTTGAACACATTGACGCGGAAGCGGCCAATATCATTTTTACTGAGCGCGAAGTTACATTCCAGCGTAGATTCAAATTCCTTAATCTGGTCTGGACTCATGAGTGAATAGGCAATTTCTTTAATCATGCCAGGTGTCATCGGCTGGTTATTGATTGGGATCGTATCGCCTTCAATTTCTATATGAATGCTGGCACCGGTACTGAAAAACAGGTCAGAACCGCCTTTATCCAGCATGAATTTTAAAACCGGGGAAATATCAATGGCTGCCATAAGTGTGTCCTAAAGCTTTATTGTTTTTATCACAGCGCTGTTTGCAGATAGTTAGGCTGTGTGTTGAAGTTAGCATGACTTTAGCATATATTTTATATGGTTCGCTCAGCCGGAATTCCGATTTTCTGCTTTCAGGCACTTTTAGACCGTTTGAGATGTTCATGCCGCAGGCTCTCATACATGGCCTCAAGCGAACTGGCGAAGCTGGCTGTATCGAATAATGCGGAAGTCATTTTTTCCGCCATTAGTTTTTGCTGCATGGATTCAAGAACCTGCGGGTTTTTGGCCAGATAGCGTGCCTGTGTTTCATAGTCGTCAAGCGTGCAGGTAATCAGGTCGTCTAAACCTGCTGCTTTAAGCAGGCTGCCGGCAACGCGCGAGGCGAAGGTGTCGCCCACGCAGGTTAGTACCGGCACACCCATCCATAACGCATCGCTGCAAGTTGTATGTGCATTGTAGGGGAGCGTGTCGAGGAATAAATCCGCATGTACATGCCGTGCAAGATGTGCTGCAATTGTCACGCGTGGCGCAAAGATCAGGCGTTCTGTTGCCACGCCCTGCAGCTTAGCCTGTTCGATCAGGTTCTGTTTGGCCCAACGGTTGCAATCCAATAACCATAAAACGCTGTCCGGTACAGTATTAAGCAAACGCATCCAGATATTGAAAAAATCTGCCGTAATCTTGAATGTCTGGTTGAAGCAGCAGAACACAAAGGCGCCTTCCGGCAGGCCGCATTCGGCAAGGGATGGTGTCTTGGCAACCGGGCGTTTGCGGTCATTCGGCTGGTAGCTGTGGGGCAGCAGCGCCAGTTGTTCTGCATAATTGCAGGCAACCTCTGGCGGTGTAATGAAGCTGTCCGCCAGTAGGTAATCGAATAGCGGTTTGCCTTGATAACTGCCCATGGTGCCGGGAAAGCCGAGCCAGCTCATTGTTATTGGTGAAGGCCTTAAAGCGACAATGCCGCAGCGGCTATTCTGTGTGAAACCGGTCAGGTCGACGAGGATGTCGATGCTGCAGTCATGGATCAATTTTGCCGCATCAATATCCGGCAACTGACGAATATCATGAAATGCATCAAAGGCTTTTTCAATACGTTTTCTGGCATCGGTTTTATCATCTGCGCCATAAGAAAAACCGATGATTTCGAACCGGCTGCGATCATGCAGTTCGATGAGCTCGCTGATCAGGAATGCGAGCGGATGCAGCCTGAAATCCGCCGACATATAACCGATTTTAATTTTTTTGCTGGCTGGTGCTGTCTGTTGAGCCAGATTTAATTGCTGGCCGTATTCGATCAATTTTGCGTAACGGTTGTTGACCCAATTGTCCGCACACAGTTTCTGTTCTTCGGCAGTGCTGCCGGGCATGGCAAGAAAGGCAAACGGCGATATCTGGGCTTGCGGTTCGGTTTTGACCCACTGGCGAATTTCAGCGATTTCATCATCCAGCTCATGCCAGTCACAAATATGCTGCTTCTGGTGTACCAGGTGCACTTTGGCATGATAGAGCTGTGGATTCAGTGCCAGAGCTTTTTGGTAGCTGGCAATTGTCAGATCAAGCTGGCCTAACTCGCGCTGCACATTGCCCAGATTGTTATAAATATCGGCATCATCGGGTGCCAATTGAATGGCTTTTGCATACTGTCTGGCCGCTTCGGCAGGTTTGCCGAGTTCACGCTGCGCATTGCCCAGGTTGTAAAGAATCGCAGCGTCACTGGAATTGAATTGCAGTGCCTCCTCAAAGCTCGTCTCGGCCTGAATGAAGTTGCCTTGTGCGTGAGCCTGGTTGCCGAGTGAAGTCAGGCAATGGCACAGCGCCTCGCGTACATCGCTATTTTTTGGCATTGCGCGCAGTATGCGGCGATAGTAGCCTGCAGCTTCTTCATAACGGTTCAGCGTGAGAAGGGTGTTGGCAAGGTTGAACTGGATATCTAGGTCTTTAGGTTGCAGCAGCACTGCCTGCTGCAAGCTCTTGACTGCGGCTTCCGGTTGTCTGGCCGCGCGCAGGCTAAGTGCGTAATGATTCAAGTAATCGGTGTTGTGCGGATGGATTGTCAGCGCCTGCGAAATGGCATCGACAGCCTGTGCTGCGCGATCGGTCTGGTAGAAGACAACGCCGAGCATGTGCAGAGCATCTGCATGCTTTGGATTTGCGGCGAGTACTTGCTTGTAGAGCGCTTCGGCCTGCGCTAATTGGCCTGCACGGTGGTGTGAGATTGCTGCTGAATATTGAGTATGTGACATGGTTCCGAATTTTAACCTGAATTTAAGCTTGAGCTTAAGCCGAGTTTTTCCATTAGAACGCTGAAATTCATAAATTCTTCATTCCGTCGTAACCGTTAAGGTCATCACCGCTCCACTAAGGGCTATGCTCTAAGTGGAAGCGCGAAGGACGGAATCCAGGCAAAGTACGTGCATAGAGTGGCTTGTTACCGCCACAATACTGAGTCGCTATCTTGACTGGATACTGGCCTGTCACGTTTCACTTAGGGCATAGCCCTTAGTGGAGCGGGGAAGACCTTTACGGTCTCGCCAGTATGACGCGTGAGATTAAGTTTTGTTTGTGTGTCATTGCAGTATCGCGTAAATAGGACGCATATTAAAATCAACAAAGCCATAAAAACGAAATTAAAATCAAATGATTACCAAAACGATTCCATTGTAAATTTTGTGCTAATGGCAAATCTTGGCTAAAACGGAGCTATTTTTGCCAACCGTTTCAGCCCCATGGCTTTGAGCAAAAAGCGACCAGGATTAAGCATGCCTGCAATCTGGTCTTGAACTGGCAGTGCTTGCCTGATGGCCATGCATGCGATCAGTTCCGCGCATAATGGCGCAGTGGTAAAGCCTTTGCTGCCATGGGCAATATTCATATACATCCCATTAATCCATGGCAGCGAGTTTACGTCAGCATTGGCGCGCGGAAGGGCGTTTCTTACCTTGCCGGCATCTAATAGCTGGCCTGCCATCGGCCAGTAATCCATAGCGGTGCAGCGCAATGATACGCGGCCGGCAATAATGTTGTTTTTAAGTTCCGCATATAGTGAACCGGAAATGTGATGTAGTTTTTCGAGATTCGCTAGATGATCCTGCTCTTCAACGATAAGCTCGCCCTGTGCATTTTCATCTGCGGTGATGTTGGAAAAAGTGGCTCCCAGACAATGCATCCGTTCAGCATTGTTGGGGTATGCGGCAGGGCTGAGATAGCCATCACTGCATACGATCTTTTGTAATGACCTGCTTGCATCTGTGGCGCCGACCAGGCTCACCTGTCCGCGCACCGCTTGCATACTCAACGGCAGCTCGGGGCACAACGGCCTCGCATTGTTTGCATTTGCAATGACAATGATGTCCGCTGTGCGCATGCTATTCTGATTGCTGAGTACAGCAAACAAATCATTTACTTTGTGTATATTGAACACATTTTCATTTGTCGCAACGCTGATATTTTCATGCTGAACCAGTCGACGGCACAGTTGCTGTGCGTTCACCCAGGCTGCATCGGGGAAATACAGTGCATCATGTTCGATATTGATTCCTGCCAGCTCGCTAGCTTGAGCCTTGTCTACATATTGCACAATGCTGCCGGCATGACCTTGTGCCGCCACTTTCTGGATGCGTGCCGATTCTTTAGGATTAAAACCTAATTGCAGCATGCCGCAGCAATCAAAGTCAGCTGCCGGTAAGTCCAATGATTGATATAGCCGCAGGCTATGTAAATAAGCTGCCAGGGCAAACTCGCTGGCTAGATCGTTGCTACTCAGACGCGGGTAAAGCATTGCCAGCGGATTGCCGGAAGCCTCACTGGCAATATGCGTGTTACGCTCCAACAGCGTTACTTTCAGGCCATGCTGAGCCAGCGTATATGCCGTACTGCAGCCGGCAATGCCGCCGCCGATTACGATTGCGTTTTTAGCTGTCATGACCGTACTCTGCAAGATGACCAGTGATCATTTCACGTTTTCTGCCAAATCCCGGTTTTTTAATCACTTTAAATCCTGCCGCTGTCAGCCCGCGTCTGACGATGCCAGCGCTGGTAAAGGTGGCAAAAGTCGTTCCTGTATACGAAAGCCTTGCCATTTGTTCAAATAGCGCCGGCTGCCACATTTCCGGATTTTTTGATGGTGCAAAACCATCAAGAAACCATGCATCTGCCTTGATATTCAAATCGGATAAGCGGGCAGTCGCATCGCCGAACAGCACCTGCAAGCGTACACGATTATTAAAAAGACTCACAGTGCCGATATCCAGCAGTGTGTCATAGTGTGTAAGCAGGGCATCGGCGGTGGCTTGCAGCGCTTGCCAGTGCAGCAATGCTTTGTGCATATCCGGGGTGCTCAGGGGAAACTTCTCTACACTGGTAAAGTGCAGCACTGCATGGGCTGGGGCATATTCAAGCCAGGCTTTGCAGGCACATAAAAAATTTAATCCGGTGCCGAAGCCGGTTTCTAAAATGGTAAAGGTTTCATCAGCCAGCAATTGCCAGCGGCTGATGAGCGCATTGCCTTGTATGAAAACATACTCGGTTTCAAGCTGGCCATTATCGCTGGAAAAATACACATCACCAAACGCTGGGGAATAGGGCAGCCCATCCCTCCACTCTAATGCTGCCTGTACTGTCGGGTTCTTCATGGATAAGTCAGTGTTCGTTCTTATGGCCGATGATGCCTAACAGCAGGCGTACAGCGCCGTAGGCAATCCATGATGCGATACGTTTCACGATGCTGGCTTTTACCCACTCCTGTGAGGTGATTGCGAAGCTGCCATCCTGAATCAGGAATTCGATGTCAGTGCGTAGTTCTGCCGCGAATGGTTTGTCTTGTATGATGACATTGGCTTCACGTGCGAGCAGCAGGCTGAAAGGGTCAATGTTGGATGATCCTATCGTTGCCCAGAACGTATCGATTACCGCCACTTTGCTGTGCATGAAACTTTTGCGGTATTCATAAATTTCGATGCCATTGTTCAGGAACTCATTATAGAAAGCATGTGTTGCAAACATCAGGAAATACTCTTTGCGGCCTTGCAACAGCAACCTGACTTTTACTCCGCGTTTTGCAGCATTGATCAGCGCTTTGCGGAATTTTCTACCGGGAATAAAGTAGGCATTGGCAATCAGGATTTCTGTATGAGCCGCTTTAATTGCACGCAGATAGGCATTTTCAATATCGCGGCGATGCAGAATATTGTCACGGATGACAAAAGACGCCTTGATGTTGCCTGTGCCATGATACCTGTGATGGCTCTGTTTGATGGGCGGCATGTATAAGCTATGCAAGTGCGTCCATTCCAGCCGCCGCCACAGCTTACGCACGCTGGCAGTGATCGCGGGCAGCAAATGGCCTTCAATTCTGACGGCATAATCAATCCTGGGCGGTATCTGGTTGGGTGAATTGTTATCGTCAATAATGTTGATGCCGCCGACAAAGGCGATGAGGCCGTCGATGACCGCTACTTTGCTGTGCAGTCGGCGCAGTCGGTTTTTCTTTAAGGTCCAGGGCGAGATCTTTGGCCGGTAAAACATCAGTTTTACCCCGGCGTCACGCAGTGTCTCCACATATTGCCTGGGCAGATGCTGGGAGCCAAAGCCATCCAGCAGCACTTTGACACTGACGCCGCGCTGAACCGCCTGCATGAGAGCATTGCCGATACGGATGCCGGATACATCCTGTTCGTAAATATAGGCTTGCAGGTAAATTTCTTTAGCTGCGTTCTGAATCGCCAGCTCCAGCGCAGGAAAGTATTCAACGCCGCTGCGCAATAGTTTGATGTCGTTTCCGCTGATGAAGCGCATGATGCCTATATCGCCCTGGCCAAGGTTGCAGAAAGCAAGGCATGGTCAGACAGTTTAAGGAAACGCGGCCCGGAGTGAACTTCAACGTGTTTTACATGAAAGCCGCGTATATAGATCCGGTCTAGCCGCAGGATAGGCAGCCATGAAGGAAAGCTGCGAGCCGGTCTGCCGGCATGATGCTCAAAAACCTCATGCAGTTGTGCATTTTCGGCAAATATCCTGCCTGAACGAGTGCCCCAGTCGTTAAAGTCGCCTGCCACAATCAGCGGTTCATCTGACGGTATATGCTGACGGATATAGTCTGTAACCGCTAGCAGCTGCTGGCGCCGCCAGTGTGCGAACAGCCCCAGGTGTACACAGATGGTATGTAATGGTTTATCCCATTTTGGAATCTCTATCACACTGTGCAGCATGCCGCGCTCTTCAGTAATATGTGCTGAAATATCCGTATTGGTGGATTGAATGATCGGGAATTTCGAGAGTAAAGCATTGCCATGGTGTCCGGCAGGGTAAACCGAGTTTTTACCATAAGCGTAGTCGTTCCATATCGCATCGGCTAAAAACTCGATCTGGCCAGCGTCCGGCCAACCCGCAAAACGTTTACTGTGCTCGGAATGTTCATCACGGACTTCCTGTAAAAAAACTACGTCTGCATGCAGTTTTCGCAACAATTCGCGCTGATGGTGCAGCGAAAAGCGGGCGTTGAAGTGGGTGACGCCTTTATGAATGTTAAAAGTCGCAATACGAAGCGTGTTGTGCAAGATTGGTTCTCTGGACTAAAATGATATAGATGTATTCTTAAGTAATCCGATGATGTGGCAATTCCGCTTATTTCGCCATACCAGCGTACCAGTTCTTGGCATCACCGCCCCACTAAAGGGCTGAGGCCCTTTAGTGGAAGCGCGAGAGGCTGGTATCCAGACCACATAAACACTAGCCTTGTCTCGATTAAAAACATTTGACGGCAACCTTGACTAGATTCCCGCCTGCGCGGGAATGACGGTTTATTTAGTTGAATAGCTATTTTTACAGATTGCCAGACTTTGGAAATCTGTGGATCGTAATAATTACCATGGCGCTCAGTATTTTGGTAATTAACCTTCTGCATCTTGGGTACTTTTTTTATGCTTCTTAAGAACTTCAGACGTTTCGCCTATATGTGATTTTCCGCGCTGTTTGGCAAGCTGAACCTGTTTCTGGCGTTCTTTAAGTCGTGCACGCTTTTCTGCCGAGACTTTATCATAGCAGTGCGGGCAGGAGATGCCGGGCTCGTATCTGTCACTTTTCATTTCTTCAGGGGAAAGCGGGTGGCGGCAGGCATAGCATTGGTCAAACTCGCCGACTTCAAGGTTGTGTTTGACGGCTACGCGCTGGTCAAATACAAAACATTCACCTTGCCACAGGCTTTCAGCTTCAGGGATGGTTTCCAGATATTTAAGAATGCCGCCCTCAAGGTGATAAACCTCATCAAAGCCCTGATCCATCATGTAAGATGACGCCTTCTCGCAGCGGATGCCACCGGTACAGAACATGGCTACTTTTTTGTGTTTGGTTTTATCGAAATGCTGTGCCACATACTGCGGAAACTCCCTGAAAGTCGTGGTTTTAGGGTCGATTGCACCTTTGAAAGTGCCAATGTCTACTTCGTAGTCGTTACGTGTATCAATCAGCACCACGTCCGGGTCAGAGATCAGTGCATTCCAGTCTTCCGGTTTGACGTAGGTGCCGACCTTTTTTGTCGGGCTGACCCCAGGGACGCCCAGAGTAACGATCTCTTTTTTGAGTTTTACCTTCATGCGGTAAAACGGGTGTTCATCTGCGTAAGATTCTTTGTGTTCCAGATCGGAGAATCTGCCACCAAACAGCGGGTCCGTGCGCAGGTAATTCAAGACTTTATGGATGTCGTCCGGCAGGCCGGCAATTGTACCGTTGATGCCTTCTTCCGCCAGCAGCAGCGTGCCCTTGATATGGTTGGTTTTGCATGCTTCAAGCACAGGTAGCTGCAAGTCCCTGAAATCAGGCAGGCTTACAAATTTATAAAGGGCGGCGGTTAAATACTTGGACATAGTGAATTCGATAAAACGGGTAAAACGTCATTTTAACAGAGGCATCTCTGTCATTATTGATAATACTTGTGTATCAGGTACTTAAAATTAATAATTCACCGTTGCCGCTGTAAGCGGTATCACCCACAAAGCGCTGCACACGCAGTGAATTAAGGGCACTGAACCTGGTATTGTATTTTGAAAACGATTTGAACAATAAGTTTAGAAACGGCAGCGTATGCGTGCCGCAATCCTGCATGGTGACATGTAGCTGCGGCTGTTTTTTTAATAATAAAGTACCGCGGTGCATGTTGAATGCAGTATAAGCCCCCAGCTCACCCAGCACCCCGATCGTGCCTGCAATCATACGGCTGCCGCAATAGTTGCCGGCATTGCCTTCAATCAGGATCAGCCCGCGCCGCATCTGGTCACCGACGCGATCACCGGCATTGCCTTTAACAATTACAGTGCCGCCCAGCATGCCTTTACGTGACCCTTCAGAACCTGCACCTAAAAAATCACCGGTGTTGCCATCTATGGTCAGCAGGCCGCCTCGCATGCCGCTGGCGGCAAATGCCGCGGTATTGCCTTTACAGTGTATGCTGCCGTTTTTCATGCCAGAACCAAGATGTGCTCCGGCATTGCCTTCAATCGTAATGCTGCCGGAGGTCATGCTGGCGCCGATGTAATCAAGTTTGGCGGTGGCATTTTTAAAGCAAAGCTGCTGTGCATCGTTACCGCTGATGTCAAAAATGTCAGCGGCCAGCAATGCATGCGTGCCGGCAGTCAGTTTGATGCTGCCGATTTCAGCCGCAGTTTTGCCAGCCAGATTGTCTGGCGTGAGTACGTCGCAATTAATGTTTTGCTGAGGGACTATTTTTAAAGTGAGGGTCAATGCGCTCATATTGCAGCGCCTTTCAGAATATCATGTAGTTTAAAGAGGTGTGGCCCTAGCTTGCCGCCATAGTTGCCGGCGGAGATGCGTTTGACACCACTGCTGGAGCCCAGTGCGCAAATGGCTTCAATGCCTGCTTTCATCGATAGTGCGATGTCATCAAATGTCAGGCCGTCAATTACGATTTCCATGACGCTTTCAATCTCGGGCGATAGCTCGCTGTTGGTAACGCCTTTGAGGGTGGGGCAGAACGCATCATTGGTTGACGCAAACATGGTCTTGTATTTACTGCCGACCTTTGAGCCAGAGCGTACTACACCGCCAGGAAAAGGCATAATCACATTCGGTAGCAGTTTCATGGCTTCAATCGCTGTTTCCGCAGCGGCCAATGCCGCCGGTTGTGAAGTTGCCAGAATCAGGAAATTACCGCCGCCGATGGCGCGCACCATGCCAGTAGTTTCTTCAGTCAGAAACTCGCCATCCATGACCGGAATGCGCCAGTAGCGTTTGCCGTCGATGAGTTTTGATGTCTGGAAGCCATCCCCGAAATAACGCAGGTGCTTACCCAGGCTGATCATGTCTTCGCTTTTAATGCCAGAAAACGCTGCGGCAGTTGGGCAGGTGAGTATGCATTGCCCCATGCGCGTTTCCAGCTGCTGCATCAGCACTTTACTGCCCATGGCAAACATGAGGATACTGACGCCTGGTCTGCCATCCGGTGTTTCCTCTGCGGTCATTTCACGTTCTATGCCAGCTTCAACCCCGCAGCCGATCACAGAAGTGGCAAAGCCTGTCATGGCATTTGCCGCATGGTATGCCCACTTGTGATTCTGGGCGGTAATGATCACGCGGGTGCCGCGCATATTGAATGCTTCAGCAAAGGTGTCATCGATTTGTATGCCGTTTAGTAACATAAGTATTGGGTTCTGAATTAAGCGGTCGGGTCGCCTGATTTTATTTTTTCTATCCATTCTTCAATCTGAATGGTGCCGGTTTTTTCCACTTTCTTCAGGTCAGCTTCTGGAATCACATCCTGCATCAGGTCGATGCGTTTCCATTCCGCTACCGGTGTTTCGCATGCTGCTCTTGGCACATAACGCGAATCGCGTACTTTGGTGCGCTTATGGATATAGCGCGGACAGTTCTGCCATAATTCGGATAACGTCACGCGCACGATGAACTCTGCTTCTTTGTATTCCTGCATCAGCGGGTCGGTGCGAGAAACGGTGGCAGTGCCCTGCACGCGAATGCGATGCGGTGTTTCGAACGAGATAAACAGCAGGCCCACTTGAGGGTTGGTGCTGATATTGCCCATGGAAAAAAACATGCCGTTGCCATCATAGCTGGGAAAAACCAGTGTTTTTTGGTCAACTATCCTGACAAAACCTGCGTCGCCGCCTTTGTAGGAAACGGTAGGGCGACCCTGGTGATCGACCGTGGACAGAAAAAACATGTCCATGTGTTCAATAAAGCCTTTGGCTTCTTCATCAAACTCGGTTTTGCAGGCGATATCTTCAACGCGGTCTGCCATTTTGCGAGTGCCGAACTCATCCTGGAATTTTCGGTGCTGGTCACCGTATAGTCTGCTCATTGCTTATCCTTTATTTACTATCGTTTTGATGCGTGACAACCTGGCCACGCCCATCACTGCTGATTTCATCATTACTGATTTTAAAGTTATCCATTTGCATGGTCTGGTAGCGGTCAAAATAATCTTTCAGGTCTTTTTCCACGCCACGATCAAATGCCGGTTTCGCGGTGTGCGTTACCCCCCACACCACTTTCACCACGCTGCCGTTCTTAACCACCAGTTCACCATTTTTGAAAACATAATCCGGTTTGGCAAACATGGCTTCGCGGTCTGGCTGGTCGGTGTATACAGTAATATCTGCCGCTGCGCCCATGCCCAGATGGCCGCGGTCGTGCAGGCCGATCAGTTTGCCAGCACCAGCACGCGTCATGATGGCGATTTCATACAGGCTGTATTCGCGATCCAGGCTGTTCAGGTTGCTCATGGCCTGCGCATCAAGATTCAGTTTGGCAAAGGCTTCATTTCTGAAGGACTTGTCCATCAGCAGGCGAATCAGATGCGGGTAGCTGGTAAACGGCGCACCGTTGGGATGGTCGGTGGTTAAAAAGATGCGCCACGGGTCTTCAACAGAAAGAAACAGCTCCAGGCCAATGGCCCATTGCAAGGCGTTCACATAATTCTGGTCGCGATATTTGAATGGCAGCACGCCGCAGCCTGCATCGCATTCAATGTCCATAATGACCGATTTTTTAGGGTTGGCGTGTTTGGCATTCAGGTGCTGCATCATGGAGTCACCGGAAGCAGTCACTGTCTGCCCGAACAGAATCTGCCCGACATCTGCGGTGATGTGCTTGTTTTTGTTCAGGGCTTCGGCAATTTGCGCCGCCGCGGATGAGAATTTTTTGTCGCCTTCTGTGCCATAGCTGTGGAACTGGATGTGCGTAAGGTGCATCGGTAAACCGCTGCTGGCGCTCATAGTGTCCAGCGTGGTTGCAAAGTTGCCCGCAGCACCGAGGTTGTTACAGTGAACATGCAGCGGTTTGGCAATGCCAAGGTCATGCACGGCACGGCTTAAACTTTGCAGAATTTCACGCGGGCTCACTTGATAATGGACATTGTTTTCGTCCAGGTTTAGCCTGCGCTGATTGAATTTAAATGCATTGATGCCGCCGGGATTAACGACCTTGATGCCGATAGCCTGTGTTGCATGCAATATCCATGCGACATAATCGTTGATCGCTTTCTGATCTTTTTTTTCTGCTAACAGGCGCAGGAAGTAGTCATCGTTCCCCAGCATCGCATAGCCGCCTTTGTCGATCATGGGCGTATCGCCCATTTCCAGATGCGCCTGACGTGCGTTGACCGGTGAAATTGCAGGCTCGAATGCCGCGGTGTAGCCCATTTCGATATAGCGGAAACCGGTATCGGTTGTACTTGGCGTTGCATGATGGCTGCAGTGCGGCGTGCAGATATGCGCTTCTGGCTCGCTCAGGTTTTTGAGCTCCTGAGCCTGTTTTTGCTGGTATTCCGGTAGCATCATACGCGCGATATTGATCTTGCCGCCGCCGATATGGCTGTGCATGTCAATGGCGCCTGCCATCACTATTTTGCCGCTCAGGTTAAATGTCTGGTCGATTTTTTCAGTTGCTGCGGGTTTTGCAACAATACGGCCATCGCGGATATAGATATCTTCAATCACGCCATTTTTATGATGCGCCGGGTCATAGATTCTGCCGTTTTTAAGCAGGGTAATCATGCTGTAGTCTCACTCAAAAGCTGTGCCTCAATTTTTGCAATGATTTCATTCAGGCTGGGTAAGTGGCTGTTACGCACCTTTTTCAAGGGTAGCGTGATGGAACTATCCATGCGGAACATCAGGCCGGCATGGTCAACGCCGGGGATTCCTGCCGGGATAAATACATCAGGACTGTGCCCGGATTTAATATCCGGGTGGCCAATCACAATCGTTGGCGTGCTGGTTTCCGGTGCATCATACGGGTTGAATGTGCTGATCCACATGACGGCATCACAGCTGGTCAGCTGTTTTTGTGTCGAGAAGTGGTAGGTGTCATATTCCGGCATGCCGTTCTGGTAGCGGTTTCTGGTCGGGTAGCCTGTGAGCCAGGTGCTGACGTTGTTGACTGAGCTGTCGCCATCGCCTGAATTTAAAGGCAGGCCGGCGGCGCGCGAGCTTTCGTTGAGTTTGCTGACTAACTGCACTATGCTCTGGATAGTGAGTTCGGCATGCGGGATTTTCAAAGTGCTGGCTGACCATACGATGACTGCGTATTTTGCGGCTTTTAATTTTTCTGTCAGTGCGGTTAATGTTTGCAGCGGAATGCCGGCGACAATTTCGGTATTTAATTTTCTGCCATTCAGCAAAGCGTTCAGTGCATTAATGATTTCAGGCAAGCGTGCCGTTTCGGCTGGAATGACTGTTGGTTTCCTGCCGTCAGGCGCGATATTCGCTTGTGCTGTTTCAACAGGCGCCCCCAAGAAAATCAGCTCCGGCGTTGGCTTGTCAAACAGGTGGTCACTGCTCCATGCCAGTTTCTCAAAAAAACGCGGGTGACTGCCGGTAATGTCGGTACCAACTGCCAGTATCACGTCAGCACGGTTTTTGATTTCAGAAAGTGTGGTTGTGAGCCAGCCGCTGTTCTGCATGGTGCGGGTGTTATTGACGGTTCCTTCGCTATGCAGGTGATCCAGTGTGGCATTGGATTTTTTTGCGAGGCTGATTACGGCCCGCATGCCTTGAACTTCAGTGCCCAACCCGGCAAATAAAGGTTGTTTGCTTTTGCTCAGTATCTTTGCGGCTGCAATGATTGCGTCTTCCAGGCTGGCCGGTTTGCCTGCAAGTAGCGGTGTCGCGCTTATAGATGTGTTGAGCGCCTGTTCGAAAAAACGAATGCTTTTTGCACAGCCATTCCGCACCGATAATGCAGGGCTTGTGCTTAAGCTGACATCATCACATAGCAGGCCGCATGCAGGGCAGGTTATGTTCATGGGTGCAGCGTCGTGGTTGGTATTGTTCATGTTGATATTAATTTTGCCACATTGGTCGGCTATTCTAAACCTGTTTTATCAATGAAACACTGATTAAATGGCTAGGTGAGCGAATTGCTGTGTTGCGAGCGCCTTTGGTGTGTGAATAATGCGCTTTTCGCACCAATCTTGTTGCTTTAGCAGCTTTAGATTGGTGGTGATGATCTTTACGGTTAAGCGCATATATTCCACGGACACGCCCTCTACTGCACTTTAATCTCGCTCAATTAATTCAGCGTTTCCTTAAAACTAATCTTAAAAGTTGGTTTATTTTAAGTGCTAAAAATGGTATTTTAACGGTCTTTTCAATAATTCCATTTTGCATTAGACGAGATACGCGCAGACAGCGCTTGGAAGCATCAAGCCAGTTCTCGGCTTGGGCGTGCAATACATGCGATTACTTGCATTGTTCACATCTGAACGCAAAGTCTGCAAGCTATTGATTTTAATGCTTATTGGATAAGTTAACTTTATGGAGTAGTTATGGCAATTCAACGTACGCTTTCTATCATTAAACCTGATGCGGTTGCAAAAAATGTGATCGGTAAAATTTACACACGTTTTGAAAACGCTGGCTTGAAAATTGTTGCTGCAAAAATGGCACAATTGACACAAGCTGAAGCTGAAGGTTTCTACGCTGTGCACAAAGAGCGTCCTTTCTTTGCTGATCTGGTTAAATTCATGATTTCAGGCCCAGTGATGATTCAAGCGCTGGAAGGTGAAAATGCTGTGCAGGTTAACCGTGACCTGATGGGTGCTACTAACCCTAAAGAAGCGGCTGCAGGTACTATCCGTGCTGACTTTGCCGAAAGCATCGACGCTAATGCTGTTCACGGTTCTGATTCTGCTGAGAATGCAGCGATCGAAATCAAATACTTCTTTGGTTAATTTTTTTATTTAGCCACAGATACACACAGATAAACACGGATAAAACCAGCTTGAATTGGTACTTTATTCATGTTTATTTGTGAGTTTTCGTGTGAATGACAGGTAATCAATTTTGGTCAATTTATTAAATTTCAATCAATCACAACTCGCTCAATGGTTCGCTGAAAGAGGTGAGAAGCCTTTTCGCGCCAAGCAGTTGATGCGTTGGATGCATCACTTCGGTGTGCATGATTTTGAGCAGATGACTGATATTGCCAAAAGCCTGCGCGAGAAGTTGGCAAAAGAGGCGGAAATCGTCCTGCCAACCGTGCAGCACGAACAAATATCCAATGACGGAACCCGCAAATGGCTGGTTGGCACCGATACCGCCAACAGCATTGAAACTGTGTTTATCCCTGAGGATGATCGTGGCACTTTGTGTGTTTCGAGCCAGGTTGGCTGTGCGTTGGAGTGTACATTCTGCTCGACCGGCCGTCAGGGCTTTAACCGCAACCTGAGTGTTTCGGAGATTATCGGCCAATTGGCGATTGCTGACCGCTCATTACGCCAGGAAAGTGGTTACGACCTGCTGCCGCCCGGTGAGCGCATTATCAGCAACGTGGTCATGATGGGCATGGGCGAGCCGCTGGCTAACTACGATAATGTAGTCACTGCGATGCAGATTATGCTTGATGACAGTGCCTACGGCTTGAGCCGTCGTCGCGTCACATTATCAACCAGCGGGCTGGTACCTGCGATGGATAGGCTGAAAGAAGACTGTCCGGTAGCTCTTGCTGTTTCGCTGCATGCACCTAACGATGCGCTACGCGATGTGATCGTCCCGATCAATAAAAAATACCCGCTTAAAGAGTTGATGGCGGCATGTAATCGCTATCTTGAAAAAGCACCGCGTGACTTTGTCACGTTTGAATATGTAATGCTGGATGGTGTCAATGATACTGTCGAGCATGCACACCAGCTGCTTGAGCTGGTTAAGAATGTCTCTTGCAAGTTTAATTTAATTCCTTTTAATCCTTTCCCAAATAGCGGGTATGAAACTTCCAAGCCTAGTCATATCAGGGTGTTCCGTGACATTCTGATGCAGGCAGGGTATGTTGTGACCGTGCGTAAAACCCGCGGTGAGGATATTGATGCCGCATGCGGTCAGTTAGCTGGTAAAGTACTGGATAAAACAAAACGTACTTCCAAGCGCATTCCAATTGAGGCAATTACATGAGCATGATCAGTTTTATAAATTCCTTTTTTTTAGTATCCGGTATCAACAGGTTAAATTTTGGTAAATCAGGTTTAGTTGCACTTGTTTCTATATTCGTAGTTGGCTGCGCCAGTCAGCAACAGCAGGAAGCCGATAATAAAAATATGAGAGATCGTGCTCGCTCTCACACGGATCTGGGCGCTGCTTATTATCAGCAGAAGCAGTTGGATATTGCGCTGGAGGAGTTTTCCCTGGCCGCAAAAATTGACCCTAATTATGGTTTGGCTTATAACGGTTTAGGCTTGGTAAATGCCGCGTTGGGTCGGGATGACCTCGCTGAAAAAAACTTCAGGAAAGCATTGCAGATCGAACCTGGAAACTCTGAATCCCATAATAATTTCGGCAGCTTTCTATGTTCGAGAAATCGTATCGATGAATCGATTCAAGAGTTTATGTCAGCAGTCAGAAATCCCTTGTATGTAACCCCTGTGATTGCCTATACGAATGCCGGTATCTGCTCTTTACGCAAGCAGGATGTTGCCAATGCCGAGATTTATCTGCAAAAGGCGCTGGAGCTGGAACCGTTGACTTCTGTTGCTGCGTATCAGCTGGCCTTGATCCAGTTCAACCGTAATGATGCAGCCAAAGCTAAAGTTACATTGCAAAATGCGGTATTAAGCCAGCCAACGCCGGAGAATTTATGGCTGTCCATACTTATTGCACGCAAATTGGGTACTAAAAATGATGAAGCCAGTTATGCATTGCAATTGCGTCGCCAATACCCGAATTCTGAACAGGCGAAGCAGCTGGCGAGCGGGAAGTAGGGATAGGAACTTTTATGGCTGAATTACAGGAAATGGAAAAAGAAGCAACGGGCAGCGAGCCACAGAATCAGCCGGTGTCATTGGGGCAGGTTTTGCAGGCGGCACGCGCCGCCAAAGAGCTTTCCCAGCAGGATGTTTCCGATCATTTGCGTTTCAGTGTCAAGCAGATTAATGCCCTTGAAAACGGACAGTATGATCTGCTGCCTGATGCAATGATTACGCGTGGATTCATCCGTAATTATGCAAGGCTGCTGGAGATAGATGCAGAACCTTTGCTTGCAAGCTATCGCCAGTCCGTTTCATCTGAATCCGACAAGGGCATTACTGTGCAGTCATCCATGCGTCCTGTACAGCTCACTAAAGAAAACCCGCCCTGGCTTAAATATATATTGGCCAGTATCTTGATATTGTTGTTTTTACTCGCATGGTTGTTTTATGTGGATTACATGCCAAAAACTTCAGCGGTGGCCGTTGATAAAGCCCCTGAAGTTGTTGAAGAAGCTGCTCCGACAGCGACCGAGCCGTTGCCGGAAATTGCTTTGCCAGCTGCACAGCGTGCGGCTGAGGGCGAGATGGCTGTACCTGATTTGCAGGCAGATTCCAATGCTGCGTTAAATGCCGCAGCACAGCCTACGACTAATGCTGCCGATGTAAAACCAGCAGATACCGTTACACAGGCTGATCTGAAATCATTAGCGCCGCCAGCGGATGCGCAGATGCAACTGCCTGCCGGCAGTAGCCTGGCTAAACCTGCTGATAAAACAATCAGCCTGGTTTTTACAGCTAAAACCTGGGTGAGTGCGACAGATAAATCCGGTAAAGTGGTTTATGAAAAAATGTCGCATAACGGAGATCAGGAAACCATCAACGTAGCGCCGCCATTGAATCTGGTTATCGGCAATGCGAGCGGTACCAAATTAAATTTTGGCGGTAAGAATATTGATCTTGCCCCAAATACTAGAGATAACGTTGCACGTATTACTTTGGAGTAGCTGTTGAGTTTGTCTATACAAATTAAGCCACGTCACACTTTGCAGGTCATGGTCGGCCACATTCCTGTCGGCGGTGGCTTGAATGGCACGATTCCGGCTCCGGTTGTGGTGCAGAGCATGACCAATACCGATACTGCTGACGCTAACGCGACGATTAATCAGATCTATGAATTGTGGCAGGCCGGCTCCGAGGTGGTGCGCATTACCGTAAACTCGCCTGAGGCTGCTGCCCAGGTTGGCAATATCCGCCGCGGGTTGGATGCCTTAGGCTGCAATGTGCCGTTAGTCGGCGATTTTCACTATAACGGCCATAAACTGCTGGCGCAATATCCTGAATGTGCTGAAGCACTGGCAAAATATCGTATTAATCCCGGTAATGTAGGCAAAGGCTCCAAGCGGGATGAGCAGTTCGCATACATGATAGAAGCGGCTATCCAGTATAAAAAAGCCGTGCGGATCGGCGTGAACTGGGGTAGCCTGGATCAGGCTAAAATGGCGCAGATGATGGATGATAATGCCAGACTTGCAACGCCGTTGAGCGCTGATGCACTCATGCGGGAAGCGCTGATCCAGTCTGCATTGGAAAGCGCCGGACAGGCGGTGGCGCTGGGGCTGCCCCCAAACCAGATTATTATTTCCTGCAAAGTGAGCGATGTGCAGGATTTGGTGAAAGTTTACAGCGAGCTGGCTGAACGTTGCGATTACCCGCTGCATTTAGGTCTTACCGAAGCGGGCATGGGTTCAAAAGGTATCGTGGCCTCAACGGCTGCGCTGGCTTTATGCCTGCAACAGGGGATCGGTAACACAATTCGCGTGTCTTTAACGCCGGAACCGAATGAGTCGCGCACTAAAGAAGTGGTCGTCGCGCAGGAAATTCTGCAAACCATGGGTATTCGTTCATTTACGCCGCTGGTGACTGCATGCCCGGGCTGCGGTCGCACGACCTCTACATACTTCCAGGAACTTGCAATGCAAATTCAAAGCTACCTGCGTAACCAGATGCCGGTATGGCGCGGCCAATATGCAGGTGTGGAAAATATGAGTGTTGCAGTAATGGGTTGCGTGGTAAATGGTCCGGGCGAATCCAAGCTGGCTAATATCGGCATCAGCCTGCCTGGTACCGGTGAAGTGCCCGTTGCGCCGGTATTTGTGGATGGCGAAAAAACAGTCACGCTTAAAGGCGATAATATCGCGCAGGAATTTCAGGCCATAGTTGAAGACTATGTACAGAAGAATTATGCAGAAGGCGGAAAGCTGCGCGTAAGTCCGGCGTCAAAAACAATTCCGATCCAAGCGATCAATACATCAGTTTTAAATAAAAATTAATCATTAAAAATTCATGAGTAATCAACTTCAAAGCAACTCTAAGTTTCAGAGTATCAAGGGCTTCTACGACATACTGCCTGAAGCAACTCCGTTATGGTTCAAGTTGGAAGATACGGCACGCCGTGTTCTGGCACAATACGGCTATAAAAATATCCGTATGCCATTGGTGGAGCCAACGGAGCTCTATGTGCGGAGTGTCGGTGAGCATACCGACATCGTGGAAAAAGAAATGTACGCGTGGGAAGATGCGCTGAATGGTGACAAACTGGCGCTACGCCCTGAAGGCACTGCCGGCTGCGTGCGTGCGGTAGTAGAGCATAACCTGACTTATAATGGCCCGCAGCGACTATGGTATAGCGGCCCGATGTTCCGCCACGAGAATGTGCAAAAAGGTCGTCAGCGCCAGTTTCACCAGATTGGTGTAGAGGCTTTCGGCTTTGATACACCTGAGGTAGATGCCGAGCAGATTGTACTGCTGGCAAGGCTCTGGCGTGAACTGGGCATTCAGGATGTGGAACTCCAGATTAACAGCATTGGTGATGCGCACGAACGCGCTGAATACCGCAATGTGCTGATTGCGTACTTTGAACAGCATGCTGACCTGCTGGATGAAGACGCCAAGCGCCGATTGCACAGCAACCCGCTGCGCATACTGGATACTAAAAATCCGCGCATGCAGGCAATGTGCGAGGCTGCGCCAAAACTAATAGATTGCCTGGGTGATGAAACCCGCGCACATTTCGATGGTCTGTGTAAGAGATTAACTGAAGCCGGTGTCGCGTTTAACATCAATCCACGCCTGGTGCGCGGTCTTGATTACTACAATCGCACGGTATTTGAATGGGTCACGACTAAATTGGGCGCGCAGGGCACAATTGCCGGCGGTGGCCGCTACGATGCTTTGGTAGAACGACTGGGTGGCACTGCAACGCCAGCTTGCGGTTTCGGCATTGGCCTTGAACGTGTGTTTTTGCTGATGCAGGAATATGGCGTCTCAGCGCTGGACACGCCTGATGTTTATCTGGTGAATGTGGGTACGCTGGCAGAGTCTGCATCGTTTGCAATTGCAGAGCAGTTACGCAATGCAAATGTGGAAGTGGTCTTGCATGCCGGCGGCGGCAGTTTTAAATCGCAGATGAAAAAAGCCGATAGAAGCCAGGCAAGATATGCGCTGATTTTAGGTGATGACGAAGTTAACAATCAGCAGGTGACATTAAAGCCTATGCAGTTTGAAACACTGCATGAAAATAAACCTGCCCAAGTGCAGTGTAGTGTTGAAGATGCAATAAAGTTAATACTAGCAAGCAGAACTTAAAGTTCCTTAACCTTGATCACGTAAGTTTTATACATCAATCGGACGAATATGGCGGTCAACTTACAAACTGAACACTCTGCAAAATTACTGCCTTTGCTGCAGCTGGAGCATTTAAGTATCTCAGCCAGAAAGATGCCGAATCGTTTGCTGGTCGATGATGTGAGTTTCAGTATTGAGGTCGGCAAGACTACCTGCGTGGTCGGAGAGTCAGGCAGCGGCAAGAGTTTGACGGCACTTGCGGTCATGGGTTTATTGTCCAAACAGTTACAGCTCAATACCGGCAAGGTTTTATTTAATAATGCTGACCAGGGAGTTGCTGATTTAACCAGGCTGGATGATGAAAGCCTGCGTAAATTGCGCGGTGATAAAATTGCCATGATTTTCCAGGAGCCGATGACTTCGCTGAATCCGGTGCTGACGGTTGGCTATCAAATCGGGGAAAGCCTTACTACACATCTTGGACTTAAAGGCGAGCGCCTTAAAAACAGGGTTGCCAGCCTTTTGGAAATGGTCGGCATTCCACCCGGACGTGCAGACAGTTATCCGGATGAGCTGTCCGGAGGGCAGCGTCAGCGCGTGATGATTGCAATGAGCATTGCCTGTGAGCCAAGCCTGCTGATTGCCGATGAGCCGACTACTGCGCTGGATGTTACGGTTCAGGCGCAGATTCTCAAGTTATTGAGTGACCTTAAAACCCGCATGAATATGGGCATGCTGTTTATCACGCATGATTTTGGCGTAGTGGCAGATATTGCTGATAATGTTGTTGTCATGTTCAGAGGTAAAATAGTTGAAGCCGGAACCAGGGAGCAGGTGCTGGGTAACCCGCAGCATCCCTACACAAAAGCTTTGTTGGCATGTGTGCCGGATGCCGAAGGCAAAAAACAGCTGAAGCCGATTGATTATGCATGGCTGGCTGATGAAAAAATGGAAGCGATAGCCATCGGGGGAATGCATGAGTGAAAACATTCTGGTAGCGAGAAACCTGGTTAAAACCTATACGCAGCGAAGCGGCAGATTTGGCTTTGGCACTACAGAAGTAAAAGCGTTAAATGATGTCAGTATCAGTTTACATACAGGCAAGACACTTGCGGTAGTAGGTGAATCTGGCAGCGGTAAATCCACGCTGGCACGTTGTCTGTTACAATTGCAACCCTTGGATAGCGGAGAAGTGCTGTTTCAAGGCCAGGATTTAGCTAAACTGCAACCATCTGCATTAAGAGAAATGCGCAAAAACCTGCAAATGGTGTTTCAGGATCCGTTTGCTTCGCTTAATCCGCGGATGCGTGTGGGCGAGATTGTTGGCGAAGGCTTGCTGATACACGGTTTAGGCAGCCCCATGGATCAGCAGAAAAAAGTAGTTGCAATGCTGAAGCGCGTTGGCTTGACTGAGGCCGATATGCAAAAATACCCGCATGAGTTTTCAGGCGGGCAGCGGCAGCGTATAGGAATTGCCCGCGCGCTGGTATTACAGCCGCAGGTAGTTGTCTGTGATGAACCGGTTTCTGCATTGGATGTTTCAATCCAGGCACAGATTCTATTACTGTTAAAAGAGCTGCAGCAGGAAATGGCGTTAAGCTACATTTTTATCAGCCATGATTTACGTGTAGTACGGCATATTGCGGATGATATGGTCGTGATGTATCACGGCCAGGTTGTAGAACAGGGCGCGGTGGCTGATATTTACGCACAGCCCGCGCATGCCTATACGCAGAATCTGCTGGCGGCGATCCCCGGCAAACGAGTAGTGAACGGATAAGTGAAACGTAATCTGAATGATTCATTTTTGAATTAAAAGTATTATTTGGAATTAAAAATATAAAGCGCAGCGCAACAAAAGATTTACATAAGATTGGAATATAAATGGCATACGATTTAGAAGAACAAGAGCAGTTGGATGAATTAAAAGCATGGTGGAAAACTTACGGAAAACTAGTCGGCAATACCGTACTGGGCTTGCTGGTGGCTTATGCCGCGTATCAAGGCTGGAACGTTTATCAGGGCAAACAGGCTGTAGAGGCATCTACTGAATTCCAGGCGCTGCAAGTGGCAGATGAAAAGGATGTGAAAACCATTCAGTCAAAAGCCGCCATTATTATGGATAAATATTCATCTACGCCGTATGCCGGCCGTGCTGCACTGTTTGCAGCTAAGGCAAATTACGCCAGCAATGATGCTAAAAGTGCAAAAGCCCAGTTGGAATGGGCGATCAAAAACGCAAAAGAAACCTCTGTGAGCGCGATTGCAAGTTTACAGCTGGCTAATATTCTGGCTGAAGAAAAAGATTTTCAGGGTGCGCTGAAACTGCTTGAAGCAGAGCATGATGCAGGTTTTGATGGCCTGTTCTCCGATTTGAAAGGCGATGTTTTAGTGGCATTAGGTAAGAAAGCCGAAGCAAAGGCAGCTTATGAGCATGCGCTGACTAAATTAGACGCTCAGGGCAAATATCATGTATTGACGCAACAAAAACTTGAGGCTTTAGGTTAAAAATTGACGCAACTCATTCAAAAATCGAAATTACTGCTGTTATTAAGCAGCCTGTTACTGATTGCATCCTGCAGCACGATCTCGGACTTGAAAACCGACTTGTCCGAACGTGTTTTTGGGCGAGAAGCAGCCGAGCCGCCTGAGCCTTTGGCTGAAATCAAGGAGACTGCCAGCGTGAAAGTGCTATGGCAGGCTAAGCTTGGCAGCACCGGTATTTATGATTTTACGCCAGCAGTAGAAGCTGGCTATGCTTATGTGGCAAGTGCTGAGGGCGAGTTGGCGAAGCTGGATATCACTAACGGTGCTCAGGCATGGCGTATCAATGTCGGTGAGAAGCTGACCGGCGGTGTAGGTGTAGGCGGCAGCCTCGCCATTGTCGGTACGCAAAAGGGTTCGATCTACGCTTATGATGTTTCAGGCAAGTTACAGTGGAAATCAAAGTTAAGCAGTGAGGTGTTAAGTGCGCCCAAGTATTTTGATGGTCTGGTCATTGTGCGTACCGGCGATAACCGTATCTACGGCATTAATGCCAATGACGGTAGCCGCAAATGGGTTTACGATCGCACAGGTCCTGCGCTGACCTTGCGCAGCAGTGCCGGTGTCGTTGTGGATAGCGGTGCTGTGTATGCCGGATTTGCCGGAGGCAAGCTGGTTTCTATCCGTGCCGATAATGGCAAAATTATGTGGGAAGCTTCTGTTGCACTGCCTAAAGGCGTCACCGAAATTGAGCGTATCGCAGATATTACCAGCCTGCCGGTTGTAGATGGTCCTCTGGTGTATGCTGTAGCGTATCAAGGACGTATCGCTGCTGTTGACAGGACAAACGGCCGTGTAATATGGAATCGCGATATATCCAGCCTTTCAGGCCTGACTTCAGATGACGCAAGAATCTTTGTATCCCATGCTGCCGGATCGGTGTATGCACTTGATTACACTACCGGTAAAACATTCTGGCGCCAGGGTGCACTTAAAAATCGCCAGCTCACCGCGCCGTTAGCGATGGGAGCTCTGATCGCAGTGGGCGACATTGAGGGTAACGTGCACTTTTTAAGCCGTGAAGATGGCGCGTTCGGAGCGCGGGTGAAAACCGGTGCTGACCAGATTTTGCCGCAGATGACATTAATTAACAGTAATACATTGCTGGCACAGGCGCGTAATGGCGGCGTTTATGCGCTGCAAATCAAATAATCAGCAGTTGCGCTGGCGCAGGTTTCTTAACTTTGGCTCGCCATGCAACTGCAATTCAATTAATAACTTAGCTTGATAAGACTATAAAGAATCATTTAGCTTAGGCTCTAAATAGAAGGCTCATATGATACCTACCATTGTTTTGGTTGGCCGCCCCAATGTTGGCAAGTCAACCTTATTTAACCGGCTTACAAAAAGTCGGGATGCGCTTGTTGCGGATTTTCCGGGCTTAACCCGTGATCGCCACTACGGGCGTGGATTAGGTGCCAGCCAGCCTTATCTGGTGGTTGATACCGGCGGTTTTGAGCCAAATACCGATGACGGTATTCTTAAAGAGATGGCAAAACAGACTCTGCAGGCGATTGACGAAGCCGATGTGGTTATTTTTCTCGTGGATGGACGCCAGGGTGCGACACCACAGGATATGGATATTGCCAACCGACTGCGCAAATGCAAATGCCCTGTATTGCTTGCTGTGAATAAAACAGAAGGCATGCAAAAAGCAGTCGTCAGCGCTGATTTTCATGAGTTGGGACTCGGCTACCCGTTATCGATCTCTTCTGCACATGGTGAAGGCGTGCGCGACATCATCGAAGAAGCCTTGGAGAATTTCAAGGTAGAAGAAGAGGAGCCGACCACGGATTACACCGGTGACAAAATCCCCAAAGTAGCTATTGTCGGGCGTCCGAATGTGGGTAAATCTACGTTGGTGAATGCACTGCTCGGTGAAGAGCGTGTGATTGCGTTTGATGAACCAGGCACTACGCGCGATTCGATTCATATTGATCTGGAAAAAAACGGCAAACACTACACGCTGATTGATACCGCAGGTGTGCGTAAGCGTGGCCGCGTGTTTGAGGCGATTGAGAAGTTCTCTGTCATTAAAACCATTCAGGCGATTGAAGACGCCAATGTGGTGATTCTTGTAGTGGATGCGCAGGAAGGTATCACCGAACAGGATGCGCACGTGGCAGCCTATATCCTGGATGCAGGGCGTGCGCTGGTGGTAGCGATTAACAAATGGGATGGCCTCAAGGAAGATGAGCGTGACTGGATCAAGCGTGAAATCGATCGCAAACTGATGTTCCTTGATTTTGCCGAGTTCCACTATATTTCAGCATTGCGTAAAAAAGGTTTGCCTGAATTATTCAAGTCAGTGGATATCGCCTATAAAGCCGCATTTGCAAAGCTGGCAACACCGCAGCTGACACGGGTGCTGATAGATGCATTGCAGCAGCATCAGCCACCTATCAGTAAAGGCATACGCCCTAAGCTGCGCTATGCACACCAGGGCGGCAGTAATCCGCCTATTGTTGTTATTCACGGCAGTCATGTGGATGGCGTAAAAGACTCCTATACCCGTTTTCTTGAGAAAACGTTCCGCAGAACCTTTCAGCTTTCAGGTACGCCTTTGCGCGTGCAGTACAAGCAGGGCAGCAACCCGTTTGCTGAAGACGAAGATAAGCGCAAGCCGGGTGAAGGTATCGTAAGTATGCGTCGTCGTAAAACCGCGCAGCGTGCCGAGTTTAAAGCCAAAAAAGATACCGAAGAAAAAGGCAGGAAAGCTACAAAACGTTAATCAAGGTTAATCCGGCAATAGCCGGATGATGGGTTAGTTATTCGGATATTGTTCGAGTTTTTTGTTTTCTTTAGGTAACTCATAAGGGTCTGCGACATAAGCAGGCCCTTTCATAATCATCACAACGATACAGCCAATTGCGGCTGCCCCAACAAAGAAAAAAATACTGAACAGTATGCCAAGGCACAGATAGATTGTCTTCAGCTGTTCCGGATTGAGTGTCTGGTTGCTGAAATAAAGCAGCAATATAGCAACGCATGGTATTGCTGCACATACCGCAAAAATTAACGGTAATTTTTTCAGAATAACCCACTCAACCCCTGATGGTGTTTTAATAAATCCCGGAAGTTTATTAAAGTATTTCATTGTTAAATTTAGAGTGGGGTTTCAATCAATTGGTTTAATACATGCTTTCCCAGAACTTCCACCAGATGCGCTCATCGGTTGGTGCAGTCTTGTTTAACATGGCGCTATCAGGGTAGTTCTGTTTCAATACGCGCAGCGTGTCATTTTTAAGGTCTTCCACCCCCAGCAAGTCGTATGCACTGATTTGAATAACCAATGCCTCTTCAACGCCAGGTGATTGCGTGTAGTTTTCAATCACATATTTGGTGCGGTTAACTGCTGCCAGGTAAGCCTGGCGCTTCATGTAGTAGCGGGCAACGTGCAGTTCATGCTCTGAAAGGCTGTTGGACAGGTATACCATGCGTTGAGCGGCATCTTTGGCATAGCGGCTTTTCGGAAAGCGGGTAATCAGGTCTTTAAATGTCATGAAAGAATCGCGCAGCGCACGCGGATCACGGTCACTCACCTGTTGTTTAGTTGCTTTTTCGATGATGCCGCGCTCAGTAAAAATCGCCAGGCCTTTTAAGTAGTATGCGTAATCAACATTTGGATGGTTAGGGTGCAATTTTATAAAACGGTCTGCTGCTGCAACGGCTAAAATCGGGTCTTGTTTTTTATAGTGCGCGTAAGCGGTTTCCAGCTGTGCTTGCGTTGCGTATTTACCATGCGGGTAGCGTGATTCAAGTTTTGTGAAATATTCTATGGCCTTCACATAATCCCTGTCAGTCATTTTTGCTGCACCCATTTGATAGATGCGCTCTGCAGATAAACCTTTGGTATCATCAAGCTCGGTAGGCTCGCCGAAAATCGCGCAAGCATTGAGTAACAGGGTAAATGTTAAAATTAAGATATACTTCATGCCAAACCACCTTTATGAATTTGCAGTAATTATAACCGATGACAGACGCTACTCCACAATCTCTTAGTAATTCCCTCACACTTACCATTCCACATGACTTAGGCGGTTTACGACTAGATGTTGCTTTACAACGTCTATTGCCAGAACATTCCCGATCACGCTTGCAGGCATGGATTAAGGACGGTCTGGTGACCGTTGATGGAAAAGCCAGCACTTCTAAAACAAAAATGTGGGGTGGCGAAAGCATTGTCGTGCATGTGCAAGCAAAACCGGAGCAACACGCGTTTAAAGCGCAGGATATCCCGTTAGATATTGTGTATGAAGACGACCATATTCTGGTGATTAACAAGCCAGCAGGAATGGTGGTGCACCCGGCAGCCGGTAATTGGGAAGGCACGTTGCTCAATGCCTTGCTGTTTCATGCACCGCAATTGCATGATGTGCCGCGTGCAGGTATCGTGCATCGCCTGGACAAAGACACGAGCGGCTTGCTGGTCGTGGCTAAAACCTTGAATGCGCAAACGCACCTGGTGCGCCAGTTACAGGCACGTACGGTTAAACGTGAATATCGTGCAATTGTGTGGGGGCAGTTATGGCGCAATGGCACAGTAGATCAGCCGATAGGGCGTGACCCGCGTTCTCGCACTAAAATGGCGATTAACCGAATGGGCAAGCCGGCGGTGACACGCTATGAAGTATTGGAACGCTTCTCGGTGCAGACTTATTTACGCTGTAACCTTGAAACAGGCCGCACCCACCAGATTCGTGTACATATGCAATTTTTAAAGGCGCCGTTAGTGGGTGATCCTGTCTATGGCTATCGCGGCATTGTACCAATCCGCTCCATGACACAGACGCTGCGTGATGCAGTCAGCAACTTTCATCGCCAGGCGCTGCATGCAATTAAATTAGGTTTGATACATCCAGACACCAACGAGTTTGTAGAGTGGCAAATTGAATTGGCAGATGACATGAAAGTGCTGCTGGAAGCCATGCGACATGAAGACGTCAGTGATGAAGAGGCGTTTGAATTGAGTATGGAGCCCTACCTTGCCGATGAAGACTATGAATACGACGAAGATGATGAGTTCGATGATCTGGAAGATGACGATGATTTAGATCTTGAGCAGGATGAAGAGTAATACTTCCCAGCCATCCCGTAGTTAAAGAATGTAAAAGAGGCTGGTTTAAATCAGCCTCTTTTACATGATACTTGCATTTGCGGTTAACGAATACGTTTGATGATGAACCCATTCTCAACCTTCTCGAAACCTACTTTCGGGTAGTACTCCATTGCCTCAGGTGCCGACAATAAAATCAGCGCCACCTCATCGCCTGTAGCCTGCTGGATACGGGCGATAAGCGCCTTACCAATGCCATGTTTTTGATAGGCTTTATCCACCGCAAGGTCAGATAAGTAACAGCAGTAACTAAAGTCTGTCAGCGCCCGGCACACCCCAACCAGCTTATTTTCATGCCAGGCAGAGATGACAAGATTCGCATTCGCAAACATGCGCTCGATACGTGCTAAATCTTTAGCAGGGCGGCGAATGCCGGAGGCATCAAAGACAGCAGCTATGTCGGTAGCTGCAAGCGGTACATTATTGCGGTATTCAATTTGAATCATAAAAGCCTGACGTTTGAATGAATGGGAGCCGTTAAGCCTCTTGCTTGATTAATGAGGTAGCCTGTAGTTTTTGAGTATCTTCCACCGCATAGGCTTGCCTTTCGAAGAAGTTGTTCCGGTATCCGCAGCGGCCATGACTGACCTCCCACAGGCTTGATAAAGCATAAGCCGGTAAGAAGAATAGTCCCCATCGTTCGTACTGCTTGACATGAACATACTCGTGGGCCTGCAATGCGGCAAGCTGGTTTTGACATGTGCCTAGAATGACATGGCCAAGTGTCATGGCACCAAAGCAAAACGGAGGGGGAAGGGAGGCAAAGAAACGCCCCAACTTGCCGCCATAAAATTCAGTGATTCCGGCCACAACCCGCACTCTGCCGCCAAACCCAAGCATGATAAGCCCAACTAATATACCAAGTGCTGTGTTTGGTGCAGCCCAGGTGTATGCTAGTAACTTGAAAATGGCGTTGCGATACGAACTCATTTTTTGGCTAATATTTGAAGTTAATGGCTGATTTTAGCTTGTTTCAGTATAAATGATGGCTTAGATGATTGCATTAGTGTGACACCGATTTTGAAAAAACATTAATCACAATAACCCCGGCTACGATGAGCAATAATCCTGCTATAGCCGCAAAATCCAGCGGTTGATGAAAATACAGCCATGATATGAGTGCCACAAGCGCGACGCCGACACCTGACCATATTGCATAAGCAACCCCAATAGGTAATACATTGAGCGTTAAAGATAAAAAATAGAATGCGGATGCATAACCCGTTATGACAATAATAGATGGCCATAAACGTGTAAAGCCTGCTGAGGATTTTAAGGCGGAAGTGGCTATGACTTCGCTAACGATTGCAACAGCAAGAAAAATCCATTTTTGCATAAATACCTTTTCTGTGATTAAAGCCTGATACGAAGTCAATATTCTCTCTGGCGTTCGACGTCATGAGGATGCTTTAGTGCGCCCGACTTGATTGATGACAGTTAATCATTTTATACAAATTGACCAAGCATAGCGCTTAGAACAGTAGAGCCACTTTTTGTCATCAATAGCCAAGCTAAGATAAAACAGTTGGCAATGACTGTAACCCGAAAAAAGGTTTGAAACTCTTGTTTTTTTGATTTGTGACGTAATGTTTTTTGGGCGATTAATGCACCAGGCCAGCCACCAGCCAAGGCGAGTAAATGCAGCGTGCTTTCTTGGGTTCTCCAGCGATTATTCTGTGCGGCTGATTTATCTATGGCATACGCAATAAAGGTAACGATGCTTGAAGCGATATACAGGCCTGCAATTGCTAACGGAAGCCGACCCAGCAAAGCAGACAGAACGAGAAACAGGCCAAAAAGAATGGCAAAGTTGGTGCCAGATGAGCTGGATTTGCTTGGAATGCTATATGTTGCTGAATCACTTGCAAACCGAATGTTTTTTGCGAAGAAACGACCGTTATCATCAGTTGCCAGTTCATAAGTAATGATGTCGCCTTCAGTGGGGCGATGAGAGCTGTTGGAGAACGCCTTTATATGCACGAACGCCTTCTGGCCACCGCCGTTTTGGGTAACAAAACCAAATCCTTGATCGTCTTTCCAGTTTGTAACTTTACCTTGATAGCGCATATAAATTCTTAAAATGGTTAACGTTTAACATAATCGGCTGGTGAGGCTTTATCGCACCAGGTCATGTGGGTGAGCGTCAGGCCTGCACATGCTAGGCCAACTTACGGCAGACGCAATAAATGAACCGTTGCTCATTGCCGCCTGGAGTGTAGTGCGATTCTTTTTCATGCCCAAGTAGCAGAAATTCGTCACCAAACTCCGCATGAAGTTCATTTGCGCCATAACGCATAACAGGAAGCCCGCTGCATTTGGTAGGGCCATCTTCTGCGAAGGTTGCCACGATAACGAGGCCGCCGGGTTTAATCGCGCGAAGCACTGCCTGCACATAGGCGTGCCGTTCTTCTGCCGCAGTTAAAAAGTGAAAAACAGCTCTGTCATGCCACACATCATAAGCGAGTGTGGGTAACTCGGCTTCAATGACACTGGCCTCTAACCACTGCACAGCCGAAGCGCGACTTCCGAGCCTAGCCTTTGCCTTGGTGAGGGCTGTACCGGAAAGATCAAGAACGGTGATATTTTCATAACCGTTTAACAAGAGATCATCAACGAGCGTTGATGCGCCGCCGCCAACATCAATGATCGAGGCCGTAAGCAGTATGCCTGCATCTCGAATTAACTTGAGAGAGAGGGTGGCATGCTCCTGAAACCAACTCACCTCATCTGTGGCCTTGGTTGAGTAGACATTTTCCCAATGTTTCTTTGACTGCACAGAAACCCCCATTAGTTTATTTGCGATGCTAATGTACAGATTAAGGGGCTGGCTGAAAGCTGATCCTGCTTGAATGATGAGTTAGCCATAAAGAATTAAAGCACCTAACCAATAACTAATGATTACAACAAACACCGAGATTTTAGCTACTTTCAATGCATACGGCGTACTTAGAAGTAATAACTTAGCTCGAAGCGAGTTATTTTTCGGAAGCGCCTTGATTGCTAAATACCCTGCGAAGCAAATTATGGTAAATAAAACCAATATTAATAACTTGCTTAATAAATAAGGCGACAAAATAAAACCCTAACCTTAAATCGAGGGGTAGCCTGTTTTTAGGCTGAGCCTATCGAGTGAGGAGTTAGCTTGAAAACACATATTGGCCTTTGATCTTTTTGGGGGTGATGAAGGTAAAGTCGGGAAACAACAATGACCGCACATACCATGTATAACCAAGCATGGATAAGCCTATGGCTATTCCAATGCCTGTAGCAACTGGGGTTGCGGTGATGCCTGTAAACATTTTTGGAAGTTGAATTATTGTTAGCAATATGTATGCGTTGTATGTGCCCGCATGGTTTTTATAAAACCCGAACGCAAATAGTAGCGGTATTAGTGCGCAAAGAGCAGCAACAACCCAAGCTGCAGTTGGACCCATTTTTGAGCCAATTCCCAAACCAAGCAGAGCGGCAAATAATGCCTGGAGAAACATAATCGTAATAAGACCGTTTACCTTTTTGTAGTGCTCTTCGTAAAGAAGCTGGTTGGGATGTGATGCGATAAAAAGGGCAAGTTGATTATCTTTCACGTGTCCGCCGGAGAGTGCCTTGAACACTTCGTTTTTTGCGTTGCCTGCATTTAACAATTCAGAGACTTTTCGTTTGATTTCCTTCTTGTCCATAATTTTCCTTGTTATTTAACGTTTGACATAAGGGGCTGGCTTTAAGTCTCGCTTGATGGATGGGTTAGAGTTTAACTGCATGATGGAATAATGTATTTACCTTTATTGGTGATTGTTTTTGCTTTTTCTAGAATTGCAAAGTATTCGGCTTCAAGCGACTTCTCTAACTTAGCCCC
>Ga0208758_100124_pt1 | contig 38626 bp, 38 predicted proteins | sample LakWasM116_HOW13_2_FD_183930 | JGI IMG/M metagenome (GOLD analysis project Ga0208758, IMG submission 183930) | Freshwater sediment methanotrophic microbial communities from Lake Washington under simulated oxygen tension - Sediment Metagenome... | ecosystem: Environmental > Aquatic > Freshwater >...
CTTGCCGCCATGTTGATTGAGCTGTTCTTCAGTAGCGAAAAATTGAGTCTGGCAGGCTGGGCAATGGGTTATGACGCGCATTTTCTAGTGCCAGTCAGCAAAACCCAGGAGTCCATATACTGCGGCGTTTCCATATCAAACCATTCTGCATAAATGCTGGAAACGGCTGACTCCTGTTCGCGTAAAATGCCGGACAGTGCGATTCTTCCTCCAGCTTTGCATGATCTGGCGAGCGCCGGGGCTAACACACTCAATGCACTGGATAGAATATTGGCAACGACAATGTCGAATTCCGCAGACTGATATTCAGTGGCCGGATAAAAATCAGCGCTTACATAGTTTTGTTCGGCATTGTATAGGCTGGATTGAATCGCTTGCGGGTCAATATCAACCCCTACTACTTTACCTGCATCCAGTTTTTTAGCTGCAATTGCCAGAATACCCGAGCCACAACCGTAATCAAGCACGGTTTGACCGGGTTTGACAGTCTGCGTTAACCAGGCCAGGCACAAATGCGTGGTCGGGTGGCTGCCGGTGCCGAATGCCAGGCCCGGATCCAGGATGATGTTGATGGCGTCCGGATTGGGTGAATCATGCCAGGTTGGCACGATCCACAAGGCATCGGTAATTTTTATCGGGTCAAATTGGGATTGTGTTGCACGCACCCAATCCTGTTCCTGAATGATTTCAGTGGTGTAATTAAGGCTGGGTAACTTAGTCTGCAACTGCAGGTCAGCGATCACGGCATCAATATCTACGCCTTCATCAAACAGGGCGCTGACCAGGTTCTGTTGCCAGATGCCTGGCGGCGGATCGCCAGGTTCGCCGAAAATAGGCTGTTCATCGATGGTTTCTGCATTGGCGTCTTCAATGATTGCAGACAATGCGCCCAGCTCCATGAGGGTATCGCTGATCAGATCAGCGGTATTATCCTGTGCTTCAATTTTAAGTGATACCCAAGCCATACTTACCCTGTTTATTTATTGTAGATACCGAGTTTCTGCTCAAGGTAATGAATGCTGGTGCCGCCCAGGTGAAACGCTGCATCTGCCATTAACTCCGCGTGCAGTTCGATATTGGTGTGAATGCCTTCGACATACATTTCAGACAGTGCAATGCGCATCCGTGCTATCGCCTGTTCGCGCGTATCGCCGTAGGTAATCAACTTGCCGATCATGGAGTCATAGTGCGGAGGCACTGTGTAGCCGCCAAAAGCATGTGTATCGACGCGAACGCCGGGTCCGCCTGGCATGTGGAAGCGGTTGATCTTGCCGGGTGACGGTACGAAGCTGTAAGGGTCTTCTGCGTTGATACGGCATTCAATCGCGTGTCCGCGCAGCTGGACGTCTTTCTGGCGGAATTTCAGTTTTTCGCCGGCGGCCACGAAAATCTGCTGCTGCACCAGGTCAATACCGGTAATCATTTCGGTAACGGTATGCTCCACCTGTAAACGCGTATTCATTTCAATAAAATAAAACTCGTTGTTTTCATACAGGAATTCAAAAGTACCGGCGCCGCGATATTTGATTTTACGGCATGCTTCGGCACAGCGTTCGCCGATTTTGTCGCGCAGGCGAGTATTCAATAAGGGCGCAGGCGCCTCTTCAATAATCTTCTGGTGGCGACGCTGCATAGAGCAGTCACGCTCACCTAAAAACACTGCGTTGCCATGCTGGTCCGCTAACACCTGGATTTCGATATGGCGTGGTTTTTCCAGGTATTTTTCCATGTAAACCATGGGGTTGCCAAAGGCAGCCTGCGCTTCAGCCTTGGTCATGTTCACGGATGTGAGCAAGGCTGCTTCTGTGTGTACCACGCGCATGCCCCGACCGCCGCCGCCGCCGGCCGCTTTAATAATGACCGGGTAACCGATATGTTTGGCGATTTTAATAATTTCTGCCGGGTCGTCAGGCAGGGCACCATCAGAACCCGGTACGCACGGCACACCGGCTTTACGCATTGCATCTTTGGCAGAAACCTTGTCACCCATCAGGCGGATAGTTTCGGCACGTGGGCCAATGAATACAAAGCCACTTTGTTCTACGCGTTCCGCAAAGTCGGCATTTTCAGATAAAAAACCATAACCGGGGTGAATCGCCTGAGCATCGGTAACCTCGGCGGCACTGATCACGGCCGGAACATTCAGGTAGCTTTGGCTGGATGGAGCCGGGCCGATACAAACGGATTCGTCTGCTAATTTTACGTATTTGGCATCACGGTCAGCCTCTGAGTGAACAGCGACGGTCCTGATACCAAGCTCGCGACAGGCGCGCTGAACGCGTAATGCGATTTCGCCGCGATTTGCGATTAAGATTTTGTCAAACATAGCCATGAAAGTTGAATCCCATTCTTTAAAAAATTTTAGCCGATAATGAAGAGTGGTTCGCCGTATTCAATGGCTTGACCATTATCGACTAAGATTTTTTTGATAACACCGGCTTTATCAGATTCAATCTCGTTGAGTAGCTTCATCGCTTCAACGATACACAGGGTGTCACCAACAGCAACCGTGTCACCGACTTCTACAAATGCTTTTGCATCCGGTGAAGGTGAGCGGTAGAAAGTACCTACCATCGGCGATTTAACTGCATGGCCTTCTTCAACCGCAGGTGCTTCAGCTGCCGGTGCTGCTGCAGGCGCTGCAAATTGCGGGGCGCTGTATTGCATAGGTGCAGGAGCGTATTGCTGTATTGCTGCATTTGATGTGAAGTTGCGGCTAATGCGTACTTTCTCGCCGTCTTCTGTAAGCTCAAGCTCTGAGATGCCAGATTCTTCTACCAAATCGATTAACTTTTTAAGTTTGCGTAAATCCATGATAACCCTCTGAAAATTTTAATTTTAATTATATTAATTAGAACGATTTATATGTTGAATAGCGTAGTCAAGCGCCAAGGAATAGCCCTGTGCTCCCAAGCCGCTGATAATGCCAACTGCAATATCAGTGAAATATGAGTGGTGGCGGAATGTTTCACGTGCAAAAACGTTAGATAGGTGTACTTCAATGAAAGGCACTTTTACTGCACTTAATGCATCGCGCATGGCAACTGATGTATGCGTGAATGCTGCCGGGTTGATGATTACAAAATCAGCCTTATTTGTGGCTAAAGACTGGATTTTAGTGACAAGCTCGGCTTCAGAATTGCTTTGAAAGGACTCCAATGCGATACCGGCTGACTTTGCTTTGCTGGAGAGTGCATGGTTAATGCTGTCCAGTGTAGCGCTGCCATAATGTTCAGGTTCACGCAGCCCCAACAGGTTGAGATTGGGACCATGTAATACTAAAATCGATTTAGATTGCATGGAGGTGTGCCTTTATGAGCGAATTTGTGCGTTTATTACGGTATTTCATAAACGCAAGTTTGCCGAAGTTAATGGATTTTGTCCAGCAACATTAATGTAATTAAGCGAAATTACATATAAATTATGCGGTTGCAGATCAAGGCTTTTTATACGGCGGTGTTTTAATTATATGCCAATTTCTGTTGCGGCAATAAGATTTGCAGCGATTTTTCGAGCAGTGGTTTGTTTATTCTGCCAAAAAATGTACCTATCACGTTGCCATCTGTCCCTATAATTACCGTATAAGGCAAGACGCTTTTATCATTGCCCAGATGCATTCCGAGATCCGCGCTTTCATTTTCGGCAATAAAAACCGGATATGCCACAGGGGAAAGTTGCAGATATTCTCTGACTGGAGCCGGCTCATCTTCCGCGACGCCTAATACCACAACATTCCTGTCTTTATACTCCATGTGCAGCTGGGAAAGTTCCGGCATTTCTTCGCGGCAGGGCGGGCACCATGTCGCCCAGAAATTAAGCACGATGATTTTGCCTTTATATTGGCTCAGATCCTGTTTGCTGCCGTGGATGTCCGTCAGCGGAGCGTTAAATAGCGGCGCTGCGCTGATGGCCGGTTTGCCGGCCGGCGAGTTGATGGCAAAGTGCCTGATAACCAGCCCGAGAATGATCATCACTGCCAGGTAGGCGGTCAAGGAAAGCGATTTTTTTAACATTGGATAGTTTCCGGCAGGCAGCTGCCGCGCTGGTTCAGGATTTGCAGGAAATCATCGGCATTTTTATAACCGACCACTTTAAGCCGGGTTTCTTCTTGTGCTTTGTCGTTGAAAAATAAAATGCCCGGAGGGCCAAACAGGCCAAATTTCTGTAATAAGGCTTTGTCTTCAGTCGTATTGCCGGTGACATCAGCCTGCAGCAGAACCGTGTCTTTCAGCGCAGTCTGTACACGCTGGTCACTGAATGTGAACTGATCCATTTCTTTGCATGATACGCACCAGTCAGCGTAAAAATCGAGCATTACCGGTTTGCCTTGCGCGGATTTTAATGCGGCATCCAGTTCAGTCAGGTTCTTGACGCGTTTAAAATCCAGGCTGGCATGCTGCGGCTGCTGTTGGGATGAGCCGTTTTTTGCTGCCAGCAGGCCACCAAGCGGCTGCAGTGGTGATTTTGCATTGGATAATGCGCCGATCAGCATCGCCAGGCCGGTGACCAGCAGCATCAAGGCGATGCCTTTCCAGAACCTGAGCGCCGGCTTTGCATCAACAGGCAACGGATCCAGCGCATGCATGAAAATTGCGGGCACGATGAGGAGTGCTGCCCATAATGCAAGCTGCAGGCTGACTGGAATAATCGGCGTAATCAGCCACAGCGCAACCCCAAGCATGAGTACGCCAAACAGGTTGCGTACGGCATTCATCCAGCTGCCGACTTTAGGCAGCAGCGTACCGGCAGATGCACCGATAAGCAGCAGCGGTGCGCCCATGCCGAGCGATAGTGAAAACAGGGCTACGCCGCCCAGCACTACATCGCTGGTTTTACTGATGTACAGCAACGCACCGGCAAGCGGTGCCGCTACGCAGGGGCTGATGATTAATGCCGACAGTATGCCCATCAGGAAATCACTGAAGAATTTTCCGCCTTTGATACGGCGGCTGGCGGACATCAGCCCGTTTTCAAGGTTGCTCGGCAGCTTGAGCTCATAGAAACCGAACATCGATAGTGCCAGGAGTGCGAACACCAGCGCACCAAAGCCCAGTGCCCATGGCGTTTGCAATGCGGCACTCAGCATCTGTCCGGATAAGCCTGCAGCGATACCCGCAAGCGTGTAAGTCAGGCACATGCCGAATGTGTAAGCCAGGGACAGGTTGAATGCATGCAGGCGCGAAACATGTGCGTTTTTGCCAATGATGATCGAGGACAGGATCGGAATCATCGGGAATACGCAAGGCGTGAATGACAGCAGCAGGCCGGCGGTAAAGAAACCCAGGATGATCAGCCACCATTTTCCGCTTTTGAGCAGGTTGGCCGCTTGGCTGTCGCTATCGGAAATGCTGCCACGGCTGGCGGCACTACCAGGGTTTGCGTTGTCTGGAACTTTCAGGCCGGTAGCATTATCTGAATTATCAGCCGCCTGTGGATTGACGATGAATGTCTTGTGCTGAGGCGCATAACATAAGCCTTTCTCGCTGCAGCCCTGATAGGTGGCTTTGATCGTGATGGGGGCGCTGTCAGTGCCTTTGAGTATGATATTGCCGGTAAAATCATGATGATAGACTTCCATCCTGCCAAAATTAGGGTCGTTCTTGATGTCACCGGCAGGCAGCTTCACTTCATGATCGCGGTCGGGCGATAACACAAATTTGATGCGCTCTTTGTACAGGTAATATCCTGGCGCAATTTTGAAGTCGGCGTTGATCTGACCGCCAGCCTGCACAATGTCTAATCCGAAAGCAGCATCCGGAGACAGGAATTCATCTTCAGCCGTGTCGTTGCTGAACAGGCTTTTTGTAAAGCTGCTGGCATTGCCGGCATAACTCAACTGTGCGGTAAAGATGGTGAATAGAATTAATAAAAAAAATGGAAATCTTTTTAACATGTAGAGCCTTCAGCAGATAATTGTGCATTTACCCATTGTAAATATCGAGGTAAGCCACCATCTACGTTGATAGTGATTATTTCAGGAAGTTCATAAGGATGCATTTTTATAATGGCAGCTTCCACTGCGCCGTATTGTGCCTGGCTGGTTTTAATCAGCACCGGTATTTCGGTGGCATGTTCCAGCTTGCCTTGCCATGAGTATAGTGACTGGCAGGCCGCCAGCAGGTTGACGCAGGCCGCCAGTTTCTGCATTAGCAGAGTTTCCGCCAGGTGCCTGGCGCTCGGTTCGTCCGGCATATTGGTCAGCACTAGTATGACTTCATCCAGAATGATTTCATTTTGTATGGCTGTTTTTTGATTCGACATTTAAAGGTAGCATCACATGCGTTTTTTTGTAGGTTTGATTTTACTCGCTTTTCCAATCGCAGAGATATGGCTGTTGATTCAATTGGCAGATCGCTATGGCTGGCTATTGCTGGTGTATCTGATCGTGGTAGGCTGGTTGGGGCTGCGCCTGATCCGTGAGGAGAAATCCTCATTCAGTTTACGCATGATGCAGAATCTGACCAGTGGTGGCAGCCCTGTAAAAGCGGTATTCGGCAGCTTGCGCAATATCGTTGCAGGCGTATTGTTAATGCTGCCCGGGGTGATCACTGATATTATTGCGGTAACCCTGTTGTTGATCCCGATCAGAAATACGCAGCCATTGAATGCGCCTTCTCCAGATGAACCGTACCGATCATCCCCTTATCAGGCCGCGAATGACGATGTAATAGAAGGCGAATTCCGCCGTGAAGACTGAAGGCATTTTTATCGATACATTTTTTCGGGTATCAGCCTGGCTGATTGCCTGCTTAAGCCATCAGGACGCATGACAGTGCTGCGCGGGCATGCGGGTAATACTGCACCAAACCCTGCATCTATAGAAATGCCCTGATATTAACTTTAATCAACCCCTTAGAAGCACCTGACATGACATATCAAATTACGATTCAACCCAGTGGGCATACTTGCAGTGCCAAAGTTTACGAAACAGTTCTGGAATCAGCCTTGGAGGCTGGCTTTAATATCCCTTATGGATGCCGTAACGGTGCCTGTGGCAGTTGTAAGGGAAAGATCCTGAGCGGAGAAGTTGATTACGGGGACTACGCAAGCAGCGCATTATCTGAAGACGAAAAAGCGGCGGGCAAAGCGCTTTTCTGCTGCGCGCGGCCTTTGTCTGACCTGACCGTTGAGTGCAGGGAAGTGATTATCGGCACCATCGTGCCGCGCATCCTGCCAGCCAGGGTTGAACGCAAGCAGCAGCTATCACATGATGTCATGGCGCTGTTTCTGAAACTGCCGAGTAATGAGCGTTTACAGTTCATGGCAGGTCAATATGTCGAATTCCTGCTCAAAGACGGCAAGCGCCGTGCTTTCTCACTCGCGAATGCGCCACATGCGGATAACTTGCTGGAACTGCATCTGCGCCTGATTCCAGGCGGCGTGTTTACTGAATATGTGTTTAATGAGATGCCGGATAAAGCCATTTTGCGCATTGAAGGCCCGTTCGGCAGCTTTTATTACCGTGATAACTCTGATAAACCGATGGTCATGGTTGCTGGCGGTACCGGGTTTGCGCCGATCAAGGGCATTATCGAGCATATGATACACAACAATATCAAACGTGAAGTCACGCTGTATTGGGGTGCCAGGGCGGGTGCAGACCTGTATATGCCTGAGCTGCCGGAGGCGTGGGCAAAAGAATACCCGCATATCAAGTTTATCCCGGTATTGTCGGACGCCGTTGCCGAGGACCACTGGCAGGGCAGAACCGGATTGGTACACCAGGCCGTATTGGATGACATTGTGGATTTAAGTGCTTATGAAGTGTATTGCTGCGGTGCCCCGGCCATGGTGGAAGTTGCCCATGCCAGCTTCCAGCAGGCCGGCTTGCCGGAAGATGCCTTTTATTCGGATGCTTTCAATTACGCCAAGCCGGTAACCCCGCCGGCTGCTGCCGTATAAATTAATAGCGGTCACGGCACGGGGCCTGTTTATTTAAATAGCAGGCCCTGTTTGTTTTTTGCAGCCGCCAGTGCCTGAATCAATTTTTCCAGGTCAGTATTCTGTATCAGCTCCTGTGCCAGTTTGGCAGAGGCTTCGGCCTTTTCCAGGTCGCCTTCCGCCAATGCATGCATGCCCTCCAGCAATACCGCATTGCCCGCTTTCAAGCGCAGGGTTTCTTTTTTGCTGCGTCTTTTAAAAGGCAGCCAGCGCAGGAAATGCACAAAGCGCAGGCAGTAATGCAAGCCTAGAAAACTCAGCACATATAAAACCAGGAAAAAATTAAACGAAACCTGTATGCGGTAAGGTGTGCGTACAATCAGTACGTAGCCTTCATTATTGCTGGCCAGCCATACCAGGCCTGCCAGTAGCAGGGGCATCAGCAGCCACCAGAAGATTCTATGCTTGATCATGGATTATCAGTCATTCTGTTCCAGTGTCAGCTTATAGCGATTGACCGCGGCAAAACTCTCTGCGAGCTGCGGCAATTCAATGCTGATATTGTTGCTGGATAATTTGTTCAGCAGAGCGAAGGCTTTGATGGTGTCCGGATGTTTGGTATCAAAATATTCATTCAGCCAGTTTTTAACGGTGTTCAAATCGGCCTTGTAAGTTGCCTCGTCATGCTGCAGCAGCGCCACGCGTGCGGTCAACAGCCTTAGCCTCAGGTTCTCCCGCAAATAGAAGGACTGGTCCACCGCCAGTAATGGCGGTTCCGGTTTGTTGATGCGCTCTACCGTGACCAGGTTCCTGATGTCATCCCAGATGCCGTTAACCAGTTTCTGTAAGGTAGTTTCCGCTTGCGCCGGCAGTTGCTCTGCAGCAGCCTTCGCATTCAGCGTCGGCTGGCGCTCACTGATTAAAGGCAGCTTTCCGCACAGCTCCGACAGATGGGTAAGCTGCGAACTCATGCTGATCACATCTACTTGCGGTATTTCGCGCAGGCGCTCTATTTCGAGATTGAGGGTTTCGCGCAGCTGGATAGCACGCGGCAACTCCAGTGGTTCGAGGCGTTTATAGGCAGCCTGCAAGGCGAGCAGGGCTGATTTTACATTGCCGCTCAATTGCAGTTGCTGGCTGGCAATGGTGAGCAGCTGTTCTACCTCGGCCACTGCGGTTGATTCACGGTTTTCTGCGAGCTGGGTGTAAAGTGTCTGCAAAGCTTCTTGCTGGTCGCGTGATTCAGCAAGTTTTTGTTCCAGCACGATGGTGCGCATATTGGCCTGGACGCTGCGTTCTTCAGCTTGCTTGGCGAGCGCCAGGCTTTGTTTATTGATGGCCTGGTATTGTTCCAGCTTCTGGCTCAGCGATAGCTCGATTTCGTTAAATTTATGCCGGGTATTGAGCCATTGCCAGGCAAGTGTGGACAGTGCGGCGATTACCAGTACAACCCAGCTGATGCTCACCATGGATGGCTTGTTTTTCTGCATCGGCTGCGCTTGCATATCCTGGTCATTCATGATGTTGAACATGTCCAGATCCAGCAGGCTGTGAATTAACAGGCTGTGAATTAACAAGTTGTGATAAGCATTGCAGCATTGCAGTATCTCCGGGGGCTTCGGCAACCAGCACTTTCAGACCAAGCTGCCTTGGCAGTTCAGCTATTCTCTCATGATTGACGCATAAAGTGACATGCTGCAGCCAGGTTTCGCCCTGGGCCATTTGCAGCAGGTAGCGCATGGCTTCGCTGCTGGTCACGATTACGGCGTCCAGCTTGCGCTGCTGCCAACTGCCGCTCAGAGCCTCGGTGCTATGCTGCGGGTTGATGCGCCGATAGCTTTCTGCAAAATACACATGGGCGCCACGCGCTTTCAGTGTCTCTGCCATCAGCTCACGTCCGCCTGCACCGCGGAAGATGGCGACAGTCTTGCCGGAAACCTCCTGCATCTCAGGCAGTGCCAGCAGGGTTTCACTGTCATAACGGCCTTCGGGAATCAGCACCTCATTGATCCCGTACTGGCGCAGGGCATTCGCAGTCTGGTGACCGATAGCGGCAAATCTTAATTGCTGCGGAAATTGACCATATTTTTCAAGTACACGCGGCACCGCAAAATCTACGGCGTTCGTGCTGATGAATATGGCCAGGTCAGTGTTAATTAATTGTGTTATCTGCTGTTCAAAAGTTTGATAATTCTCCAGCGCAGAAACGGCAATTAATGGAAACTCAATAGCAACACCGCCATTTTTCTCGATCGCTCTGCAAAGGCTTTGCGCCTGATCGACCGGCCGTGTTACCGCGACATGCAAATTCTTCAGCAGCTGGTCAGAAGTCATATTCAGGTATACCGGAGGGTTGTTGGCCTTTGCTACAGAGCAGCCAGGATTTTATCTGCACCTTGCGCAATCAACTGGCTTGCTAGTTTCTTACCCAAGGCTTCGGCTTCGTTTCTGCTGCCGGTTGCAGTTTCAACCAGCATCTGTGTGCCATCGACGCTGGCGACAAAACCGGTGATACGGATGTTATCGCCTTCACATACCGCGTAGGCACCGAGTGGTACGGTGCAGCTGCCTGCCAGGGTGCGGCTCATGCCGCGCTCTGCTTCAACGCATACCTGGGTGTCAGCATGGTTGAGCGGTGCAAGCACCGCGACCATATCAGTTCTGCTGGCGCTTATCTCTATGCCCAGCGCGCCCTGACCAACAGCCGGGATGCTCTGTTCCGGGGTAATGAACTGACGGATCCTGCTGCCCAGTTCCAGGCGGATTAAACCTGCTGCTGCAAGAATAATCGCGGCATACTGACCTTCGTCCAGTTTGCGTAAGCGCGTTTGCAGGTTGCCGCGCAGGGATTCGATTTTCAGGTGCGGAAAACGCGCCTGCAGCTGGCTCTGGCGGCGCAGGCTTGAGGTGCCGACGATGCTGCCTGCCGGCAGGTCTTCAAGTGATGCAAAGTTGTTTGAAACAAATGCATCGCGGGCGTCTTCACGTTCACCGGTGGCTGCCAGCACAAAGCCTTCCGGCAGGTTCATCGGCACATCCTTCATGCTGTGTACGGCAAGGTCGGCACGACCATCTGCCAATGCTGTCTCCAGTTCTTTCACAAACAGACCTTTGCCGCCGACTTTGGCCAAGGGGGTATCCAGAATCTGGTCGCCGGTTGTCGTCATGCCCAGGATAGTGACTTCGGTTTCCGGGTACAGCGCCTGCAGGCGGCTTTGAATATGACGTGCCTGCCACATGGCAAGCGCGCTTTCACGGGATGCGATCACCAGTTTTTTCGGAGCCGGTGTATTTGGGGTTGGGTTGGCGGAGTTGTTCATGCGCTAAGTACAGGCTATGCTGATTTTAAATAATGAGCGTTTATTTTATCACAAGCTGTACGGTAGCCTTGGCTAAACAGTCTTTAAGCGCCCTGATATCAAGCTGAATCAGGTCATGCGGATAAGATGCTGCTGACGGCGACTGACCGTGACGGTTTCCGGCACGTGCTTTAACAGCGCTACCCATTGTTTTTCGCCATGTTCATCGCTGCTGCGTTTTTCATAGCCGAGGATATAAGCCTGTGCAACCAGGCAGTTGCGATGCAGGCGGATGAATAAATGCGCGAACTCCTGTTCCAGATGCGTCAGCGACTCTTCAAGCAGATATTCACGTTCTGCCGTACGTACGGTGACGTATTTGAGTTCGGCGCGCAGGTAGATGATGTCGTCAACAGGTACTAGCAGGATGCGGCCACGCTCTGTGATCGTGAGGTGCGTTTTTCTTGGCGATAGCGGTGTGATTGCAGCAAGCTGCTGCGGCTGCAGGGCGCGTGCCTTTTGTAGCGCTTTTTCCAGCCGCTCCAGCCTGATCGGTTTTAATAAATAGTCGACGGCATTCATGTCAAAGGCCTGGATAGCGTAATTATCAAAGGCGGTGGTGAAAATAACCGCTGGCGGCCTGGGTAGATTCTGCAAGTGCTGCGCAGCCTCGATGCCGTCCATTTCCGGCATGCGGATATCCAGCAGCACGATGTCCGGCTGCAACTCATCTGCACGCAGCAGGGCTTCCTTCCCGTTTTTGGCTTCGGCAACAATATGGGTGTTGCCGATATCGGTCAGCAGGTCGCGCAGGCGGTTGCGGGCAGGGGCTTCATCATCGGCGATCAGGATGTTAAGCATGGGCATCAATGTTTCTGTGTCTGTTTCTGATGGGGCAGGACGATATGCACGACATATTCGCCTTTTGCCTGACTGTTCTTAAGGGAGGCTTCAAGATCGAAGTGCAGTGCCAGTCGCTCCTTGATATTGCCAAGCGCCATTTTATTGCCGTGCTGGCGGTTATTCTGCGTATTGTAGGGGTTTTTCAGCACCAGGTGGATTTCGTTTAATCTGGTATAGATCTGAATCGTAATAGTGCCGCCGCTGGCCAGCGGCTCAATCCCGTGGTAAACCGCATTTTCCACCAACGGTTGGAGCACCAGTGGCGGAATCATGGCATCCGGTGGCATATTGTCAATCTGCCATTGAACATTCAGGCGTTCGTTCAGGCGCAGTTTTTCCAGTGCCAGGTATTGCCGACAGAGGGCGATTTCCTGTGCGAGCGGCACCAGCTCGCGGTTGTCTGCCATCAGCACGCGAAACAGGTCTGCCATGTCTTCTAAAGCGGTTTCGGCCTGCTTGGGCTGGCTGCGGATGAGCGAGAGCACGGCATTGATGCTGTTAAACAGGAAATGCGGGCGGATGCGTGCCTGCAGCGCCTGCAGCCGCGCTTCGGTCACGGCCGGTGACTGCGCGCGATAGCGCAGGTTAAAATAATACAGCGTGATTGCGCTGATGAAGGCTGCAGTAAACAGTATGCGTGATAATTCCGGCAGGTCATCGAAAACCCAGAGCCGGACAAACAGCATATAGATGATTAAGGTGCATAGCATGACCAGGGTGAATATCGCGACCAGCCCCTGTGGATAATTTAACCTGACAATCAGGGGGTAGCAGCCATAAAGTAAAAGCAGGCAGCCTAACAGCATAGGTTGCGCCAGCGCGGAGATGGCCGCCATGTGTTCGAAGAAATCTACCGGGTCTGCGCTCAAGGTATAGGCAACCAATATTAAGGCAGTGTTAGCGATGATCAGTACGCGTAACAGTATGCCCAGATTACGGATATTGGGTAAACGGCCGGTATTTTTCATGTTGGTTTGGCGTGTGGTTTTGCCTTGCTTGGGTTGCCGTATTGATACAATCGGCCTTAAAAGTATTTATTTTGCATTATACTTACAGTATATCGTCGTTAACGACAAAGTTTAAAATAGATAGGCTAAGAAATTGACAGAAAAAGTAAATTCGCTCAATAAAAAAGACACCAGTTGGTCAGGGCGTTTTAATGAGCCGGTAGCAGAGCTGGTAAAAAAATATACAGCCTCTGTGGGCTTCGATTACCGCCTGGCGGCATATGACATACAGGGGTCTATCGCTCATGCTCGCATGTTGAGTGAGCAGTCGATTATTTCCAGGCAGGATTTCACCGCGATTGAAAATGGCTTGCAGGAAATCGCACAGGAAATCGAAGCCGGCCAGTTTGAATGGCTACTGGATCTGGAAGACGTGCATCTGAATATTGAAAAACGCCTGACCGACAAAATCGGCGACGCAGGTAAGCGCTTACATACGGGCAGAAGCCGTAATGACCAGGTGGCAACCGATGTGCGTTTGTGGCTGCGGGCGACGGCAGACCAGGTGGTTGCCGGCTTGCATCAATTGCAGGGCAGCCTGCTCGATCTGGCTGAAAAGCATTACGACACGGTAATGCCGGGCTTTACGCACCTGCAAGTGGCGCAACCTGTGACGTTTGGTCACCATCTGATGGCTTATTATGAGATGCTGAAACGCGATGCCGCGCGCTTTGTGGATTGCAGGAAACGCATCAACCGCCTGCCGCTGGGTGCTGCTGCGCTGGCCGGTACCAGTTACCCGATTGACCGTGAAATGGTTGCCAAGACCCTGGGTTTTGACGGCGTATGCGAGAACTCTCTGGATGCCGTGTCAGACCGTGACTTTGCCATTGAGTTTACCTTTGCCTCTTCATTGGTGATGACGCATCTGTCGCGCCTGTCTGAAGAGCTAATTTTGTGGAGTTCACCACGGTTTGCGTTTATTGATATTGCGGACCGTTTCTGTACCGGCTCATCGATCATGCCGCAGAAAAAGAACCCGGATGTGCCGGAACTGGTACGCGGTAAAACCGGCCGTGTATACGGGCACCTGACGGCCTTGCTCACCCTGATGAAGGGCCAGCCGCTTGCTTATAACAAAGATAACCAGGAGGACAAAGAACCGCTGTTCGATACGGCGGATACTTTACTGGTTACGCTGGAAATCTATGCGGACATGATGCGTGGCATTACCGTCAATAAAGAAAACATGCGCCAGGCCGCCAGCGAAGGTTTTGCGACAGCGACCGACCTGGCTGATTATCTCGTGAAAAAAGGCATGCCGTTCAGGGATGCGCACGAAGTCGTAGCGCTGGCTGTACGCCACGCGGTAGACCAGAATGTGGATTTAAGTGACCTGCCGCTGGCAAGCCTGCAGAAATTCGCGGCGGAGATCAGTGATGATGTGTATGCCGTATTGACGCTGGAAGGTTCCCTGCAAAGCCGTAACCATATTGGCGGCACAGCCCCGGTTCAGGTTAAAGCGGCTATTGCACGGGCTAAAAAAGAAATGGGCTGAACATGAAAGCTTACGCGGCAAGACAGCTATTGACACGCATCGCGCTAGCACTGCTGTTGCATGTTCCGTTGCTGTCCGCCGCGGCGAGTAATGAGTCGCTATCAGCGATGGACTGGCCTTTGCAGCCTCAAGAAAGTATCCGGGATCTGTCGCGCCTGATTTACCCGAAAAGCGCGTCCATGCAGCAGCGCTTCGTTGCAGAAGCCATCAGGCTGAATCGCGAAACGCAGCCTGAGTTGCAGCCGACGACTGTGTTTGAGCAGGAACACCAGGTTTTGATTCCAAGCATCCGGCAGCTATCAAAAAAGAGGTAGGCTGCGTGGCATAACCGCGTCCACAGCCGGCGCACGCGGGGGATTAAAAAACTAGAAGGCCAGGCTTTCCTTGAGCAAGGCTTCAAACGCATCAATCGGTAACGGCTTGCCAAACAGATAACCCTGATAGCAATAGCAGCCGTTATCCAGCAGCATCTGCCTTTGTTCAGACGTTTCCACGCCCTCTGCAATTACGTTCAGGTTCAGGGTCTGCGCCATAGCGATGATCGTGCGCACGATTGCCTGGTCACTGAGGTTATTGGCAAGCTCATGCACAAAAGACTGGTCTATTTTTAATTGATAGATCGGCAGACGCTTCAGGTACTGCAATGATGAGTAGCCGGTACCAAAATCATCCAGCGAGAATTTGATGCCGATTTTCTGCAGCGCGTGCATCGTGGCGATGGTTTTATCCAGCTCATTCACCAGCATGCTTTCAGTCAGTTCCAGCTTCAGCAGCGCAGGGTCGATGGCATTGATCCGGATGGCAGATTCCACCTGTGCCGCAAAGTTGTTTTGCAGGAACTGCTGCGCGGTGACATTGACTGATAAAGAGAGGTGCCTGGTGTGCTCCGATTTCTGCCATGTGCTGAGCTGTGCGCAGGCATTGTCCAGCACCCATTTCCCGATCGGGATAATGAGCCCGGTCTCTTCTGCCAGCGGGATAAAATCAAAAGGCGACACGATGCCCCGCTGCGGGTGCTGCCAGCGGATCAGCACTTCAGCACCGAGTGCCTTGCCTGTATTGTCCACCTGGATCTGGTAATACAGTATGAATTGCCGGGCAATGATGGCCTGGTTCAGTTCACGTTCAAGCGTTACGTGCGCGGTAAGGCTTTCCTGCATTTTGGGGTCATAGAAACAAATGCTGTTGTTACCGTTGCGTTTGGCCTGGTTACTCGCAATATCGACCTGTTTCAGCAGTTCTTCCGTATCTTTATCGTGGTCGCTGAACAAGCTGATACCGATGCTGACCGTGTTCTGGTATGAGTGCGCTTTGAGCTGGAATGGCTGGTTAAGCCTATGCTGGATCTTTCTTGCAACATGCTCGGCTTGCCCTGCCGATTCAATCGCCTTGTTGCTTAAATCTTCCAGTACGACAATAAACTCGTCACTCCCGATGCGTGAGACGGTGTCTCCTTCACGGATGCATACGGTCAGCCGTTTGGCGACTTCCTGCAGCAATAGGTCGCCAATTTTATGGCCAAGGGTGTCATTGAGTGATTTGAAATTATCAAGGTCGATAAAAAGCAATGCGCCGTGCTGGCCGCTGCGGGTGCTGGAACTCAGGGCATGTTTGAGCCTGTCGATCAACAGGCGCCGGTTCGGAAGATTGGTCAGTGCATCATAGTTTGCAAGATGATGGATGACTTCCTGAGAGCGGATGCGCTCGGTGATATCCATGCCGACCGACAAAAGAATCGTGTCACCTTTTAGATCATCCTGCAGCCGGGTATGCACCCAGGAAATATTGCGCGGAGACCGGTCGGCCGCAATCAGTACCGACTCATGCGCATAATTATATAAATCCGTGCTGGCAACTTCCGCCAGTTTTTCCTTGAGGGCAGTCCAGTCAGCCTGGGATAAGTCGCTGTACATCAGCTCTTCTTTGTTTTTTCCGGTCAGGGTCAGTCCGAACTGGTTAATGGATAAAATGCGTCCGTCCACGGTGATGGTGGCAATGATGGCTTCGGCCTGGTTCAGGAGTTTTGTCGCAAATTCTTTTTCCCTTAATACTTCGTTAAAAAGATTTTTTAACGAAAGGGTTTTTTCAAGCACTTCATGTTCCAGGGATTCCAGTTTATTGGACAGGTCCAGCGTGGATTGGTCCAGTACATCCATTTCGTCCGTTAATTGATGACGATACGGCCTCAGGCCGGAGCGCAATTCCTGGAATGCCCCCTGGCCAAGCAGCGGCATTGATGATGCGATGCGGCGCAGGCGTTTTAACGGGATGCTGAGCAGGAAATAAAGCAATGAAAGTATCAGCACCGTCGCCAGCATTGCAAATATCATGATCTGTTTGCTGTTCTGCTGCACGATGGCAAGGTCAGGGGTGATGTTCTCGACGATGATCATTTGCATGCCGTCGGTCCAGTAGGATTGTTCAAGTTTAACCAGGCTGATTTCATAGATGTTATCTGCTTCCGCATAGCGTACAGGCTTTTCAGATAATTCTGAAAAAGAATGGATGCTGGCAGCCCTGGTGATTAAAGGAACTAAGGATTCTGGGTTGGAAGCTGCTGCGATATGCATTCCCCACAGCGATTTTGGAATATTGCCTGCGCCAGGTTTTGAGAAAACAATGGCAACGTCTGCTTTGGATGTTTTCTGGAATGACAGGACAGCATCGGCGAGCGAAGCGCCGATTGAGAAAACACCGACGGTCTCGCCTTTTTTAAGGATGGGGGCAAAGGCATAAATGCTGCACGTATACGAGCACTCGATCAGCCCGCTCGATGTTTCTGTACTCAGGATCGCTTCCCAGTTGCTTTTCCATGACCTGGACTGAACAGACAGGTTGTCTTGTGCATCATTGCCCCACGAGGCGATGATATGTCCGTCCGGGGCATATAGCTTGGCATCATTCACGCCCATATCGATCTGGAAGTTCGACCAGAAGTTATCAAAATAACGGTAGAACGCGGGACTGGCATATTCCATGAGGTCATTGTTCAGGCTGACGAAAGTCGGGAGTGTCGCGGTCAGCTGGCGAACCCGTTCAACATCGAGGCTGATCAGGCCGTTAATCTGTCTGGTGTATTTGAGCTGCGCCTCTTTACGTGCCTGGTCGAACTGGATCAGCAGCTGGTGCTGGAAGTAATATGAGCTGGCAATGCCGATGATTGCGGAAACAATGAACAGGATCAGCAGCAATTTCCAGCGCAGGCTGAGGAAGTGCTGGTGCGGTGTGCGTTTCACGATGGATTAAAACCGCCAGGAACCCATGAGCATCAGCATGTCCCATCTGCGCTCCATTGCTCCCGGGTCTGAGTTGTTATCGAGGGTGGATAGCCAGCCGGTACCGTCGATATGATGCCATTCGCCCCGGACCATGAACGTGGGCGTGACATCGTAGCGCAGGCCGACCATCCAGTCTTTGGCGAAAAATACGTGGGCAGGCAGGCCTGTTTCTGCGGAAAGTTTTTTCCCGGAGTGGTCGCTTTTATTATTGAAACTTGCATCGTAGCGCACGACCGCCTGCAAAGCCGGGGTGAGCTGGTAGCTGCCCTGAATATAATATCCCTCAATCACATTATTGAAGTTCGGAAAGAAGCTCCTGGTGATCGATGACTTCATTTGTGAATATTCTGCTGTCAGCTCCCATTTCTCATTGCTGTATTGTGCAGAAATGATTTTAGGGTCGAGGTGTACGGCCAGGTTGGGATCAAACTCATAGGAGCGTGCATCGTATTCAAGGTCTATATTGGCAGCGGTAAAGGCAATGCGCAAACGGTCATTTGGGGTAATGTACATGATACGCATCAGGCGCGACGGTTTTTCGGACTGCATGCTGCCAGGCAAATCGGCCCTTAAGAACGTTGCTTCACTGCCCCGGTCGACGTTGGCATTGCCGACCACCAGGTCAAAATTGATGCTGCCGAAATTGCTTTCCTTGTTCAGATAAAACCCGACGCCATCGGATGAGAGTGCAAGGCTGCGCGCCTTGTCAAAATAAATAGACTGCGGCAATACAATGCTCGGCCGCGTAAAGGCCACATCGCGGGTCGTGGTATACAGGCCGAACGGATTCTTGACCCGCCCAAGCCTGATGCCGAACTGCCTGTCCTCGGTTGACGAAATCGTGTAGTCAACCAGGGCATAATCCAGCAGCAGGCCATTTTCGCTTACATCTCCGGCATCAAGGTTGATGATTTGTGCAGAGAACTGTAAATCTGGCCGGGGGCGGTATGAAGCGTTAATGCCGATTTCACGGAAATCGAAACTGATATTGTGCGAACTGTCGCCATAAAAATTATTATCTGTACTGGATACGATGCCTTGGCTTGCAAAGCCGTGAACCTGCACTTTTCCGTCATTGAATTCCAGTGCCGATGATGGGGTTGGGCATAGCGCGCTTAATAAAGAAATCATGCCTGCAATATAGATTCTTGACATGTCAGCGTACCTCAATGAAACGTATTTTGATGCCATCAACTTTTTCCCTTGGCAGGTAGCCAATCGCACCGGGTGTGTTGGCAATATTGGTCACCATCTGGTCTATTGTCGCAACTTCACGTGGCGCCTGACCCGTGCCTGAGTAGACTTGGCGATCCCAGACGGAGCGCAGTTTGTAGGGGAACGTTTCCAGGATTTCCTTTGCAAATGTCAGATGGTGCGGGCTTCCGTCAGGCAATACGAATACAATCACCGGGCTGCCATCCGGCCATTGCCTGGCTTTCATGGTGAATATGCGGCGGGCGAAACTGCGCGAAATCTGATTGTCCGTAAAATTCTGGTTAACGGCGATGACGACGTCTTCGTCGCCCGCAGCAACGCTATCGTTGACCAATAAGAGAAGAAATAAGGCTAAAGCTCTGAACATCATTGCCGGTTTTTAAGTGTGCGCATGATAATTCCAGCTCTGAACTAATACTCGGATTCTGACGTTTGAATAGACATAATCGAATTAATCCTATTATTATTTTTACCGTTATTATGGAATCAATATATCCGATAGAGGCATACCGTGTCTATCAATTAATGCGGTTGATATGGCCCGTTATCTGTGTCCAGGATTCAGCCTGTATCGCCAGGACCTGTACAAGCCTGAAAAGCAAAGGGCCCGGATTGCCCCGGGCCCTTTGCCGTCAATAGCTGTTAATTAACAGGCGTGTTTTTCCGGGTTTAGAAGCTTCTGAAATTGATCAAGCTGAATTTCATGTCCGGGCAATTGGGGCCGCCGAAATCATTCGCTGTGCCGGTGCCCTGAACGCGCTGTATCACGCACGTAGATTTTGCTCCGGCCGCTACGGCGCTGCATGACACCCGGTACTGGTCTACCGTGGTATTGCTCTTGCTGTTGGCTGCGACCAGGGTGCCATATGAGCCGGCGCTGGCAAAGTCTGCTGTATTGCTTAATGAACCTTGTTCCAGCTTGCAGCCGGAAGACTTGAATGTGAATTTTTTACCATTATCGAGCGCTATCGTATGCGTCTTTACCGTCGAATTGTCTCCGCCGGTGGTAGAAGAAGGGGTGGAGGTACACCCGTACAGCAAAAAGATGATGAATAAGCCAATGGTGGTTTTAAACATGATGGTCATTCTTTCGCGGATTAAAGAGGGTGCGTATAAATCTACTAGCATGCCTAGCGCGTAGCAAGTGCTATTTTGTGGGCGACCGGGAATTACTGCTGGCGTTACTCGATGAATAACTCCAGCAATTCGTTCAGGAAGCGCTGTCCAAGCAGGGTAGGCTGCAGGTGGTCCTGGTCCGCCGTGAGCAGGCCTTTGTTCCGCGCAGTCCTGATGGCGTTATCCAGTGTATGCAGGCTTAGCCCGGTGCGCTGCCGGAACAGGCTGGCGGGCACGCCTTCAATCAGCCGCAGCGCATTCATCATGAATTCGAAGCCGAGCTCATCGCGCTCAATATCCCATACGCGTTCTATCGCATTGCCGAGAATGGCCTGCTCCATATAGGCCTTAGGGTGTTTAGGCCGGCTTTCACGAGTGATTTTATCGTGGTAGCTCAGCTTGCTGTGCGCGCCGGCACCAATGCCCAGATAGTCGCCGAACTGCCAGTAATTGAGATTATGCCTGGCTTGCATGCCTTTTTTGGCAAAGGCTGAAGTTTCATAATGTTCATAATCATGCGCGGCCAGTAAGTGCTCGATTTCAACTTGCATGTCGCTGCTGGTATCGTCATCGGGCAGGCTGGGGGGCGTGCGGTGAAACGGCGTGTTGGGTTCCAGCGTCAGATGGTAGAACGATAAATGGTCAGGGCCCAGCGCGATGGCCTGTTTTGCATCTTTCAGCGCATGCTCCAGTGTTTGCTGGGGGAGTGCATACATCACGTCCAGATTGACGCGCTCAAAGGTTTCAAGTGCGAGTTCGGCCGCCGCGATGGCCTGCCTGTCATCGTGAATCCGGCCCAGCGCTTTCAGGTAATCGGCATTAAAGCTTTGTATGCCGAGCGACAAGCGATTGACACCTGCCTGCCTGTAGCCGGAGAAATGCGCGCTGTCTACAGTGCCGGGATTAGCTTCAAGTGTAATCTCCGCATCGTATTCAAGCGGAGTGAGTGCTCGCACGTTGCTTAAAATCCTGTCTATGGCCTCTGGGGAAAACAGGCTGGGGGTGCCGCCGCCGAAAAATATGCTCCTGATTTTTCTGCCCCATACTTTGGGGGTAGCGGCCTCCAGGTCGGCGATTAAAGCATCGACGTAGGCAGCTTCAGGGATTTCACCGTTTTTGAAACGGCTTTCATGCGAGTTGAAATCGCAATACGGACACTTGCGCACACACCAGGGGATATGGATGTACAGCGACAAAGGCGGCGGATTCGTTAAACCTGAGACAGTATTGGCACCTGTTAGCGGGGCGACCGTATTGACCGGTGCCTGAGTGAAGCCGGCAGCAGGTTTGATTTCGATGATTTTTTTGATACTCGTTTACCTTTTATAAATCTCTATTAACAACGGTTAAAGCATCAGCCCATTTTGTATTGTCTATGATATGTTTACGAATCAAGGCTCTATTTGAGGCAATTATTCTATCCCAGCCGTTACTCCAAGAAGTGTAAGCATGCCATGAGTAACCAACATAGTATTCTTTGCACATTGTATTCATTGATCGCAATGAGGCCTTAAGATAGATAGATTCTATTGATGTACCTTTAATTTCAAGAGTACTTGCTAGATGAATTAGCCATTGTGCAAGATGAACATATTGAGACCACGCGCTATCTTCATGAGTTAGTTCAGTTTTGACCTGAATTATTTTCCCTAAAGCTGTTACAACAAGTGGGTCATTTAGACTTCTCCCAATTGCAGCAATGTTAGAAATTGTTGCATAGAAAGAGTTTTCTACTTTTACAAACTCACGATTGAAATCTTTATTTTCAAAGAGTATTTTTTTAATTCCATCTTCGAATTTTTTAGTGGTATATTTTTCTGCATTCGGTATTTCTTTACTAAGATGCTTGAAGAACTCATGGATTCCTACATTGTCAATAACCCGAATACCATAGCTATGAGCGTAGTAATCTTTAATATGTTGGTTTATTTTTGATCTTGATACTAAGAATAAATTTGAGCTAATAGTGTGATCTCGAGAAAATCCTTTGTAATCACTAATGATTGCTTTTAAATTAGTATCACCTAAAGAATATCCTAGAATGACGACAGTATTTTCGTGGAGGATAGTACTTAGTTTTCTTGAAAAATATGATTCTCTATTTATAAATCCAAAATAATCATTTGATGTAACTATCATATTCGCTACAGAGTCTATAGATCCATGAACATGATATACATTTACTCTGGCATGTGAGCGTGGGATGGGGAATCCAGGGCTCAGAGATAAGCAATCCTGTTTTCCAACAAGCTCTTCAAATAATTTATCATAATTCGTAGTTAATACTTCTAATGATTTTTGTTTTGATAAAAAATCTGAAATAACGGAGTTGTCACCTTCTAATTTTAGGCTATTGATCTCTTTTGAGATTTCTTCATGAATGTTTTTGTCTTTTTTCTGAAGCTCAATGGAAATTATTTGAGCTGCTTCTTCTAAACTTACAGGGTTAGATCCATCAGCAGGGAAAAGTGCAGATTTCAAGCTTGCTGGGTCTGAAACTAAATCACAAAGTGGTTCTAGTAACTTTTGCCAGCTTGGAGCTTTATTGTTTGTGATCGCTTTTGAAAAACCTGTGCCAGTAAAAATGCAAAGCTTATTCGTAGTGGCTGCATAAGCTATTTCGAAAATATCGCTCATCTAGATGTACCCTAAATTACGGATTCTATTTTTTTAAGTAGGGATTAATCAGTGAATCCACCAGCTGATGCAATGCATCGCGCATCTGCTGCTCGGAAACTTCCATGAGCAGGCCGTCTTCAAGCGCATCCTGTGCGATTTGTCTGATTTCGTCAAAGTTTTCGGTCATCACTTTGACTTTTTCGGTACATGACACCACGCTTTGGTCATCGCGCACCCATTTAGGCCAGGTTATTTTATCAGGGCTACTCATTGCTCAGCCTTTCCAGCTTCTGCAGCAGCTTAGCCATGGCGTGGCCACGGTGACTGATGCGGCTTTTGATATCCAGCGGTAGTTCCGCAACGGTCTTGCCGGTTTTATCATCCAGGAACAGGGGGTCATAGCCAAAGCCGTCACTGCCGCGGTATTCGCGCAGAATGACGCCCTGCCAGCAGCCTTCGGCAATGATAGGCTCAGGGTCATGCTCATGGCGTACCAGTACCATGACGCAGTAGAAATGCGCATGGCGGTTCGACATGCTGCTCATTTCCTGCAATAGTTTGTCGTTGTTGCGCTCGTCCTGCGTGAGCAGGCTGTGCGCCTGGTTCTTGCCGGCATAGCGTGCAGACAATACGCCCGGCGCACCTTGCAGCGAATCAACACACAGGCCGGAGTCATCCGCCAGTGCCGGCAGGCCGGTATGCTTGCTGGCGTGGCGCGCTTTCGCAAGCGCGTTTTCAATAAACGTGCAGTATGGCTCTTCGCATTCCGGTACATTGAATTCGGATTGCGGGAGTATTTCGATATTCAGCTTACCGAGCACATGCTGAATTTCGCGCAGTTTGCCTTTGTTGCCGGTGGCGATAACCAGTTTCTTAAACACTTAGAACCTCTTTTTGTTTATCGGACAGTTGTTTGATGCCTGAAGCGGCCAGTGCCAGCATCGCATCCATGGCTTCGCGCGAGAATGGCTCACCTTCGGCAGTGCCCTGGATTTCTACAAAACCGCCGCTGCCGGTCATCACGACATTCATATCGGTGTCGCAGTCCGAATCCTCGATGTAGTCCAGGTCAAGCACTGCCTGCCCCTGGTGCATGCCGACAGAAATTGCCGCAACCGAGTCCTTGAGCGGCGATTGCGTGATTTTACCGCTTTTGAGCAGGGTGGAGATAGCATCGTGCAGCGCCACGTAAGCGCCGGTGATGCTGGCTGTGCGTGTGCCGCCATCGGCCTGGATCACGTCACAGTCAATCTGGATACTGCGTTCGCCGAGTTTTTGCAGGTCAATAATGGCACGTAAGGAGCGGCCGATCAGGCGCTGAATCTCCTGTGTGCGGCCGGATTGTTTGCCTTTGGCTGATTCCCTGTCCATGCGGCTGCCGGTTGAGCGCGGCAGCATGCCGTATTCCGCGGTGACCCAGCCCTGGCCTTTTCCCTTGAGAAAGCCGGGCACCTTTTCATCCACGCTCGCAGTGCACAATACATGGGTATCGCCGAATTTAACCAGTACCGAGCCCTCGGCATGTTTGGTGTAGTGGCGGATGATCTCCACGTCACGTAACTGGTTGAGTTCGCGCTGGCTGGGTCTGGTGTTGTTTGTATGACTGGGTTGCATCGGTTGGATCCTGCTCTGAATTTAAATGAATTAAGTATGTTTTTTGGTCTTTTGCAGCGCCATCTGTATTTCCGCGATGGTTCTTTCAATATCTTCATCGCTCAGGTCTTCGGCCTGTGCCGGGTCTGCCGTGCCGTCATAGTCGCTGCGGGTGTTGGGATTCATGATCGTCGTTGAAAACCCCATAGGCAATGTGATGGTTGAGACCGCCATGTCACTGTGCAGCCTGTCGCCCCATTGCAGGCCGATAGCGCTCATGTTGTCGCCTTTTTCTGCACTGCCGGCTTCAGCCAGGTCAAGCAGGCGTGTGACGTTTTCTTCAATGGATGAGCCGCGCAGGACCTGTTTTATCTGGTCATCGCTGACGGCTCCCCATAAACCATCGGTGCACAGTAAGACGGTGTCGCCTTCGAGTAGTTCCTGGCGGTCAGCCAGCTCGATCTTAGGCGGCACATCACCGCCCAGGCAGCTGAAAATCTTATGCCGGTATGGGTGGTTTGCCATCTCCGCCCTGGTGATCATGCCTTTGTTGTACAGTGACTGCACGATGGAGTGGTCTTCAGTGCGGTAAAGCAGGTGGCCGTCGCGGAAATGGTAAAGACGTGAATCACCGGCATGCGCACAGTACAGCATGCCGCGCTGCACGATGGCGGCTACAATGGTGGTGCGTGGCGCTTCCAGCATTTCCTGCTCTTGCGCCAGCTGGTCGATCATGTCATGCACTTGCTGGATCTGTTCGATCAGGAATTTTGCCGGGCTGGGCAGGGAGGGGATGGCCATGCGCTGGAACGCATCGGTCATTGACGTAACGGCAAGCTGCGCCGCGACTTCACCGTGGCGGTGCCCGCCCATGCCGTCGGCAATGACCAGCAGCAATGCATCTTTACTGTATGAGTAAGCCAGCCGGTCCTGATTGTAAGGGCGCGGACCTTGGCGGCTGTTCTGGAAGATAGTGAATTTCATGATGATTTTTTGCTGCTGCTGGGTGTGCTTTGCTTGTTGAACGCGTTAAAGATTTTATGTACAAAACCGGTTTTTGGCTTAGGTTTGTGCGGTGTTTCCATCAATGATTTCTGTAATGAGAACACACTTTGCGGACGTTTCAGATAGTCCAGGTCCAGGCAATTGTCGATGATTTCGAGCAATTCCTGGGAGTAGTGTTCTTTTCCTATTTTTACGGCAGGCACCAGCACATCCTTTTTCAGGCGCTGGTCAGCCGAGATCGGAGAATTACGTGTCAGGCATGAATACATGGTAGCGCCTATGCTGTAAATATCGCTCCAGGGCCCCAGCAGTTTTTTGTCATAATAATGCTCCGGTGAGGCAAAGCCGGGTGTATAGCTAGGTGAAATCTTGGTTTGTGTCCCGCTTAATGCCTGGCGCGAAGAGCCGAAGTCCAGCAATACCGGTGAGCCATCCAGCCGGATATAGATATTGGCGGGTTTGATATCCAGATGCAGGAGTTTATGCGTATGGACTTCACGCAGGCCGTTGGACAATTCACTGAAAACCCGCCGTATGAAGTTTTCCGAGACCGGTTCGGTATGTTCCAGGATATAGGCCTGCAGTGATTTGCCACGCTCATATTGCATCACCATGTAAACGGTATCGTTGGCGCGGAAGAAGTTGACCACGCGCACGATATTCCTGTGTTCGATCTTGGCCAGCGTCAGGCCTTCATCAAAAAAACTCTTGAGGCCATGCCTGAACATTGCAACGTCTTCAGAATTGGGCTGCACGGTTGCATTTTCGTCACGCAAGGCAATTGACGACGGCAGGTATTCTTTGATGGCGACGAAGTTTTTATTTTTGTCGTGCGCTAGATACACAAAGCTGAACCCGCCATAACTCAAGACTTTCTTGATTTCATAATCTTGCAGTTTGTAGCCGGCAGGTAATGCTAGATTCTTATGGGTAGTAGACACTTTTGAGAATGATTTCTTTAACTATTAATCGATTGTTGATGAGTGTTTTTTTATAATCACTGGCTTGGCGTTCAAACTTCGATTCAATTAGCGCAATATAGCGCTTAATCGGCTGTAATTAAAGTTTTTTTGATGCGGCAGCTGCGAGAACTTCATCCGGACAGTAATTTTATAACAATCTTTCTGCTTTATTTTCGTATGGAGTAGCGAGTGTTTGGTAACATTGAACCCGGTTAAGAAAAACAGCATCAATTTGTTAGATTAGGAAAATTTACATGACTTTTAGCATGACTGGCTTCGCTGCGCTGGAGCAGCCGGTAGAGGGCGCGACGCTTTTATTGGAACTGCGCGCCGTGAACAGCCGTTATCTGGATTTGCATTTTAAACTGGACGAATCCTTAAAGAGCTTCGAGCCGCAGATCAGGGAGCTGATTGCCGCGCAGTTAAGCCGCGGTAAGGTTGAATGTAAAATCAACCTGATTCAGCGTACCCAGTCGGCACAGGCACCGCAGCTTGATGAGCAGTTAATGCAGCAGCTGGCTGAAATGCAGGCAAAGACCCTGCAGTTTTTTCCGCAAAGCCGCGCCCTAAGTGTGGCGGATATCCTGCGCTGGCCTGGCGTAGTGCAGCATGAGGAACCGAGCCAGGAATCAATGGCAGACGATATCAGGACTCTGGTGCTGCAAGGCTTGCAGGACCTGACGGCGTCACGGGCGCGTGAAGGTGAAAAACTGAAAGCGCTGATTCTGGACAGGCTGGTGCAGATAGAAGCGCTGGTTACCAAAGTGAAGCCGCTGCTGCCACAGCTTAATAAAGAGTATCAGGTCAGGCTGGAGCAGAAATTGCAGGAAACGATCAAAACCGTAGATCATGAGCGCATCGCACAGGAGCTGGTACTGTTCGCACAGCGCATTGATGTGGATGAGGAGTTAAGCCGTCTCACTGCGCATGTTTCGGAAGTAAAGCGCATCCTGAATGCCGATGCGCCTGCCGGCAAGCGTCTGGATTTCCTGATGCAGGAGCTGAATCGTGAGGCCAATACCCTGGGCTCCAAGTCGGTATCCGTGCAGACAACGCAGGTATCAATGGAGCTGAAAGTGTTGATTGAGCAGATGCGCGAGCAGATCCAGAATATTGAGTAGGCACCGGCCATCAGGCATTACGGTAGATTTTGATAAATGAATTCTTTGCAAAGCTAAGCTGATGGTTTATTGTGAGTTTTTAGCGCTATGCAAATTTAGATCGGTATTATTGATATGACGTCAGGCAATCTTTTTATTATTTCAGCACCTTCAGGCGCGGGCAAAACCAGCCTGATCAAGGCTCTGCTTGCTGAAGACAGGAACGTAACACTTTCGATTTCGCACACGACACGCAAACCCAGGCCGGGAGAGGCGAATGGTGTGGATTACCACTTTGTAGACGAGCCTACGTTCATGCTCATGCTGGGCGAGGCACAGTTTCTTGAAAGCGCACATGTTCATGGCGCGCGCTACGGTACATCGCAATGTGCGGTGGATGCCCCGCTGAAAGCCGGACAAGACGTGATTCTTGAAATCGACTGGCAGGGGGCACAGCAGGTGCGGCACCTGTATCCGGATGCCATCAGCATATTCGTGCTGCCGCCATCCATCGAAACACTGGAGCAGCGCCTGAACAGCAGGGGGCAGGACAGTCAGGAAACCATTTCCAGGCGGGTTGCCGCTGCGCGCGAGGAAATGAGCCACGTAGGGGAGTTCGATTATGTTACAATTAACCATTATTTTGAAGAAGCGCTGCAGGATATCCGTGCAGTCATTCGTTCACGCCGGCTGATAGCCGCCAAACAGTTGCAGCGCTATGCTGCACTAATTGAGACACTCACTTAATTCGCTCGTTAAGCGTTTTAATTAAACAAATAGGAATAGATCAATATGGCACGTATTACAGTAGATGATTGCTTGGAAAAAATCCCTAACCGTTTTGAACTGACATTGGTTGCCGCCTACCGCGCGCGTCAGCTGCATAACGGTTCAGAGCCGCTGGTCAATGTGCAGAACACGCGTGATAAATCCACGGTGATCGCATTGCGTGAAATTGCTGCCGGCAAGGTAGGGGTTGAAGTTCTGGGACGCATACACGCTTAACATGCCGGTGCGCTGTTAACCTCAGCAAGCCAATAACCGTTCCGTAGTGAATGCCATGCCAAAAGCCGCACAAAACCTTAAAGCGGAAATATCAAAATCAAGTCCGGCTCCCTTGCTGCCTGCGGACAGTGAGGGCTCAGCCTTAAGCATACGTCTCAAGCAGTATTTCAAGCCCCAGGATATTGAGCTGGTGTTTGAAGGCTATCGCTACGCCGACAAGGCACATGCAGGTGTCGTGCGCAAGACCGGTGAGCCTTATATTACGCATCCGGTGTCAGTGGCCTGCATACTGGCTGACCTGCACATGGATGTGCCTACGATCCTGGCGGCGCTGCTGCACGATGTGGTGGAAGATACGCCAACTACGACACTCGATATCAAAGAGAAATTCGGCCTGCAGGTCGCCGAGCTTGTAGATGGCGTGACCAAGCTCGACAAGATCGAGTTCCAGAGTGCCAGTGAAGCGCAGGCAGAGAATTTCCGCAAAATGCTGCTCGCCATGTCGCAGGATGTGCGGGTGATACTGGTCAAGCTGGCTGACCGCCTGCATAACATGCAGACGCTGGAAGCCATGCGGCCGGAAAAGCAGAGGCTGATCGCTAAGGAAACCCTGGATATTTATGCGCCGATCGCAAACCGGCTTGGCCTGAACTCGGTTTACCAGGCGCTGGAAGATTTAAGTTTCCAGTATCTGCATCCGATGCGCTACAGCGCGATTTCCAAAGCGGTCATGGCGGCACGCGGCAACCGCAAGGAAGTCATCAGCAAGGTGCTGGAGTCCATCCAGCACCAGCTTAAAGTGTTCCATGTGGATGCAGAAGTCACCGGGCGCGAAAAGCATCTCTACAGCATTTACAGAAAAATGACGCGGCAGGCAACGCCGTTTTCACAGGTCTATGACATCTATGGATTTCGAGTCATCGTGAAAGACCTGCCCAGCTGCTATCTGGCACTGGGGGCGCTGCATGCGCTGTACAAGCCTATTCCCAGCAAGTTCAAGGATTATATCGCCATACCCAAGGCCAACGGCTATCAGTCCCTGCATACCACGCTGCTGGGGCCGTTTGGCACACCGATCGAAGTGCAGATCCGCAGCGCTGAAATGCACAATATTGCAGATGCGGGTGTGGCTGCGCACTGGCTCTATAAATCAAGCGATGCGCAATTGACGGTATTGCAGCAGCAGACACACCAGTGGCTGCAGCGCCTGCTGGATATCCAGAACGAAAGTTCCGACTCGCTGGATTTCCTGGAGCACCTTAAAATCGACCTGTTTCCGGACGAGGTCTATGTATTTACGCCCAAGGGCAGTATCCTGGCATTGCCGAAGCGTGCCACAGCGGTTGATTTTGCTTATGCGGTGCATTCCGATATCGGTAACAGCTGCGTTGCGGTACGTATCAACCATGAACTGGCGCCGCTGCGTACCGAGCTGAAGAACGGTGACCATGTCGAGATCATTACCGGCTCGCTTGCCAAGCCGAACCCCGCCTGGCTGAATTATGTGGTGACCGGCCGGGCACGTGCGCATATACGGCACTTCCTTAAATCCCAGCGTTCCAGCGAAGCGGCGCAAATCGGCGAGCGCCTGTTGAACCAGGCTTTGCGGGCCTTGCATGTGGATCCCAAGCAGATTTCTGATGAGAACTGGTTAAAACTGATGCGTGATTACGGTGTCATTACAAAATCAGAGATCCTGTCAGAGATCGGCCTCGGCAAGCGTCAGAATGTCATGGTGGCTCATCAACTGGTTGCCACCACGGACGGCCACCTGGAGAAACATACCAAGCTGCCGGCAAAAGCGCTGGATACGATCACTGTGCGCGGCACCGAGGGCATGGCCGTGATGTTCGCGCCTTGCTGCCATCCGATTCCGGGCGACCCGATCCTGGGTTTTATCAACAAAGATAAAGGCCTGGTGATTCATACCCATGATTGCCCAAGCGTACGTAAATTCAAGCTCGACCCCGATAAATGGCTGGATGTAGAGTGGGAGCCGGAAAACACGCGCCTGTTCAAGACCAACCTTAACCTGACCGTGGCTAACCAGCCGGGCATGCTGGCAAAAATCGCTTCAGGTATTGCGGATGCAGGTTCAAATATCGATAGCGTCAGCGTAGAAGAGGCGGACGGCAGCGCTTATGCAAACCTGTATTTCACCGTGCAGGTGAAAAACCGTGTGCATCTGGCGGACCTGATGCGCGGCTTGCGTAAAATACCCGATGTGGTGCGCATCAACCGCACCAAAGGCAATATCAGCACCAAGGCCATAGCCACCAAGGCCAGTGCGTAGTCATCCATTTGCAACCACTCATTTTCAACCAAGTAATCACTTAAATTATGACGACTCAATCAAATTCAAAACAGATCATTCAGACCCAAGGCGCACCGGCTGCCATCGGCACCTATTCACAGGCGGTTAAAGTAGGCAACACTGTGTATCTGTCAGGGCAGATCGGCCTTGATCCGGCTAGCATGCAATTGGTGGAGGGGATCGAAGCGCAGGTGCATCGCGTGTTCACAAACCTTAAAGCCGTTGCGGAAGCTGCCGGCGGTAGTTTGGGCGATGTGGTGAAACTGAATATCTTTTTAACCGATCTATCACATTTTGCCCTCGTGAACACGATCATGGCAGAGTACTTCAGCCAGCCTTACCCGGCGCGTGCCGCGGTAGGTGTGGCTTCATTGCCGCGCGGCGCATTGGTTGAAGCGGATGGCGTAATAGTGCTTTAGGTCTCATTGTTGTCAGTGTGAGCAATTCACTTAATATGTTGCCCACAGGGCTGCCAATTCCAGTAGATGATGGGTTGGCCGCGCATCTACAAGGCATGCGGCTACCGGATATGTCACTTGAATCTACAAGCGGTGATGTGGTTAACTTATCCACATTTCAGCAAAAGCTGGTTATCTACATTTATCCCCTCACTGGCCGTCCGGATGTTGCACTGCCAGTGGGTTGGGATGAAATACCGGGCGCTAGAGGCTGTACACCTCAAGCCTGTGATTTCAGTAATCATTATCAGGAATTACAGGCTTTAAATACTGTGGTTTTTGGACTAAGTTCACAAAGTACAGAGTATCAGTTAGAACTTAAAAATCGCTTACATTTACCTTTTGACCTGTTAAGTGATCGTCATTTTTTATTGCAGAAATCTCTAACATTACCCACATTCAAAGTAAATGACTTATTGCTTTATAAAAGACTTACCCTGATTGCGCAGAGGTCTGTTATTAAAAAAGTGTTTTATCCGGTCTTTCCACCTAATCAAAACGCAAGCCAGGTAATTGATTGGCTTAAGTGCCAGCCGTGAGTATGCGCGAACTCACTGAAATCAAGGCTTTCAGCAAGCCCCTCATCACCAGCCTGGGCAAGCTGGGTATTTCCAGTGTGCATGCGCTGCTGCTGCATTTGCCGCTGCGCTACATCGATGAAACACGCATCACCGCCATACGTGACCTGCGTGCCGGCGATGCCGCGCAAGTGGAGGGTGAGATTATCCATGCCGAGGTTGTCTATAAACCGCGCAAAGCACTGATCGCTAAATTGGAAGACATGAGCGGTCAGCTGACTTTGCGCTTCCTGAATTTTTACCTCAGCCAGATCGCAGCACTTAAAGTGGGCGCCAAGCTGCGCGTTTACGGTGAAGTGCGCAGCGGTTTTTTCGGATACGAGATGGTGCATCCCAGCACTAAAGCTGTCGGCCTGAAAACCGAGGTGGCAGAGACGCTGACGCCGGTTTATCCCACTGTGGCCGGGCTGACACAGCCAAGCCTGCGCAAGGCCATCGGCATTGCGCTCGCGCAGAATTGCATGCAGGAAACATTGCCAGCCAGGCTATACCGGGACATGCACCTGCCGGCCTTTGCGGATAGTCTGCGCGCATTGCACAATCCGCCGCCGGAGTCTGCTTTGCAGGCCTTGGAAAACAAGGAAAGCCCTTACTGGCGCCGGCTGGCTTTCGATGAGCTGCTCGCGCAGCAGCTTTCCATGCGTAAGCATTATGCACGGCGCCGCAGCGTAAGTGCGCCACAGTTCAGCCGTTCCAGGCTGTTAGTCTCGGCATTGTTAAAATCGCTGCCGTTCGCATTGACGCAGGCGCAGCAGAAAGTCGCCCTGGAGATTGAACAGGATCTGACGCAGCCGCACCCGATGCAAAGGCTGTTGCAGGGCGATGTCGGCAGCGGCAAAACCATCGTGGCCTGCATGGCCGCATTGCAGAGCATAGAGAATAACTGGCAGGTCGCGCTCATGGCGCCAACCGAGATCCTGGCAGAACAGCATTACCGGAAGATGCTGGGTTGGCTGACGCCGCTGAATATACAAATCACCTGGCTGACAGGCAGCCAGACCAAAAAAGAACGTGAAGCGGCACTGGCGGGCATTGCCGATGGCAGTGCGCAGTTCGTGGTCGGCACGCATGCCTTGTTTCAGGATGCGGTCAGGTTCAGGAAACTGGGTCTGGCTATCATTGATGAGCAGCATCGCTTTGGTGTGCACCAGCGTCTGGCATTGCGGCAGAAGGGGCAGCCGGAACCGCATCAGCTCATGATGAGTGCAACGCCGATACCGCGCACGCTATCCATGAGTTATTACGCGGATCTGGACGTATCCGTGATTGATGAACTGCCGCCGGGGCGCTCGCCTATCGTGACCAAATTAATTTCCGATAGCAGGCGTGATGAAATATTGCAGCGTGTGCGCGAAGCCTGTCTGCAAGGCAATCAGGCATACTGGGTGTGTCCTTTGATCGAGGAGTCCGAGGCTTTGCAGCTGGCTACCGCCAACGATACTTTTGCCTTGATGCAGAATGAATTTCCGGAACTGAAGATAGGGCTGGTGCATGGGCGCATGAAGCCGGCAGAAAAGCAGGCAGTCATGGCGGCGTTCAGTGCGGGTGAATTGCAGCTGCTGGTGGCAACCACGGTGATCGAGGTCGGTGTCGATGTACCGAATGCCAGCCTGATGGTGATCGAGCATGCCGAGCGCATGGGCTTGTCGCAGCTGCATCAGCTTCGTGGACGCGTAGGCCGCGGTGCAGCAAAAAGCACGTGTATCCTGCTGTACCAGAATAAGCTTTCAGAAACCGCGCGGGCACGGCTCAAGGTGATTTATGAGAGTAATGATGGCTTTGCGATCGCGCAGGCTGATCTGCATATAAGAGGCCCCGGAGAGCTGCTGGGGGTGCGTCAGAGCGGCGTGCCCATGCTCAGGATCGCTGATCTGGAACGGGATGCCGATCTGCTGGAAGCGGCTAAATCTGTAGCGGATGGTTTGTTGGAAACGCATCCGCAGCAAGTGGAAGCGCACCTTGATCGATGGATGAGCAGTGCGGGTGACCTGGTCAAGGTTTAGTAATGAATAAAGGTAAATAAAATCAATGTGTTAAATTGGTATTTTCTTAATAAAAAATTTTTGTAAGTAACAGAGTTGTTGCCGAGACTAAGGGTGGCTAGTGGCACTTTTAATTGATAGCAGAATTAATTACAGACTTTAATTTGATTATTAGGAGAATTACCATGAATATGAACACTAAAAAATTAGCATGTGTAGCAGCAGCTTTATTATCTTCTTTTGTATTATCAGCACCGGCATTTTCTGCTGATGCTATGGTGGGAACTGGCGGCTACGCCCGCCAGATGCATAAAATGGAGATGATGAAAATGCTGGATGCAGATGGCAACCACATGGTGTCAGCAGCAGAGTTTGACGACTATTATGGCAGTTTGTTTACGGCACTGGATGTAAATAAAGACGGTGTAGTAGATGAAAAAGAATGGGTAGGTGTTAAAGGAAATAATAAGCTGGATCTTGCAACAGGCGGTTATAGCCGTGAACTGCGTACAATCAAAATGATGGGCGCAATGGATGCAGATGGCGACCATAAAGTAAACAAAGAAGAGTTTGTGAACTTTCATAAAGCAATTTTCAACTCACTGGATAAATCTGGCGATAAGCAGTTAAATCCTCAGGAGTGGCTGGCCAAACATGCAGGTTAAGGTAAGGTAATTCTGATAAAAAAAGACCAGATATCCTGGTCTTTTTTTATTACAAAGTTAGCGTACGTCTTGTATTTCACTTTATTGCTTTATGCGATAATTCACGCTGTGAAAATTAATAAAATTTCTTCGAATTCACGTGACTGTTGGCTCAGAAAGCCATTTTCAGCTCAGGCATATCATGCCTGGCTAATCAATAAGGGATCACTTACCGCCAGGCTGCAACAGCGTTATAGTGATTTTTCAGTTAAATTATCCACAGTGAAATATGCCAAGCCGACAAAAGGTGAGGCCGGGTTGCCACATTTGCCTGTCGGTAAAACGGCGCTGATACGTGAAGTATTGCTTAATGGCGGCGGGTGCCCGGTAGTATTTGCACATAGTGTCCTGCCACGCAGAAGTCTACGGGGTGAATGGCGAAGCCTGGGCAGTTTGGGCAATAAGCCGCTGGGAGCCGTTCTGTTTGCAAGCCCCAAGGTAAAGCGTACACCTTTGCGTTATAAAAAACTGACAGCGACCCATGCCTTATACCGGGAGGCCATGCGCCATGTGGCGGGCAAGCCGGAGTATTTGTGGGCGCGCCGCTCTATATTCAGTTTGAACTGCGCTAGTATTATGGTCACCGAGGTTTTCCTGCCGGGCCTGGAGTGAGTTTTGAACGGACCCGCTGTTAATGTTTGATACCGATTAATTGAATGCGATTGACTGCTGTGAGAAAAAAATTTGATGTCTACATCCGCTTAACGCGGCTGGATAAGCCTATCGGTATTCTGCTGCTGCTGTGGCCGACGCTGTGGGCGTTGCTGATCGCAGGAAACGGCAGGCCGGACTGGTTTGTGGTTGGGCTGTTTATTTTAGGCACGGTGCTGATGCGCAGTGCCGGCTGCGTCATGAACGATATTGCCGACCAGAAATTCGACGGCGATGTCGAGCGTACACAATACCGGCCGCTGCCTAATCGTGAAGCCAGCAGGAAAGAGGCTTATTTGTTAGCTGCCGCGCTAAGCCTGGTGGCTTTTGGCTTGGTGAGCCTGCTGAATCCGCTCACCGTCAAGCTGTCGGTCGCGGCATTATTCCTGGCAATCACCTATCCGTTGACCAAGCGCTTTTTTGCAATGCCGCAGGCTTACCTGGGGGTCGCCTTCGGTTTCGGTATTCCAATGGCTTTTGCCGCCATCCATAATGATGTGCCGGCAGTTGCCTGGCTGCTGCTGCTGGCAAATGTGTTCTGGGCGATTGCTTACGATACCGAGTACGCCATGGTGGATCGTGAAGATGATTTGAAAATCGGCATCAGATCTTCCGCAATCACTTTCGGGCGTTATGACATTATCGCAGTGATGATGTGCTATGCGGCGACGCTCTTGCTGCTGGCTGTTGCCGGGGCATATCTGGAAATGAGCGCTTATTATTATGCAGGGCTGTTAGCCGCATCCTGCGTCGCTATCTATCACTATTTCCTGATTAAAGGCCGTGATAGAAAAAATTGCTTTAAGGCTTTTTTAGGCAATAACTGGTTTGGGCTGTTTGTCTTTTGCGGCGTGGTATTCAATTACCAGGCTTAATGACTGTCGGCTGCATCGTGTTCGATAGCTCAGTTTTCATCTGTTAGAACCCAATCAATCAGGTTGGAGTCTTTCACAATCCTTTTTGGCTGTTTGCCGTCGGTTACGGTTGCCGTGCTTTCCAGGGTGTCGGCGGCCGCCTTGATATGCTGTGAAAAATCAATCTCGGGTGCTTCCAAAATCCGTTTGGCCTCCGGTAATTGGTCAGCGGTTTCAAAGGCAGCCTGCGCGGCAGCTTCGGGCGCTGTATCGGCGTTTGTTGTTTCAGCGGGTGGGTATTGAGTGGTTTCACTTGCAAAGTCTAACGTTGGGAAGGCCTGTGCTGATGGCGTGGTTTGCGGGAGTGCGTCATACCAGTTTGCCGGCAGTTCCTCCGCTGTGGTTTCGTAAACATTCATCATGGGCCCAGTCATAAAGCCGGCTACGGCCTGCGATGGCGCAGCAGGGGTTTCTGTATTGCCGGGCTTGGGGTTGCCGCCATTCGTATTAACGGCTGCCGGCTTGGCTGTTTCATCTGTAGCGGTTGGAGTGTTATTAAGGGTCTCGGCAATTTGCCTTAACATGAACAGCTGTTCAAATATCTCTGGTTCAAAGCCTTCTTCCGGCTGCGATTCACTGTTGTAGATCAGGTCATCAAGCAATTCCACGGCAGCAGCAGAGCCCCATGCCGTTTCGAGCTCTTTGGTGATGTATGGAAAGTCTTCTATAGTGGCGGTGCCGGTTTTCCTTGCTTCAGCAAAACCCGGCATATGGATGCGATAGTAACGACTACACTCTGCAACAGTTTGCGTGTAGTCGGTTTCGGAGCCATGTGCAGCAATCAGTGACAGCAGCTTAAGCCAGATTTTAGGTGACTCCGAAGGGTGGTCGTCAAGATGGTCCTGCAGGAGGTGAATCGCCAGGCCGGAGCGCCCGTATTCAATCAGCACATCCACGCTTTCCAGAATATCTTCATGATTGCCGTTGATGGAGGTCGCTAATGCAGCGTTTGCAGGCTGCGTACTAAACCCCGATGCGATGTCAAAGCCTGGGCTTTCATCAAAGGCATCATTAAAGCCTGCATTTCTTGTGTCGCCGGCAGGTGTCGTGGCCGTATCGGTAACGTTGTCGGCCGCGTCCGCGGAATCACGGTTATCAAACCAGCTAAGTGCGGATTTTGCCTTGCGTGCATGTACCAGCTGGCGACGCAGCCATGCGGCGGATGCCAGCAATGCAAACAGCGCAATCAAGCCAGCCGTGATCCGCAGTGTCTTTGTGGATTCTTGCAATTTTTTTTCGGCATTGGCGGCATCGGCTTCAAGTTTCTCGTTTTTGTCCTGCAGGCTGATGATCTGCGTTTTTAAAAGCGCCAGGCGATTATCCATCGCTGTGATTTCATCTATCACATCCGTTGAGCTTGGTGGCAGCGTGTTTTCTGCACGCGACAGATTAAGCCGGGTTTCGAGCTTCAGGCCGAGTTTCGGGAGCGTCAGGTCTTGTCCTGATGGCAGGAGCTGTCCTGACGGAGGGTGGCCGCCTGAAATGCTGAGATATGGCCTGGATTTGACTTCGACTTGATTGCCGGACTTGTCTGCCGCTTGGGGTAGGCCGGTGTAAGTTGCCGTCAACTTTTTATCCAGGCTGGACGATGAGGCCGTTTTAGGGGATTTTTTCTTCTTTTTGTTGATGGTCCCATTTGCAGCATAAAGTGCGGATGCTGGCATATTCGTATTGTTTGCAGCTTGCGTTGGTTCTGTTTTGGCGTCAGCATCTTTGGCATCAACGCCCCTGGCGTTAGTGTCATTCAGCAGCGGCGGGTCCAGTAGCACGACATAATCCCGATGTATGTTCGGCTCGCAATGGTGGACAACGCGCAGGTTAATAATGGGCTCAGTGATTGCTTGCGGGCTTTTGATGGTGAGTTGATAGCCGCTAGCCTGATGTTTAATGGCAAGCGAGGCTTTAGTGAAGGCTGGTGGGGAATTGGCGTCGGTTATTGAAAAACAGCTGATATCTGGCGATTTTTCGACATCAGTAATATTGATCTGGGCAATTAAAGGTTCTCCCAGGCTCGATGTGACGATGGCATCGTTCAAACCAAATGCCTGGCCCAGGTTGCAATAGGCCGGCAATAAAAATAAGGAAAATCGCAGAATGTTTTTTATTTTCAATTGGTAAGCTAATTTCTTGGTAAAATTTCTTAATGGTATTATCATCAGTCAGCGAGCATCCCAGCTGATTGTTCAAGTCTTGTCAGTGCAGGAACAAGCATGATTTATACCAGTTGTATTATACGGTGTGGAAACATCGGTTATACTGCTGTAATACAATGATTTACATTGCATTACAATTTGCCGCAGCGGGTTTCTTGCTGGCAAGCGATGCTTTGTTAGAAAAAAACGCATGTTTAGGCATAATTGTATTTGACAGGGTGTATTGTTTCGGAATAAAATCCGCCTCTTAATTTTTTTAGCTCAAGTATTGGTAACACGATGAAAACCTTTTCAGCAAAGTCACATGAAGTGAAGCGCGACTGGTTTGTGGTTGATGCCACAGACCTAGTGTTAGGCCGTTTGGCTAGCGCAGTTGCACACCGTTTGCGCG
>Ga0208758_100126_pt1 | contig 37908 bp, 33 predicted proteins | sample LakWasM116_HOW13_2_FD_183930 | JGI IMG/M metagenome (GOLD analysis project Ga0208758, IMG submission 183930) | Freshwater sediment methanotrophic microbial communities from Lake Washington under simulated oxygen tension - Sediment Metagenome... | ecosystem: Environmental > Aquatic > Freshwater >...
TTCGCAATCTGGCACGCCGCGTTGCGCGCTACAAGGCAATGGGGCATAAAATTGTTGTGGTTGTTTCTGCCATGTCCGGCGAAACCAACCGCTTGATCGCGCTGGCTAAAGAAATCATGCCGGAGCCGGATCCGCGTGAATTAGACGTGATGCTTTCTACCGGCGAGCAAGTGACCATTGGTATGACAGCGTTAGCACTCATGGAGCTTGGTATTAAAGCCAAAAGCTATAACGGCTCACAAGTCAAAATTCTGACAGACGACGCATTTACCAAAGCACGCATCCTGAGCATTGACGAAAGCAACATCAAAAGAGACCTCGATAACGGCTATGTAGTCGTTGTAGCAGGCTTTCAAGGTGTGGATGCCAATGGCAACATCACCACCCTGGGCCGTGGCGGATCAGACACCACCGGCGTGGCTCTTGCAGCCGCGTTAAAGGCAGATGAATGCCAGATCTATACCGATGTTGACGGCGTTTACACCACAGACCCGCGCGTGGTGCCAGAAGCGCGCCGCCTGGATAAGATTACATTCGAAGAAATGCTTGAGCTCGCCTCACAGGGCAGCAAAGTACTGCAAATTCGCTCAGTAGAATTTGCCGGCAAATACAAAGTTAAATTACGCGTGCTTTCCAGCTTTGATGAAGAAGGCGAAGGCACACTGATTACATTTGAGGAAGAAAAAGATATGGAACAACCCGTCATCTCAGGCATAGCATTTAATCGCGACGAAGCCAAAATTACAGTGCTAGGCGTACCGGACAAACCAGGCATCGCTTACCAGATCTTAGGCCCGATCGCAGAAGCCAATGTCGATGTGGACATGATTATCCAAAACACCGGCGCGGATGGCACCACTGACTTCACTTTCACCGTGCATAAGAATGAAATGAACAAAGCGCTGAACATCTTGCGCGACAAAGTGCAAGCACACATCGGCGCACGCGAAATCAGCGGCGATGATAAAATCGCTAAAGTTTCTATCGTAGGCGTTGGCATGCGCTCACACGTTGGCATCGCCAGCAAAATGTTCCGCATACTGGCTGAAGAAGGTATCAATATTCAAATGATCTCAACTTCAGAAATCAAAATCGCTGTAGTGGTTGATGAAAAGTATCTGGAACTCGCAGTGCGTGTACTACACAAAGCTTTTGAACTAGATGCTGAATAATTTCAGCAAATGCAGTAAGTTATCGTTGATTTTTAAAAGGGTTTCGCGTAGTATCACGCCCTCGCATTAAGCGAAAACAGCAACAATCAGGAAAGCTGATAAGCACTACTAAATCAGTAAACTGATAAGTATTACTAAACGGAGAGCTGGCCGAGTGGTCGAAGGCACTTCCCTGCTAAGGAAGCATACGGGCTTAAATCTGTATCGAGGGTTCGAATCCCTCGCTCTCCGCCATCATCCCCATCTATGGGGATTTTTTTCGTCCGTTTTAGATCCAATTAGTTATAGCTATCCTTTTAATTTCAGCTAGTTAGAGTTTATTTACGTGCAAATCTGTTCTATTTGATTCGTATAGAACCTTACATTTTCTGTATAGAAATTGTATACTTTTTTTAACACCTAAAAAAATCTATACAAATAATGCTGAATGACACGCAACTAAAGGCTTTGAAGCCTAAAGAGAAGGTATACAACGTAACAGATAGCCTAGGGCTTTCTATACAAGTTGAATCTACTGGATCCAAGCTTTGGCGTTTTCGATATCAATTTGAAAACAAACCAAAATTAATTTCACTCGGGAAGTATCCTGACATCTCTCTCTTGCAAGCACGTGAACGGCGTGATGAAAATCGTAAATTAGTTGCTAACGGCATTGACCCTAGCCAACACAGAAAAGAAGTTAAAACTGCTAGAAATGAAGCCCAAGCTAACTCATTCAAACAAGTATCGGAAGAATGGTATGCACATTGGCAGCAAGATAAACATGGACGACATGCAGATTATGTAATGCGCCGGCTGGAGGCCGATGTATTCCCGGCCATTGGAAATAGAGCAATAAGCCAGATACAGGCACCGGAAATCGTAGCCGTTATAAAAAATATTGCTGGTCGTGGTGCACTCGATATCGCCAGGCGCTGCCATCAAACAATAGGTCAGATATTCAGATTTGCAATCGCACATGGTAAAGCTACACGCAACCCTGCAACTGACATTAATCCAAGTGACATTATCCCTCCAAGAAAGAAAAAGAATTATCCGCGCGTAGATTCTGAAAAACTTCCTGATTTACTAAAAGACATTCATGACTACAGCGGTACACCAATTACACGATTAGCGATGATACTAATGTGTTCAGTCTTCTTAAGAACCTCAGAGTTAATTGGAGGACGTTGGTCAGAAATCGACTTTAATACAAAACGGTGGAATGTTCCTAAAGAGAGAATGAAGATGAAAACCCCACATATCATACCGCTAAGCACTCAGGTGATAGATATACTAAATCGAATAAAAAAAATATCTGGCGAATCAGATTTGATGTTTCCTAGCTCCAAAGGTGAAGGTAAAACGATGAGCAACAATACAATACTAAAAGCCCTTGAACGTATGGGATATAAAGGAATAATGACTGGCCATGGCTTTCGAGGAGTAGCCAGTACGTTACTACATGAGCAAGGTTATGATCATGCTCACATCGAGCTACAGCTTGCACACTCACAGCGCAATGCAGTATCGGCGGCTTACAATCATGCTTTGTACCTGCCACAGCGCGCTAAAATGATGCAGGAATGGTCTAATTATATGGACAATTCCTTAGTGAATAAGAAATAAAATCTCACTTTGCTAGGCTCACCATGCTTCAGTGTTCATCTGTAAAATAAAGCACCGATTTAGAGTCAAAAGAAACTCAATATGCATGAGTTAATTTATAGAACTTCATCAACAGATCAACCTGCTCCCTTGAATTTAATATCCATTAACGCCTTTTAATAACATTCAAATAGTCTTGAGCGACTTCCGCGCAGTGCACTAGTAATAAATAAACCCACTTTCCTTGCGTTATATTTGGCCTCTCAAACGGTCTTTTTGGTGCAGAATTGAATCTCTAAGTGTTTAGGGGTTCGAGATGGGTGGGGATAAAATAATGATTTTAAGCGAAGTCTTACATGAGACAAAGATGGGGAAAACTAAGCTTTACTCATTGATGAAAAATGGTAGGTTCCCAAAGCAGCGTTTACACGGGATTGGCAGCGTTGTGTGGGTTCGAAGTGAAGTGGAACATTGGATTGATTGTGTAATTAATGAAGTGGAATATAGGGAAAAACAAGTTGCTTAAATCTGAATAGTGCCTGATTGCTCAAAAGAAAGTTAATAAAAACTGCCATTATTTAGATTCGCAACGTCACGTAGCGCGTTACGTGACAGTATTGGGAACCAAATTGAAAATTATTAAGAATACTAATAAAACAGAAAAAAATGAAAATTTAGTTTTTGACGCTCAAAAACTAAAAGCACTAGGTCTTAAACGTACAACCGCCTACATTAAAAATTCCGGAAAAGAAGAACCATTAAATAGGGGTGGAGCGGAACGTCAGGCAAGATATAGAAATAAACAGAAAAAAATTAAAGAAACGATGAAAGATGTTGGGATACCTCCAGCTGATGTTATTCAATTTGTTAAAAATAACAGTTGGCTTAAAGTCAGGGAGAGTATTTATATATTAAAAAAATTTAACAACCTACCACGACTAGTTCAATGGATACTTCGATGGTAATGCGTAACTGTGTAGTTAAATTGATACTCTGTGCCAGAGCGAAGTCATTTGGATATTATTTCGGCGACACTTAATTCAACCCATATGGTTAATCTGTATGTTAAATATTCCATACTCAAGTGAAAAAAACAAGCATGATTTGCTAAATTTAGTCAACATTTAGACACAGAGGAACAGCTCCCATGAGTATCGACGCGGGTCTTGTAAGGAATTTAGATACACATTGGGTACAGATTAAAAAGTCTAAGCTTGACCATCGGAATGCCTGATAAAATAGCGGCTGCCGTGCCCGAAACGATGGGACTGGGCGCTGGGAAGCTAAAATTTTATTAATTTAAGCATTACACAAAATTTCTGACATTCTCAATAAAGGGGGTACATTTTTAATGAGCCCCCTTTGAGAACAAATTTAAGTCTTCCACTTAAATAGGCGTTTATCAAAACGATATGAAAGTAAATCAGGTATGTAAGTTGCAAGTACCAAAAATGCTGCAATTATCAAAAATATCCAACGCACAGAATAAGCCGTTACAAATTTTGCTGCGGGAGTTTGTGACTGCACAAACTCATAAAATTCCGGTTTGTCTGCTGCTTCTATATATTGGCCTTTTATTTCGTTCGCCATATCTTTAAGGTGCTCAACATCTAATTTGGATAAGAAGCGGTCAAACTCTGCATAAGCAACAGGAGGGTCCGGGTCATCCTTGCTGGCATCGTTATACATAATGCCACCACCAGCGCTTTCAGCTGCCGCATCAGTACCCCAATAGCCCACAAACTTATTATTAGCATTAAAGCGTTTGATAGGCACGGCTTCATGACCGCCAACCCCAACAAAAATAACGTTTTTACCAATACGAACGTTGCTTATATCTAATTTGTTAATACCGTTCGCTTTAGGCGCTTCGTCCCCATCCGTAAAAAATAGCATTTGTGCTGGTATATTAAGGTACTCAAATGTAGCCTCAGCAGCTTTTATGCCGAACGTCATGCGACTATTGCCGCTCCAAGCCATGCGCCACTCCAGGTGGTCAATCGAATCGGTAATGATATCGAAATTCGCACAAACTTCTAATGGCATAAACAATAATGCAACGTTTTCAGCAGCAAACACGCCCACGCTCACATAAGTGCCACAAGGTGACGTTTTGACGACTTCTTTCATAAGATGTTGTGTGTAAACCAGACGGCTCACGGTATTGTTGCCCACCTTCATATCTTCCGCATTCATACTTTGCGATATATCAGCAACCAACAAATAGTTATGCACTTCTTGCTTGAGTTGAATCTGCGGCTTGATCAAAGCGAGCAACAAAAACAGTGACGCCATCACCAGAAGCGCTGTTTCGTAATTCTCTTTTAACGTGGTAATGATTTTTTTCATGGCAAACCTTGTGGCAAGTTACTAATTTCCATTCCTGAAGGGTCTTGTGCTACGGTTTTTATGTTTCCGGGAATGACTGATAGCAGCAAACTTAAGTTAAATTTAGCAGCGCGTGCTTCAGGATTTAGCTTTAAAGCTTGCTCATAGGAAGCTTTAGCCTGCAAATAATCGAACTTTGCCTCTTCTTGAATTGCACCATCCTCAGCTACTAATCTTTGTAAGCCTGAATGAAAAAGATTGTTAGCAATATTAAAATGAATCTGCGACTTTAACTCTGGTGTGATTTGGAATGCGTTTTCCTGCTGCATTTTGGGTGGCTCAAGCAATTGTCCAAAGCCTTGAACAGCATGTTTAAAATTGCCGGTTTTCCCTTGCTGGTACGCATCTGCAAATTTTTTATGAAATGGATAACTTTCATCATTCACTACCTCTCCCGACAGTAATGCATGATTCACTTTACCGATTTTATTGATTTGATAGCCTTCATAGGCAGCGCCCGATAGGCTTGCAAGCAATATCAAACCTAATATTTGATTCTTACGGTTTATTCTGTTTTTCATTCATGCACCCTCAAATTCTTGATCACTAAAATAAACAAACCCAATACCAATGCAATGATGATGAACACCCTTGAATAGTCATAGCCTGCAATTGTTTCGGTGTATTTAATGTTTTTCTTTTCACGAGAATCAATATCACTGATCGCTGATTGAAGCGTCTCTGGGTTATCTGCTTCGTAGGCCTTGTATTTCAGTCCTAATGACTGGAAGTACTTATGCAGCACAATTGAATTTGGTACGCGCGCTTCTTCATATTCTTCATTAGAGAAAATGCTAGGTTCGCCAGGTTCACGCAACATAATCCAGTAGATACTTAAACCACGACTTTTTAAGCGTTCACTTAATAAAAACTTAACACGCGGGCTTAGTTTTCCGGCGCCATCGGACAACAGAATAACCGCTCTGGAGCCTGAACTCTGAATTTTATCGAACAAACCAACAGCTTCAGTCAAGCCTGCGCCGATGTTGGTCTGATTAAGTGATGGACTGGTTGCCGCAAGAATTGCCGCATGAATTGCATCCCGGTTAGTTGTAATCTTGATGCCATACAAAGCCGAGTTTGTAAAACCTACTACGCCCATCATGTCTGCCGGACGTGAATCGATAAACTGTGTAATGATGCGTCGTGCTGCTGCAGATTTGATTTCTGCTGCGTGACCTGAAGAATCGCCTGCGAAAGGGTGATCCATACTCACACTGCGATCAATCACCATGACGGTTTGGGCGCCTTTACCGGTGCGCTGTATGATTTCATCATGACCACGCGGTGATGCCAGCGCAATAACAATACTTGCCAGCAATAGTGAGGTGATTACCTTGACTGCTAAATTCAAGCGGTCAGATAGTTCATCTTCCGGTAACATTTCCAGCCAAGTATACATTTTGCCCTGATGACCTTTTAGCCAGAATGGCAGCAATGCAATAGGCAACAGCGCAAAAGCCCAAGGGTTTAGAATTTCCATTAAACGCCTCGCTCACAATCACGCAATTGTTTGCTTAATTGCACTAGATCTGAAATCACTTGCTTGCTATTACGAGCATCCGTTGCATATAAGGATTGATTGGAATGGTTGAAAAACTGCTCTATTTCAGCTTGCATTTTTCTAAAACTTGGACGCATCGTGACGAAACGCTCAATATCCCGGGCAAAAATATTAGCACCGTAGTGTTGATTAAATGCTTGATGCACATAAACAAGGGCTTGCTTTTCTTCAACGCTGGTTTTAGCCACCGATGATTTAGCCAGGCGTTTTAATTGCCTGTGTGCTCTTGCAAACGCTCCACCCATAAACGGTAGCCACTGACCATCTGCATTCATATAAAGCAAGGCCATTAAACTGATGGCAAGCGCACTCAAAAACACAGCGAAGCGAGTTTGATGAGTTTGAATATCAACCAGAGGTGGCTTAATTTCAGGCTGCATATTTTTTTGCGCAGTATCGATGCTGCCAGTCACTAAAGGTGAAAACCAGAAACCCCATGCCGGCACCTCAATTGCCTTGGGTTTATCACCAGCACTACTTGCGCCTGAAGCTGCAAACTTCACTGCTGGCAAGTGCACGACCTTGGGTGTGGCAGTATCAGTAAACGTTTGATAGCTCAGATTAACTGTGTATAACACGCCAGTTTTTTTCTGTTCGGTCTCTACATGAACATCTACCAACTCAACCCCATTGTGCTTGGTTCCCTTTTTAGGAAAGGCGCTGTTAGCTATCTGGTAAGGGGAAGGAACTTCCAGCACCATTTTACGGCTTAACTTATCGCCGATATGCACGCCGTAACTTGAGCCAGGATTGGTCACTGACAATATTTTTGGCTCAGTTGCCGCGGTAGTGGCATCGTTTGCTAAGATTGTAGTTGCATTCATGACCAGACAGGCTGACAGTAAACTTAGTAACCAATACTTGGGTGCAGTAATTCTTAAAATAGGTTTTTTCATAGATTCATATTTTGTTCAAAATAGTGTGTCATGGTTTCTGGCTTGTAATCACCGTGCATAAACAGCGCTGGACAATCGAACTTCAAAAACAACGCTTCGAGGGCGTGTCTGCGCGCATTGAATGCTGAAATAAACTTTGCCCTGACTTCATATCGGAAAAACAAGGTACGATTCAGGCCGGTTTCAGGGTCTATCATGGTGCCGAAGCCAAATTTGGGTAATTTTTTATATTCTTCATCATCCCACAGCACAATTGGAATGACCTGATGCGCAGACATCGCGGTGAGCGTTTTTTCAATCAAACTCAATGGCATGTGAAAATCTGAAATCCAGAATATCAGCCCCCGGCTTTGGCCCAGAAAATTCGGCACATCTTCCACACCTTCTACACCAACACGCATTTGCTGATAGTCATGCAACTGCGCAATAGCCTCTTTTGATTGATGCAAGTTGCGACTTAACGGCAAAGTGTAGTCTTCCAGCACATGGCTGTTGTAACCGATAAAGCTGAATAAATCGCCCGTTTGGTAAGCAGAATTTGCGACTGCTGTTGCAATTTCAATGGCCTTATCCAGCTTACGCTGGCGACCCTTGAATTGCATGGAGCTGGATAAATCACACACCGCATAAATCGGCGTTGTACTATCCTGATTAAACTGTCGTACCTGCACTTGTTCAAACGGGTCGCGTAGCGTTTGCCGAATATCCATACGCCTCGCATCAGGGTAATCGACCAAGTTCACGTTGCCGCGATACTCCAGCCCAAGACCGCGCTGGGTGCCACGATGATCACCTAATTGTATACTCGCGGATTTCCAGGAAATAACGTACTCAAAAGGTTTTGCATAAGACGGATCCGTAGGTGTGCGTATAGATAAACTCATCATTAGCCTTAATATTGATAGATCAAATAATCTTAAGCAGCTTTGCTAAAGACTTGGCTAGGTACAGCAACCGTACTCATAATGTTGGCCGTAAGCTCTCTTGCCAGCGCAGTTCTACGGTTTTCATACATTGAGTTAAATACCAGACGATGCGAAATAACTTCATGAAATACCGCATGAATATCTTCAGGGAACATACTGTCACGGCCATTGAGCCAGGCATTTACACGCGCCGCTTTAAGCAGCATGCCCATGCCGCGTGGACTAGCACCGGTTTGAATTACGCGTGACACATCGACGCTTTCCATGGTGACGCCAAATTTCTCAGGGTGCTGCGTCGCATCCCAAAGATCCAGGGCATATTCTTCTAATACGTCACTGGATTTGATGTGGTTTTGCAAAGTGTCAGAAAAAGCATTCAGTTGGTCGAACTGTAAAATTCCGCTTTCAACTTGCTGTGTTAGTTTTTCTGCATGCTGGAATTTTGTATTAAAAACCAGAGATTTTTTCAACGCACGATCAGTTGGAATTTCAATCGGAATTTCCATCATAAAACGGTCACGTGCCGCTGAAGGAATTTCAAATGTCTCATTTTTTTCAACCTGGTTACGGTCAGCAAATACGATCATGTGCGGCATGCGATATTCTTTTTTGAACGCACTTAAATGGCGTTCTGCCATCACGCGCAGCATGAGCGCATGCACTTGTGGTCGAGCACGGTTGATTTCATTAAAAAAGAACACTGATAAGTTTTCACCGGCACGTAACAACGGGCCTTCATCAATCTGCGGACGACCATCCGGACCAAGGAAAGTATGATAAATCAAGTCATTTGGCATCAAGTCAACCGTGCCTTCTATGCGCTCGTAAGCACCGCCGATACCACGCGCGATGGATTGCAGTAAGGTAGTTTTGCCTACGCCTACGCCGCCATCAAGCAGCACGTGTCCGCGCGCAAAAATGGCAATATTCATCAGCCGAATGGCTTTATCTTGACCAACGATGACATTTTTTACTTCGTTTTCTAGCTTTAATGCATGACTGCGCATGTCCATTAGTTGAGCATCAAGTGGTGGTGACATAAAATTCCTTTGTTTATCTTCAACAGTTTTAAGGATGAATCAAGGTGATGTGTGAGCAGCATCATTCATTTATTTATGAGTAATGTCTTACTGCTTACAACAAATCGTTACAGAAATGTAACAGAGTGTAATTACATCTCAGGCGTCCAGATTTAACTATTCCACTGGTCCAGTGAATTTTAATGAGATAATGATGTTAGGTAATCCAGAAATTATGGGAGCAATATAAATGTTACGTTCATGGGATCTCAACTTACACATCACCAAATCTTCTGGCGTGGTGGTCTATTTGCAAATTGCACAGCAAATCATTGATGAAATCCAGCGTGGGCGCTTAGCGCCGTCCGCCGCCATGCCAGGTAGTCGAGAACTTGCCGAGAGCCTGAACGTGAATAGAAAAACCATCGTGCTCGCATACGATGAATTGATTGCACAAGGCTGGCTTACTACAGAAAATCGACGTGGTACTTTTGTTTCAGCGAATCTTCCGCACTTCTCTTCACCCAAGCAAAGCAATATAGACTTAAAGCAAGGTGTAACCGAGACCCCGATTCCAGTACTCGCAAAATATGCTTCAACGATTGAGGCGGAAAATGTTACTCATCTTATTGACTTTAATGATGGTATTCCGGATACACGTCTTATTCCGTTCGAGACAATTTCTAAAGCGTTTCGACACGCACTGATAGAGCCAATAAGAAGCAATAAACTCGGCTATGGCGACCCTAAGGGAATGCTGAACTTGCGCCACGCCATCGCTGAAATGCTGAACATGGAACGGGGGCTTAGTGTAGATGTCGATAATATTTGTATTGCACGTGGCAGCCAAATGGGGATATTTCTAGCCGCACGCATTTTGGCAAAAACAGATGAATATGTTGTGGTTGAAAATCTTAGTTATCCGCCAGCACGTGAAGCGTTTCGATCATGCGGCGCAAAGATCCTTACTGTGGGCTTGGATCAACATGGCATTAACGTCAATGAGCTTGAAGCTTTATGCAAACAATATCCGATCAGTGCGATATACGTTACGCCGCACCATCAGTTTCCGACCACAGTCATGATGACTGCAGAACGCAGATTGAAACTATTGATGCTAGCCGAACAATACGATTTTGTGATTGTTGAAGATGACTACGACCACGAGTTTCATTTTCATCACCACCCGGTATTTCCGCTTGCCAGTTCAAACCATGCGGGCAGGCTAATCTATGTAGGCTCGCTTTCAAAAGTGTTAGCACCTGGCCTGCGCGTGGGCTATCTGGTCGCATCTAAAGAAATCATTAATCAATGCGCGTCCGAAGTCATGCTGATAGACAGACAAGGCAACTCTGTGACCGAACTCGCAGTTGCTGCGTTAATGGAATCAGGCGAGATCAAGCGCCACATCCGTAGAACGCTAAAGGTCTACAATGAGCGCCGCAATGTTTTAATAGATTTACTGAGAAATGAATTGGGTGCGTTTGTGAATTTTGATTCTCCCAACGGAGGTTTAGCCATTTGGCTACGCCTTAACGATGGTATTCAAATTAACAAATTAGTCCAAAACGCATTACTTGAAAAAGTAAAAATCCTGCCAGCGTCATTATTTTCCGAACCCCATCACGACATTAATGCTATCAGGCTTGGCTTTGGTAGTCTTAATACCAATGAACTTACCACTGGTATACAGCGGCTAAAGCGTGCTTTTGATTTATAGGAACGGCCAGGATTGGATGAGGCCATTTTGACTGAGCCCACGTTTTCAATAAGCCCAGTTGTTATGGCAAACCTAAGCTTACTTCACCATATTCAAGGCATCATCCATAAAAATTGCCAGATAATGCACTGTGCTTTGAAGCTTGGTATGAATCATACTGCAAGGCTCGTCAGATGTAAGTTTCTAAAGTCCACATAACAAAATCAACATCCATACATAACAGCCAATCTGTGGTTGAGCACAGCCACATTATTTTTTAGCTAATAAAATTGTTAAATAAAAATAAATTTAATGCATTGATTTTATTGAATTTAATATTACAAATGAATTCTGGTATTTTTTTTGCTTACATGATTTTGTGTTTCAAATTAAAACTAATTAAACCATTAAAGAAACTTAACTTTAAGTAAGCTTATTTAGTGGTTATCTCTTTAAGCATCAATCTAAAAATTAACCTAAAACTATAGGGTTGACGCTAAATTACAGATGGCGAGGGTACCGTTTTATTTTGGAACTTGAATTAAAAAATATTTTAAGTCGCCGAAATCAAGGAGTATCTTTTGCGATTAGCCAATTTTGTTTCAGATGAAAAATCAACCTCTATAAAGCAGCAATTTAAGATTCTTATTGTTGAAGATGAGGTCCTGTTTGCGCGAGCAGTAATGCGTCGTTTGCAAAAAGCCAATTATGAATGTGCACATGTTGAGAGTGTGGAGGATGCTCGCAACATCGTTAAGCAATTCTCGCCCGATATAGTTTTATTAGATATGCGATTACCAGATGGAAATGGTGTTGATCTTATTCCATTCTTTGTTGGTAAAGGCGCTACGGTTACGGTAATGACCGCTCATGGTGAAATCAGTGATGCGGTAAATGCTATGAAGCTTGGTGCGATTGACTATCTTAAAAAGCCAATCGACCTTGAAGAACTGTTCTTATCAGTAAAAAAAGCTGAAGCAACCGCACTGCAAAACAATAGTCTTGATTATTCTCGCCAGCGTAATGTGCATGCGATTGAAGGTGCTGAGTTGCTGGGAGACAGTCACGCCATTCAAAGCATTAAAGCGCAAATTACACGCATTTCACAAATTGTAGCTAATGACAGCATTCCTCCTACAGTACTGATTAACGGTGAGACCGGTACGGGTAAGGATGTGGCGGCCAGGTTAATCCATTTATCTTGCCATGGTAACGATAAGCCATTTGTACATGTTGATTGTGCATCATTGCCGGCAGAATTGATTGAGAGCGAGTTGTTTGGTCATGAAAAAGGTGCATTTACTGGAGCAACCGACAATCGCCCTGGCTTGATTGAGGCGGCTGAAGATGGCACTTTATTTCTGGACGAGATCGGCGAGTTACCATTGGCTTTGCAGGCTAAATTGCTAAATGTTCTTGAACGCCGCATGGTGCGTCGTATAGGCTCGACTAAAGAGCGACCTGTACTAGCTCGCTTTATTGCCGCGACAAATCGTGATTTGCATGAGATGTCATTGCAAGGTGGTTTCAGGCAAGATTTGTACTATAGACTTAATGTGATGAGTCTTGTTATGCCGCCGTTACGGGAGCGCCTTGGTGATTTGGTCTTGCTGGCAGAGCATTTTGCCTCGCAGACATCGAGACGTTATGGCCTGCCGAAGCCTGTTTTTACGCCAGAAGCGCTTGATAAAGTCCGCAAATATTCATGGCCTGGAAATGTACGCGAGTTAAAACATCAGATTAGTCGCGCTGTGTTACTTTGTGGTGAGCTGGGTCGTGTTACAGAAGGCGACCTGGCATTGCCAGGCGTTCAATTGAGCTCATGTTCATTATTGGGCGAGACTGAGAAAATTCTAATGCTGCAGGCGTTAACTAATGCTAAAAATAATGTATCCAAGGCAGCACGTGAGCTTGGCATTTCAAGGATGGCTATGCGCTACCGTATGGAAAAACACAATATTCAAATAGACTAAGACGTAACGTAACTAAGCTTATCAAGAGCGTACCAGCGATACCAATCTTAATAAATTGATATCGTTGGTACGCTCTATTCAGTTAATAAATTGCCACGCCCCAAGGTAGTTGACCTACACTTATATCACCTATCCTTTTATTAGAGTCAGTGTCTATGACGGATACGCTATTGCTTCTGCCATTAGCTACATAAAGTTTCTTACCATCGGGTGTAATTGCCATATTCCAAGGGCGCTTACCTGCCGGAATCGTCGCAATCACTTTCTGTGTTTTAGTATCAATCACACTTATATTGCCGCCACCGCCATTGCTTACATAGACACGACTACCGTCTGCGTTGACCAGCACCCCATTGGAACGTAAGCCTACTTTAATTTTGTTAATTACTTTCCAATCAGTAATGTTTACAACCTCAAGTAAATTCGCGGCTTCATTGGCAATATAGGCATATTTGCTATCGGGAGAGAATGCGATACCGCGAGGATGTTTAGTAGCTTTGATCAGTGATATTGATTTATGTTTTGCGGTATCAATCACATCAACATCATTACTTTCTTCATTGCTCGCCAGTAGCCATTTTCCATCTGGTGAAAATACGCAATGTTCAGGATTTTTGCCTTGGGTTTTTACCGTATGCATCAATTTAAAAGTCGTTAAATCAACAAAAGAAACCGCATTCTCTTCTTCCAGGCATGCTGCCAATGTTTTTCCATCGGGAGAGATGCTGATACCTTCCGGTTCATCACCTACTTGAATGCGTAGCAGCTCTTCCCTTTTATTCAAATCAACCATCGCCACAGCATTTGCATCGCGCACTACTACATAAAGCTTGTGGCCGGACGGATGCATCGCTACAGCTTGAATTTTGCTGCCGAATCTTCCACTAGCAGGAATTGTATAAAGCACTTTATCTGATTCTGTATCGATGACCGAAACATTGCCGTCTTTCTCATTAGGCACGTAGGCCAGTGGAGCAGAAATTGCTATTTGCGCAATACTTGCTAGTGAGATAAATAAAATGCCGGGCACAGAAATAAACTTCGCCATGATTAACCTTTATATTGATATTTAAATGGCCTGCGGGAATTTCAATATTCAGGTGATGCATTATCAGATGCAGCAATTTTTTGTTGTATACGGTTACTTAAAGCAAACCAAAGATATTGAAACTATTCTCGCAAACGTTAAAGCACGTGCGAATTTCATGCCAGAAAAAACCATCACCATGTATCGTAAGCTGGGTAAGTCACGGGTTGAAATCTCTGCATTAAATCATTAAAAAATGTTGAGGAAAAACGGTTATTAATAACCCAGATGTTGGTTTTAGTAACCAAATGTAACCAAAAAATATGCACCGAACAAATCAATTAAAAACATATAAATCTTATATTAATCATATTGTTAACTAAATTCACCAGCAATTGGCATATCCGTTGCATATTGTATGGCACACAAAGCGTGGCAAGAGCTTGTAAAAGTTAACCATGCGATGGTACGTGTTTATGGTGCATTAGAATCAACTGCAAAAGTTGAAAGCAACATAAGCATGGTGCAGTCGTTAATAAGCTTTATTGGCGATGAAATTTAATTTATTAATATTTTATTAAGGATATCTACATGTCTATTAAAAATTTCTTGCAAGACGAAGAAGGTCAATCAATGGTTGAGTACGGCGTTACTCTAGGTGCTGTTGCAGCGGTTTCATACATCGCTGTAGTGCAACTGGGTGACAAAACTGCTGACCTGTACAGCTGGATGGCTAATCACTTGCCAGGCGGCGAGACAGGCGAGCAAGGTACTAACCAAATTGTACGTCTTGACTCTGATGGCTTGGTTCAACTTACAAATAGTGCGGATGGTGCTACGTTCGCAGTAGATCCTTTCTTAGCATCTGGCAACATGAATACTACATTGGGCGGTGAAGCCAACATCTTAGGTGATGACTAATAGTTAATAATTTGCATTATTAATTACCATGCCGCCATTTGTTTTTTGCAAATGGCGGCTTTTGTGTTTTATAAAATTAACCATAAACCATAAATGTTGTATGAGAGTTAAATGATGGCTTTTGAATTTTTTGTCATAGCCCTGCTGTGCGGGGCGCTGATGTTGTGTGCGTTTGTCAGTGTTCATGATTATAAATATAGAAAAATTCCGAACAAATACCTGATGATTGCCAGCCTGTTTGCGATATCGGTTTTTATCGCCATGTGTTTCTATCTGCCGCCGGCTAAGGTGGCCAAAGGCTTTTTCTTTTCGTTAATGGGTTCACTCATTGGCGGCATGTTGTTATTTGCACCCTATAAACTCAAGCAGGTAGGTGCAGGTGATGTCAAATTGGTTATGGTATTCGGCCTGTTTTTAGGCTTTAAGGGCACTATGCTGTCCATATTGGTTGGCGCCATGGTGGGTGGGGCGTGGGCGCTAGGCCTTGCCTATAAGTATGGCGGGCTAAGCCATATGTGGCACAACATGAAATTTATGGCGAGATCAGCTTATTTATCCGGCTTTAAGGATATGGGCTGGGATTTGCGCTCAGAAGGCGCCATTGCAATGCCTTACGGTGTAGCCCTGTCTATAGGCTGCGCACTGATTGCAATTGAGCAGCTGCATTTATACATTACTAGATTGCTGGCGGCTTAGTTATGAGTATCGTCACAGACAGTTCGTTGGCGTTATTTCAAGACTCTATCGCTAAAGCATGGGATTCTTTGTATAAAAGCGATATGGCTGGCGCGATGTCGCATGCAAAAATGGCTGCAACAATTGGCCCAGACCTGCCCGAAACATTTCACATTTTAGGCCTTCTTGCGAGCCGGGATGGTCGCTCTGATATTGCGCTCCCATTGCTCGAAAAAGCACTGGCAATAGAAGCAACCGAAAGAAGATACAGAGACATAGCAGAGGCTTATCTCGTTGCCGGAGAGGCAGAGTCAGCACTGACGTATCTGCAGCACGCACTGCGAGAATTTAGCAGTAGTGCCGAGCTATGCGGGCTTCTGGCGGCAGTTTATGTGGCACTGGATCAATATGGCACTGCTGCTGCTTATGCAAAAGAGGCAATCGCACTCAAGCCGCATTTAATGGCATGGGAAGGTTCGCTTAGTTTCTGTCACCTTATTCAAGGCGACTATACAAATGGCTTTGAAATATACACGGGGCGTTCACAGAATTTAGCTGCGGGCAGTCGTTGTCCAGTATTGCATTTTACAAAACCCGGCGAACTATGGCTTAAAAACGAACAGGGTCCCGGCGATACGCTCTTTTACGCTAGATTTGCAAAACCTCTGGCCGATGCAGGTTGGCGGATACATTTACAAACAGATAAGAAAACAAAGGTTTTGCTACGGGATACAGGAGTTTTTGCATCAGTTAAAGAGGCAATCACTCCGCCATTAAATGCTTTTTGGTTAAATATGGGCGATCTGCCACTGGCTGCCATTCAAACCGGTTCAATAGAGACTCCGCCACCTTTGGCATTGATCGCTGATCCAACAAGAATCAACAAAGTAAAAGAAAAGCTTGCGCAAATTGGACCTGCACCTTATATAGCTGTTACCTGGCGCGCCGGTGCGCGCGGGCCAAAACAGCGAGCAGGTCTGCGCATGTATGACAAAAGCGTTTCGCCAGCAGGTCTAGGTAAATTGCTATCTAGCGTCAATGCCACCATTATCAGCATACAGCGCGTTCCCGATAGTGAAGAGCAGTCGGAGTTTGCTGCGGCACTAGGCCGCGATTTTATTAACTTCTCTTATTACAACGACAACCTGCAAGATATGCTTGCTTTGCTGAGCGTTGTGGATGAGTACGTTGCTGTACCTAACACCAATGTGCATTTGCGTGAGTCGGTCAATTTAAGCTCTCAGGTTTTGGTGAATCAACCATATCAGGATTGGCGCTGGCTTGCTGAAGGAAGTGCAAGTCCGTGGTATCCCAAGAGCACGGTTTACCGTCAGGATGCGAATCAGGATTGGAGTAGTGTGTTTGATCAAGTCGCTAATGTCCTTCATGGCAGATTCGGGGTTCTGGATGCTGATAACGTGGCGTCGCAGATATCAAAAGCGCAGGTGATGCAGAATGAAGTTGACCAACTGCTACAAAAAGGTTGGGTTGCTGTAAACAATGGTGACATAACTACAGCGGTTCAGGCAGCTCAGTCGGTCATGAAAATCTCGACAGAGCTTGAGCAGGGCAATGAAAATGCAGAAGCACTTCATCTGTTAGGATGGTCTGCAATACGGGACTCCAAATATGAGCTGGCAATTAATATTTTAAATCGCGCAGTTGAAATTTCTAAAGTGGATGGCCGCATCATTGGTGACTATGTGCGTGCATTATCAGCCGGAAAGCGTTTGCAGGAGGCCGTCGACTTTGCATCGACTGCAATCGCTAATGGCGCTGTTAAAAATGTATCCAGTATTTATTTCAGTAGAGCTGCAGCATTTTTACAGCTAAATCAGCTTCATGATGCAATTGCCGATTATCAAGCATGCATCAAAATCAACCCTAACCGGCTTGATGCTCAAGAGTACTGTGGTATGGCAAGGTTGAAACTTGGCGATACCGTGCGCGGGTTCAGAGATTACACTGCGAGAAAGGTCGCGAGTCGTGATGAGTTAATCAACGACTGGTGCTGCCCGATATTAACAAAACAAGATGGCGGCCTTCGTGTATTAATCAAACGTGATATGGGCTTGGGGGATGAACTCACATTTTTGCGCTACCTGACATGGCTGACTGATGCAGGCATAAAAGTAGACTATTGGGCAGGTAAGAAGTTAGCACCGCTGCTTGAAAGAATGGGATATTTTAATCAAGTTTTCTCGGATGCTGATCCTGCGCCCGATACAACACGCTACGATTTGTCATTTATCGTAAATGACCTGCCTGTTGCTGCCGAGGCTTTGGGTGCACTAGCTGTTGCACCGCCTTTGTCGCTGCAACCAAACCCTGAAGTTGTTGAGAAGTGGAAGGCGTGGCTCAAATCAATTGGCAATGGCCCATATATCGGTATTAACTGGCGTGCTGGTGCCGCGGATGAAGATGTTGCAAGAAATCGCGGTAAGCTTGCCAAGGCCATCGATGCAGATGCATTTGCGCAAACGCTATCTGTTATCAATGCAACATGGATATCTCTGCAGCGAAACATTGTTGTGGACGAACTCAAGCACTTTGAAAAAACACTCAATTCCCCCGTTCACGATGCCGCAGCATTGACCGATGATCTGGAAGATCTGCTGGCGTTACTTTCACTGCTGGATGAAAACATTGGGGTGTCTAATACCAATATGCACCTGCGCGCAGGGTTGGGTATGGGATCAAAGGTTTTGGTGCAAACTCCCGGAGGCGACTGGCGCTGGGGGTATCAAGGTAATCAATCTTTGTGGTTTAACGAAAGTAAAGTTTACAGGCAGCATTTATCGGAAGATTGGACGAGCGCACTGAATGAACTGCAGGCAGACTTAATATATGCTTATGGTCCTAAGACTTATGAAAATAAAACAGATTGTAATCAAACCGCTTCATTGCAATCGCATTCTAGTATATCGAATAAACGCCTTATCTGGCTTACTGCCGGTGTCATTAAAAACGAAGGTCGCAATAAAACGTCAACTTTGGCCAGTGCTAGATATCGGGTTATAGCTCCTGCATTGGAACTTGAAAAATCAGGTTGGAGCAGTGAGTTTGTCAATGAAGCCTATGCACAAGCCATGGGCGGCTGGGGAAGCCACGTACCACAAAGAGGTGACACAGTTATCATCTCTAAAGTATTTACGGATTTTTCCCTAAAACTGGCACAGGATGCTAAAAACCGTGGCGCGACAGTTATTGCTGATTTTTGCGATGATTTTTTAGCGCACCCTACCAGAGGTCAATTACAAAAACGATTGATTGACGTAGCTAATACAATTACTGTAGCGAATCAATCTTTGCTTTTAGCATTTAAAAATAGCACTACCAAGCTTGTGTTAGAGATTGCAAATGTGACTGATGAGGTGCAAATGCCTTTGATAACAAAACAATGGCATGAAGCTATTAGCCAGAGAGAAGAATTTAACCAAAAACCCACAATGCAGGATGCTCAATTTTCAAAAGAAAGCAACCTCAATCCAAAGATATTAGTGGGGATTTTATATTCAGGTGAACAAGATTTTGAACAATGTATTGCTGCATTAAAAGCACAAACCTATCAGAATCATGACTATTTTGTGATTGAAAATTTGCCGAACAAGCTAGCGCATGACACCCTATATTCAAAATTTATGGCTAAATCCGAGGGGTATGATTACTTTTTAAAACTAGATGCCGACATGGTTTTTAATAGTAATTCTACATTGCAAGATATGGTTAATGCATGCATGAAGAATAATCTTGCTCATTTGTTCGCCTATGTATTTGACTGTCCAAGTAGTATTGCCATTCCTGGCATACAAATGTTTGCTTCAAGCACAAAATGGCTAGGTAGTGATGAGCAGTTAAACGTTGATTATCCACCTAAAATTTTTGGAAAAAGTCAGCAGTTTGTAAATAAACCATGGATTAACCACATGCCAAACCCAAGTGACTACCAGCTATTTAGGTACGGTATTCATAAGGCTTTAAAATCACTACAACCCGATCGTCAAAAGAAGAATACAAAAAAAGGGATTCTTCATTTGAGTATATTGAATGGAATCGCTAGAAATGTATTTGCTGGAAAGAATGAAAAGCTTTGGTTTGCGCTCATCGGCGCAACACTTGTCTACGATAAGCAATATGTAGAGCATCAGTACAACACAGACCAAACAAAAGCCTTATTTGATGAAATTTTATGTAATAAAAACTTGTATGAGCAGCATAAGAAGTTAGCAAATGCTTTTTGGGTAAACGAAATTCAAACCACTTATTGGTGGTTTGAAAATTTTAATACATTTAAAAACTAGGAACTTATCATTGTGAACGAAACATTTCATGTAAGCGTAGTTATCCCAGTTTATAACGCAATTAAATATGTTGAGCGCGCTATTTATTCAGCTCTGAATCAACCAGAAACACTTGAAGTTATTGTGGTTGATGATGGTTTTAATGACGGGGCTTTTGAAGTATGCAAAAAAATTGCAAGCGATCACGAGATGGTAAAACTTTTCTCTCATCAAGGCGGTAAAAATTTAGGTGCAGCAGCAAGTAGAAACTTGGGGATACTAAACGCACGAGCACCATTTATCTCTTTTTTAGATGCTGACGATTATTTCTTACCTAACCGATTCAAGCATACTAAACAGCATTTTCTAGAAAATCCTCACGTAGATGCAATTTACGAACCAGTTGGTACAGAATATGATAGTGATAAGGCAAAACTTAACTTCTGCTTAATGATGAAACTTCCTAAGATGCAGCTTGAAGAATTCATAACTTATCCAAATGAAAGGTTAGAGGGCTATGAATTCTTTGAGTCATTAATACTGTTAAATAATGGACTTCCACCAATAACGGACGGAATTACAATTAGAAAATCTCTCATCGCATTAGTTGGCTTGTTTAATACAAATTTGAGATTACACCAAGATTCCGAGTTCTGGATAAGATTAAGCCAAAAAGGTTACTTTTCTAGTCCACAAAACAAGAAGCCAGTAGCAATTAGAACTATGCATGATGAAAATAGAATTTACACTAAAAACATTACATCAAAAATAATATTCTATAGGGCCTTATTAGCATGGGCATCGCAGGCTGAGTTAAAACAAGAGTTGTATATTTCGATTTTAAAGACTTACCAATATCTTTTGAATCAACAAAAGAACCAATCAATTTTGTAAAAGGGGTACAAATGACTGAGGATAATCAAACAGCTATAGCTTGGATGGATAATGAAGGGTTGAATATTTTTCAAACATCATTAAAACATGCTACTACATATTTAGAATACGGTAGTGGAAAAAGTACCGAATATGCATGTACGCTTGAAAATATAAAACATGTAATTACTGTTGAATCAGACAAATCTTGGTGTGATGAGGTATATAAAAATATTATTAATAAAAATAAGTTACATTTAGGTTATGCAAACATAGGAAGTGTTGGTAAATTTGGGCGTCCAGTAAACGATAAATGCTTCAAGTCATATTACAGTTATATGGTTATGCCGTGGAGTCTAGCAGATAAATATGATTTAAAACCGGAGTTAATTTTGGTAGATGGTCGCTTTAGAGTGGCGTGTTTCCTTTATTCATTACTATGTGCCGATAAAGGTGCTGTTATATTATTTGATGATTATTACAATAGACTTGATCAATATAGTATTGTTGAAAAGTTCTGCAAAGTTCATAGTAAGCATGGTCGCATGGCAAAGTTCATAGTTGATAAAAATTTTAATATTCCAGAATTAACTGCTTTTATTGCTAAATATTCAGTTCTGACTGACTAGAATTTCAAAATTACACTTATCAGCATTATACAAATGGTTTATTTAAACCATTTGTATAATAACAACCACTTCCCCATCGTCTTTAATAAAAAAATAATATATATAATCAATAAGTTATTCCAATAACGATTGCGGCATATTTATTGCAATCCTCAATTAATTATTTATAAACTATTTGAGGTTTGTATGATCCCTGTTTTTATTGGTTTTGATACTAGAGAAACCGTAGCTTTTCATGTGCTATCTCACAGCATTCATAGTCATGCCACGCAACCGGTTAGCATTGCGCCCATCATGCTTAGTCAGTTGGGGGATTTGTATACGCGCGATATTAATCCGTTACAGTCTACCCAGTTTTCATTCTCACGTTTTTTGACGCCTTATCTTTCGAACTATGAAGGATGGAGTATTTTTATGGATTGCGATATGGTGGTTACTGAAGATATTGCCAAGCTATGGGCTATGCGTGATGACCGTTATGCGGTGATGTGCGTGAAGCATGATCATAATCCGATTGAAGAAACCAAGTTTCTGGGTGCTATTCAAACGAAATACCAAAAGAAAAACTGGTCTAGCGTAATGTTATTTAATAACGCCCGCTGCAAAGCGCTGACGCCGGAATTTGTAAATACTGCAACCGGTCTGGAATTGCATCAGTTTAAATGGCTAAGCAGTGATGATGAGATCGGTGATATTCCTATTGAGTGGAATCATTTGGTTGGCTATAACCCACCTAATCCTGAAGCAGCTTTGGTGCATTACACATTAGGCGGTCCATATTTTAATGAGTACACCGATTGCGAACATGCCGATACTTGGCAAAAAGCGTTTGATGCTATGCATGTTGTCGAGCAACGCTGTCATAAAGCAGAGGCGGCTTAGTCTGTTTTTCCTGCCTTGTGCTTAACAATGTGTGCTTGTTATTTAGCATCTCAATTATGCTGAAGCAAATTACTTCGTCACTACGAACTTCCAAAATTGCAGCGCTGCCTTCATTAAGGCAGCGTGGACAGGCTATGGTAGAGTATGCGATTCTATTGATTTTATTGGTCATGGTGGTGATGGGTGGTGCAGAGCTAGGAATTACTGCTTTTCACGCCAGTAAAACCGGTGATGGTGCCAAGGCTGCAGCAAATGAGTGGGCTAATGCAGTTGCATTTAATAATGGTGTATTACTGAATGACCTAGCCTTGCGCTCTGGAGAAACAATCTTAGACAATGATGCCCGGCATTCAGATGTAATTAATTATCTTGAGTTAAATGCTGTTTCCATAACAACTCCTGACTGTTCAATAAATACGCCTGAGCTAGATCGGGTCAATTTTCCTTTGTCTTTGGAGACATGCAATATTATTAATGATCCGAGTAATCAAAATGAGAGCAATCTTTTAAGCATGCTTGACACAGCATCAGGAAACCCCAGGAATGACTTCTCTGTAATCTGCACTAATTCAACCATAAGTAATATAGAAAATTGTACTGCAGATACCAATACTGAAAAATTCTTAATAGAGAAGCCTATATTAATCAGTAAATCAGGCGCAATAAAACAGCTATTGGGGAATCATGGCAATCCTGCTGATTTTAGTCATCCGAATTGCGATGGCGCTGAGTACGATAATGGACTGCCGGATGAAACCAACATTTATTTATTTAATCCGTTACCTATTGATATTACCAATTGTGACGGGTCTGCTGGAAAAAAGGTGAGTGAGCTGATTGGAGGTACTAACATCTATGAAGGGCTACCTAAACTTAATCAAGCTTTATATTCCCAATACACCAAGGTTTGCGTGGATGATGCCGCCGGTGTAATTACTATTCAACGTTTAGATGGCTGCCTAGCAAATGGCTATAAGTTATGGTTAAAACCACCCGGAAAAATGTGTGGTTCAGGTACTGCTGCAGGCACTGAGTATTGCCCAACAGAAGGAGATTTAAAAGGTGCTACCGGCTTTTACTTTTTTGGAGATAGTAACGATAGTGGAGAAAATCTAAAATATATACCAAGCTCTGCCGGTAACGAAGAATTCAGGCCAACTTTTCAGCTGGTTTGTAATGGTGCAGATTACAGAGATTCTGGTTTTGATGCGAATGGAGAATGTAATAATCTGGTTACCGTAGGTACCGGCTCATTTTCCTTGCAAGTCCAAACTCGTTACCGCTCTATTTTTGAATCCTTTCTGACCTTTGGCTTACAGGAGTTACCTGATGATTATCTGAACCTACTACCATATTTTTATAACCCCAATAATGTAGGTGTTGCAGGGACCAACCAATTGGTTGGTACAGCGGGTTCTGAAATAGGCCCAATTGGTTCAAATAAGAATCCTACAGTGAAACGTTTTAGAGATTTCAGAGGCTGCTATCAGGTGGATATTACGCCTCCAGATAAGATCGGTGACCAGGTAAGAGCTACAGTTTCGTCATGCAATTAGTAAAAATACCCCCAAAAAAAGCGTTAACTAATAACAATTCTTTAGACATTGAATTCAAGTTAACAAATAGTTTATTAACATAATTTTTTAGCGTAACCAACATGGCACAACAGAACAACTCCCGCATCCGCCAACAAAAACGTCAGCGTATGATCATCATCATGACCCTCCTGATATTAGTTGCGATTGCTGCATTTTTTATACTTTCACCAAAACCAAAACAGGTCGAACAAGAGCGACAAAGGCCACCTGGCATGATTGCAATTCCAGTAGCCAAACAAGATATTAAAATGGGTTCTAGAATAAGCAGCTTAATGTTTAGAATTTCTTATTTAAAACCAAGCGAGGTTCCTACAGACGCATTAATTTCACCTAAAGAATTTGTCGGGCGATTCGCCAGAAGAACAATATTAGCGAGTGAGCACTTTAAGGAGTCAGATATTACTGAAGCAGGTGCACACTCTGGATTTTCTGGTATTGCAAAACCTGGCATGCGTATCGTGCATATTAGTGCAAACCTTTTTCCAGGCTCTTTAAACACTATGCGGATAGGGGATAGAATTGATTTGTTGTCAATAGAGTCTTCTGCAGGGCAAGCATCTTCAGGGGCTAATGGAGCAAATATTAGAACGCTCGAAAAACAGGCATCAGATGCATGGGGCGGTCAGAATCCAGGTGATGGTCAAGCAAAAGCCAATGCCCGAGCAGCGTTAAAAACTGCTACTGTTGGAGCGACTGTGGGTTCTACAAATGCAGTAACTGCAACCTTGATTGCAGAAAATGCTGAAGTGATGTACGTGCCTCGTAATATGCCACAAAATAAGCGCTCGAATGACGAACCTTTTGTAGTGCTACAAATGACACCGGAAGATGCACATGTTTCGGTGTTAGCAGCTACCATTGGCAGTCCTATGCGAGTTGTATTCAGACCATTTAGTGATGACTCACGTCTTACGCCTGTTAAGGAGGTTAAAGTTACAACACGCCTGCCTAAGCCTAGCAAAGACCCTGATAATATTGTTGTAATCAATGGGCTCCAACGTAAACAGCAAAGGCCATTTTCAGAAACTTACCGTCCTGATTCCGAAAATAGTCAGCGCTTTAGCCCTAATGACGATAACTTGTTATTAAAAGGCAATAATCAGCAACAGCGTAACTTAGAGTCGCCTGATTTGAATCTGTACGGTGAGTACTAATATTTCGTTTGTTTTTGGTGCCATTATAAAAATGAATCTAGTCTCACTTGTAAATCGTTGCTTGGTTAAAATACCCAATCAGGGGTCAGACCAAACCGAGCAATTAGCTATAGAAACGAAGTGGACTTTCAATTCAAATGCATAGGGGGCAGTGTGCGGCACAAGAAGAGAAGAACTTCACTATTAGAGCAGATATTTAATTCGAATTGGAAGTTCTCGGCAGCATTAGCTGCAATCATACTTACCTTTTCGTTTGTATTTCTTCCGGTGCTGGGTTTATCAAATATTTTTATAAAAGCATTAGTACCGCTTGGTCAATTCCTTTCAATTCTGGCGATCGCATTTCTATCAATAGTTTCGTTGGTGAAAATATTGATAGAAATTATCTCAAAGTATAATGAAGAGCGTAGCATTCATCCGGCAGTAACACCTCAGATAGAGTCTGGTGATTCTAAGGAAAATTCAACCGAAAATACCAATCAGATACCAATTTTTACAGCCTTGGAGAGCAAAAAAGCATTGGGTTCTGATGTACCTGCAGCTGTACCTAATCTAAATCAAAGCATTGCACAAGTTGGACTAGTTAAGATAGAACAAAAGACAGTTGCTGCTGAAGATTTGAAAATAGAAGATGTCAGGGACAAATGGACGTTTGATTTTATTAACTCATTGGAATGGAAAAGATTTGAAGATATAACTAGTGCATATTTTCATGAAATCGGTATTAGAAATAAACAAACAGGTTTAGGTGCTGATGGAGGGATAGATTTACTTTTATATGAAGCTGATGCCGACCAGCCTAGCGCTGTTGTGCAATGCAAAAAATGGTCAAACGCAGTAGGGATAAAATTGTTACGTGAGTTCCTAGGCGTTATGTTTCATCAGGGAGTCACTAAAGGTTATTTCTTTACGACTGATAAATTCAATCAGGAAGCAATAAATTTTGCAAAAGAACATAATATTGAATTGGTTGATGGTAAAGCACTAGTGGTTAAGTTGCAGCGGTTATCTCCAGAATCTCAATATAGGATATATACCGATATTACGCTCGGAGATTACACTACTCCAACCTGTGTACGTTGTGGTTCAAAAATGGTGTTAAGAAAATCTGAAGAGAAAAACTTTTGGGGCTGTAGGAATTACCCTAAATGTAGAGCCGTGATCAATATAAAAACACCGACCAAATCTAAGCCCTTGAGGAAATTTGGTTCTCGATTGAAGAAAGTTAGGTAAGTTTTAATGGAGACTGTTCGATTTATCTGACAGTTAACTGTATTTATCCATTTGGTCATGATTAGAGCTTGAGGTCAATCAAGTCCTTTCGGTCGTGTTTGATTCTATTTGAGCTAATAATTTGAAGTATGTTGCTAAATAATTTACTTCATTTTTATCACAAATTTAGAATTTAACAGCATTGCGATATGCCATTGCAAAGAAATATAACAGGCTGATTCCCCAAAAAGTAAGGACGCCGGCAGTTCCATAATGAGCATACATATTTTGGAAAAACACCCCGACCTCACCGTCAAAGTTAGTGGTGAGCTTGGGGTCAATCAATAATGTTGCGAATAAACAGGCTGACGAAACAACGAAGCCTAACATCGAACTTAATATCATTAGAAGTTTAAAATACTTAGTTTGCCACCATGCAATCTCTGCTTCATCAGCACCGGTTGCATCAGCATTTTTATTTTGTTGAGATTTTTGTTGTTCCATATAAATTGGTCGAAAACTAGCTGGTTTGGGTCTTGATGGAATTCGGTCAGAAGTCATTACATGTTCATATCCATCAGATTGCTGAGATTTTTTTAATTGCTGCAATTTTTGCTTCCTTCACAAATAGATAAACTTTATTGAAATCTAAGCTTATCAGCCGGTTCTAGCATTGCTGCAGTATTCGCAGGCAACTCCAAGGCATAAAGCGCATTAGTGACATAACTGGAAACGCGCCATGGTTGCATTGCAATCACCTTACTAATTACCGTGTAATGTTTATCTAAAAACACTACATCAATCGGATATCGCATGAAATGTGTATGCACTTGCTTGCAAGGGGAGATTAACATTCCTTCTGATTTTGTCAGTGGTGGAGTGCCTATTAGCCCACGTAATCTGAGAAAGTAATTGTCTGCATAGCGTATTTTTGTAACTAACACTTGACCTGTACGCTCAAGAATAATGGTGTTGTTTTTATGTGTGTTCATTTCGAAATAATGTCATCAATAATTTGCATAATACGAACAATACTAGGGCCTGCAGCAACGATGATTACTGCCGGTAAAATACAGCCAGCCATTGGCATGAGCATACGGACCGGTAGACGCTCTGCGCGCCGCTGAATTACTGCTTCATTTTCGCGTAGTACCGCCTGAGCATGGTGTTTGAGCACTGAGCCTAACGAAGCACCCGTCTGCTCGGCTTGAATCATGCTGGATACAACATCAGAGATATAAACTAGCTCACATCGGTTAGCCCATAAAGATAGCGCTTCATTGCGGCGACGCCCTTTTTTCATGGCTTCACTCACAATGAGTAAATCAAAATAGAGCGGATGTTTAGGGTCTGCTTCACGTAGCATATGTACAAGGGCAGATTCAAATGCCATACCTCCTTCCATGATTGCAGCCAGAAGTTCCAGCGCACTTGGGAGTTCTGTTTGTACTTTATTTAACTTTTCTTTTTTATTTACATAAAGAAAGAACAAACCTAATGTCAGTAATAAAACACCTCCGCCACCGGCTCCGAGCAATATGCTACGGAATGGTTTGCCCATGATGGCAAGCGCTGCACTTGCAACGATAGCGCCTAGGCTAAACATCAATATTTTCCCCTGCGGGGTATTGAGAAACTCGCGTAAGTGATAATAAATGCGTTCGCTTCCACGCAAACCATAATCACCTGCGGAAAGATCAACAATATCAATTTCTTCTGGTTGTTGGTCAAACCCAAACTGTAGTCTTGTAATAAGTTGTTGCTGCATTTTGTATTGCCGTAAAAACATGAGTCCAATAGCAATTAAACCAATTAGCAACAGAATAATAATAAATATCATGATGTTGCCCTAGTTCTTAAGACGTGCAATTTTGCGTAACCAGATAAAACCCAGTAGCGTCATCACGCCTGCAGCAATAAGCAATTTGACTCCCAAAGGGTCAGTTAGCATAGAATCAAAAAGATCTGGACGGTATGCATTGGTAAGTAGCGCTAATGCAACGGGCAAGGCAGATAATACCCATGCAGACAGCTTTGCTTGTGCGGTGAGCGTACTTACCCTTAGCTCCATGCGTTTATGAAACTCCAGTGTTTCAAGAATGTGAACCAGTATTGCAGTCATCTGACCGCCCGATTCCCATTTAAGACGCACTCCGGTTGAAATTAATTTGCATGACGGCGTATCCCAGAATTCAGACCAATCTTTCCATGCAGCATTGGGTGACCTACCGATTTGCATGCCGTTAACCAGCATTTCTACTGATTCTGAAATTGGTTTGGGGGCATTTTTTGAAGCAACTTGTAACGCTTGCATTGGTGTGCCGCCAGCACCCATGGTTGTAATAAGACCTGTGATTAAAGCCGGCAGTTGCTGATCATGTTTTTTTAAGCGGCGCTGCGCTAAATGGCTGAGCAAGAACCACATCACGCTTGGAATTACCAATACACCTGCAACTGCGGCAGATATATTATTGAAATAGTAATACGCGACTAAAGCTCCCGATGCTGCACCTAGCACCATTAATACCAGGCCTTTGACCAGTGAGATTTCCAAACCGGAACGTTTTAGCTTGATATCAAAATTTCTTGTGAGTGTACTTTTCTCAATTAACTGACGAAACGCATCAACTTTCAGTAAGTCCGCAGCATCTGCCCATAGGCTTACTTCATCTTCATCCGTGCCTAGCGCACCCTCTAAAAGGCGTTCGCGTATCCTGTCTTCTCTGGACGTTACAATGTAATCGAATACCAGAAAGCTGAACAAAACCAATATTAATAATGCAATGATGTAAAACATATATTATTTATGTTGCGAAGAGATTGCTGTCTAACTCAATACCACGTTCATCTAATATAGTAGCTATAGAGGGCATAATGCCAGTGGCTTTCATTACCATATGATCGCCTTCCCGCTTGGTCACGAAAATATCCTGGGTCAGTATGACCCCATTATCAATGCCAATTACTTCGGTAATATTAGATACTTTTCTGGCGCCGTTAGGGTAGCGGTTGACATGCACAATCAGGTTAACCGCTGAAGCAATTTGCTCACGCAGTACACGCTGGGGCAAATCCAGTTCGGCCATTAACATCATGGTTTCCATCCTGGCCAAAGTGTCCCTTGGGCTATTTGAATGCAATGTTGCCAATGAGCCATCGTGGCCGGTATTCATGGCCTGTAGCATATCAAGCGCCTCTGCACCACGCACCTCACCTACAATTATGCGATCCGGGCGCATCCGTAAGCTATTTTTAACCAGATCTCTAATACTAACGCTGCCCTTACCTTCAGTATTTGCTGGTCTAGCTTCTAAACCAACCACGTGCACTTGATTCAACTGAAGTTCCGCAGTGTCTTCAATAGTAACAATACGCTCACCATCATCAATATATTGTGAGAGGCAATTCAGCATGGTTGTTTTGCCTGAACCTGTACCACCTGAAATGATGATGTTAAGCTGTGCTTTGACTGCTAGTTTTAGAAAGTCGGCAGCTTCCTGGGTGAGAGCTCCCCCCATCACCAATTCATTTACTTCAAGAATATTGCGCATAAAGCGACGAATTGATATGGAAGGGCCTTTAAACGCTAATGGCGGAATTATCACATTGACACGACTTCCATCTGCCAAACGCGCATCCGCCATTGGACTGGACTCATCTACACGGCGGCCAACACGTGACAATATTCTTTCGATGGTCAACATTAAATGTTCATCATCGTGAAAGTGAACATCTGTCATTTCCAGCAAGCCGTGGCGCTCAACAAATATATGATGTGGTCCATTTACCAGAATATCAGACACAGTTGAGTCAGTCATTAGCGGTGATAGAGGGCCTAAACCTAATACTTCGTAAAGCAGATCTTCTACTAACCGGCCACGCTCATGTCGGGATAGCGGTAAGGATTCTTGCTCAAGCGCTGTCATGACGTAGTCTTCAACAGCACTTTTAATCTGTTCAAATGTAGCGTTGCTTACCGCCTGCGGGTTCAATAAATCCAGTAATCCACGATGTAGTTTATGCCTGATTTGAGTGTAGGTGGACGCAGTTACTCCTGGAGTTTCTGTCTGCTGCAATAAGCCAGTCTGCATGGCAGTTTGATTGAGTGCCACTACCCGTTCAGCCAGTAAATTTCGCTCTACTGATTGATCGTGGTCGCGGAGTTCGCCACGAAGTGTTTTTGTATAGGAATTTTCCATCAATTAATATTTAACCAGTTACGAAATAGTCGCAATTGACGTTCAACAAAAGTCTCAGGCGATGCTGGTGCAGACTCTACACCGGTTAAGTCATCCACCAAATCAGCAATAGCCAGAGTTACATCACGGTCCGGAAACATTTGTACTAGTGGCAACCCGCTGTTAGCAGCAATGGTGGAATGCACATCGTATGGGATAACGTTTTTAATCGGCCAAGCTAATGTCTCCTCTACTAACTCAGGAGTCACGTTGCCTTTGAAGGGGGTATATTTATTTAAAACGATTCGGATTCTATTTTCATTGTAGCCAGCCTTTTTTAACATTTCTAGGTTATGCCGTGCGCTACGAAGTGAAGGCACTACACCTTCTGTAACCAGCAAAATTTCATCTGATAGATCCATTAAAGAAAGATTAAGACTTGAAAGTAATGGAAAGGTGTCCACGACAATCCAGTCATATGTGCCTTTGGCGACTAACAAAATTTTAGATAGCTGGTCCTCAGAAAAATCTAACCCTAGAGGGTTGTCGCCACTATGTGCCAGCACATTCAAACCAGAAGGTTCGTGTACCGTCATTAGTTCTTTTAATAATTCAGAGTCAAGGCGTCTATACTCTGCAATTGCGTCCCGTAGCCATCTTTGTGGGCGCAGATCCAGCATAGGTGCGATATTTGGCGCCTCAGTATTAGCATCAATGAGGGCAACTTTATTGTTACCAAATCTCTGCTGCAAAGTGATAGCAAGGTTGCATGCAAGCGTAGTCTTTCCTACGCCACCTTTGCTTGAAAAACACATAAATACCTTACCAGTACGTTCTGGCTGCTGCGAACTGTTACCCATCAATAACATTTCCGTTTTATGTATTATCTGGTGGACATCGTCTTCCTGAACTGGTTGGGCTAGAATTTCACGTGCGCCTGCCCTTATGGTACGTGACATAAATTCAGTGCTGAATTTATCTATACTCACTACCACCATACGGTTAGTCACAATAGCTAACTGCTCTATGGCTAGAATGCCGGCTTCTATGTTTCTAGTCAGATCAATAAAAACCACCTGAGCTTCAAATTGCAATGCCAGTTCTAAACCCTGGCCGATAGATTCTGCTGTACGTAAGCTAACGATACGGTCAGGCAATCGAAGGCAAATTGCCTGTACTTGCTGCCTGAATGTTTGCTGTGAACTGATAATGAGAATGCGCATTTTTGGATCTACTACTCGATTGATTCATCAGAGAATTGTGGTTCTGTACTTTGCAGGAATGTCGCTAGTTCTTCCTGAAGTACTGATACTTGGTCGTAAGGGGCAATTTTAATTGCAGCTTCATAGGCACGTTTTGTGCGATTGCGCATAGCTGTTTGCGCCAGAACTCTTGCTTCCTGAACCTTCCACTGAAAGCTTGTGGGTTCCAGTTGCACTGCTAACCGGGCTTCCCTAATGGCTTCATTTAAATTGCCTAGCTTAAATAACACTTCAGCTCTTAATCCGTGCCATCTTGCTACCTGCGGCTGGGCATTTGAAAGTTCAGTAAAGCTGCTTGACGCAGACTTATATTGTTGAGAGGCTAATTCGCAGTCTGAAATAAGCTTGATGATTTTAAGCCGCCTGATTTCAACGTCTTTACCTTCTAACTTTGTAATACTATCCCGCAATTTTTTAATAATTGCTGGGCAATGTTTCCTGGCTTCTATTGGATTGTGCTTAACTGATTTAATAATCGGTTCAAGGTCTTCTGTAGTTTTCTTAGCAGTTGCATTACCCCAATTGTTCGAAAATGTCACCAAAAAGAAAGTAACAAGTACAGCTACAGATCCTAGTGTTAATTTAATTCTTGATAATTTCATTGGAGTTATATATTTAATACTTTTAATGGTAATCAATTATCTTATTTGCTTGTAAAAAGAGTCATTGAAAGGGTTGTTCGACGTTTTTTTAGATGTGGCTTTTTTTGATTCATACAGATGTTTATCTTCTTCATTCGCATAATAAACATCTGTGGTACGTATCGCATATAGGTCATCTATTACTACAGATGCAGTAACTACAAGCTCTAGCTTCGGGGCGCCTCCATTAGCCCATAAGTCAGCTAAAGCACCACCAGTAATTACAGCTTGATCAAAAGGGTTAAGGTCAATTGCATCTGAAAGTGTACGATAGACTACCAGGCCACCTGCTAGCGTTGTCCACTTAAGTTGGGACGGTAACAAAACATCTCTGTTGGAATTAAATTTAATAACCTGAACTTTATAATCGAGGACTGTGCTTTTAGCTTTCGACTTGCTTACTTTGACGCCCTTTTTAACTAAATTCGTGATCATAAAGTCATTCATCGCCTGACTAAAATCTGATTGATTAGATTTAACATCAACATAAACAGGCTTACTTAATGCCTTGTTTTCCTTTAATTTTGTAATAATTTGATTTGACATGTCATCTGCAACTATTGCCCAATGCTGTGAGGCTTGTAATTGTTTCTGATATGAATGCGGATAATTCTGTGGCACTGGAGCATCTGGATTTTTAAGTGAAGCGCAGGCCGATATGGTTAGAACTAATGCGGCTAAAAAGCCCAATTTAAAATAATTTGTTAACTTTATATTTTTCATAACGGTTGCCAATTTCATTTAGCCTTGTGTTAACTCAGTTAATGGTTTTCTAGATTTCAAAAATGGGGATCGGTTATATGGCCGTAATTTTGGCAAATCTACTGCCTGAGCCAATAGATTCAATTCAACATCGGCATCAAAGTGATAAGAAACTTCATCAAAGAGCTTGGCTGAATCGTCGGGATTTTTTGACCCATTGATAGGTTTTGATGTGCTATCTTGCAATTGAACGTCTACGACTGGCGAAATGCTTGGGTTATTAATTTGCCCTGTATGGACCGACTTCGTCTCTATTGCTGAACTGGACGTATCATCAGTCTGTTGTAGAGCCTTTTTTGGTAAGCCGTTTACAATTAATGGTAATTTTTGATTTACATCTGACAGTCTGTTCTTCTTAATGCCATTAGTGGCTGATGTTTTTTTGTTTTTATTACCTGATTCTTTCTTTTGTTCAGGTTTTATTGTCGCCGGTTTTTTGTTTGGTGTAGTTTCTGATTCTTCTGTTGTGGTAGCGTCATTTGCAGATTCATTATTTATTAAATTATCATCTGTCGGTTTCAAGTTTCCGGAATCATTGAAATTCTGAGTAGTGTTGTTTACACCATCAACACGTCTTGCATTAACTACAATAAACAACTCATTTCTAGAAACCTTATTATTTTTCTTCTTAAATAAACTACCTAACACAGGTATTTGCGAAAAATATGGTACCTCACTGAACTTCTTACTATCCTCTTCAGTTAGTAAGCCAGCCACAGCCCACGTTTCACCGCTGGCTGACTCAGTAAGTGTGCTAACTGTTTTTTGCCTAAACGAAGGAATCGGTGCCCCCATCAATGTGAATGCATTAGTGTAGTCAGGCTCAGATATAGACTGATCAAGTACAATTGAAATTTTACCGTTCTCTAACACCGTTGGTCTAACAATTAGACTTAGGCCATATTGCACAAAAGTAACATTAGTTGATACTACTGCATTTTGAGTAGCGCTACCGGCAGATATCATTTGCACGGGTATTGGAAGTGACCCCCCCACTAAAAAACTAGCAGACTCACCGCTTAATGCAGTAATCAATGGTTCTGATAAAGTTGCTCCAGCACCTTTTTCTTCTATGAGTTTTAGAAAATTCACCAACCCCAGCGTGATACCTTGTGCTGGATTTGCATAACTTAATATTCCTGCAATAGTTGATGTGCCAACATTAGTAACCCCCGTATTTCCAGTTCCACCAATGCCGCTTCCTATACTTGGGCTAACGCCGCCTAACATACTGCCAATGCTAACGCCGGTTGTGCTGCCACCATTCTCAATAATGCTTGTAAGTCGCCAGTCCCAACCCAATTCGTCAGTTTTGTTTCTATCAACTGCAACGATCTGCATTTGAATTTCAACTTTTGGCTGACTCTCAACCTTTATAAGACTCATGACTTTACCCTGAGCGACCATCACTACATCACCGCGTGAAATATTTTGTGCCAGGTTACCTTTGTTTGGATATAAGGGTTGATTTAATGATGCAGCCACACCGCTTCGGTTTCCGCGAGTTCCACCACCTTGACCTCCACCTTGTCGGCGGCCGACATTTAGTATTTGAAGCGCTAAATTCTGTCTAACGGGGTCGACTTCTTCTGTTTCATCCGTATTTCCTGCCAGCACACCGCCTTGGTCAGAAATAACTGAAAAGTCCGGTGTGGCAGATGAACTCATAAAGCGATCAGCTATTGTTAAAACTCTATTCAAAGCTGCTGCTGTTTTTACTGTACCTTTGAGTACAATCACCTCACCAATTTCGTCTACTGTCACGTTGGATTCAAGTTGATTTAGTAGTGTTTTAAGCTGTGTTATGTCGTTGTTGACCTGCACCACGTAAGACGTGTGCTGATTATCTGCACTAAAAATGGTTAATGATGTACTACCAGCCATCTGACCACTAATCATGATCATGTTGGGCTTAAGCGTTGCGACTTGAATGATGTTGGGATCACCAATGGCTAATGTCTCAATGTCATTGGCTAGACGTAGCGGATAGGAATGACCTTTTGTTACTTTGAGATAACGATTATTGTTTGTAGGTTTTACCTTTGTTTCTGCTTGCACATTACTAGCAGAAAATAACATCACCAGTATTATTCCAAAAAAAGTATTTAAAACTTTTGTTGCCATTGAGTTTGCTTTAAGAAATGTTTATAAAATCATTCCACCAAGGTATGCAGAAAACATGCCATTTATAAAGCTCAATTAATTCAATGATCTACTATCAAGATCGACATCTTGATAGTGTTAAGTGGTTTTTTTTAACCACCTCTTGGTTTATTAAAGCCAAGTTATTATGCGAAATACTTGTGTGTTATGGGTTAGAAACTAGGATATAGATTTCTATACTTTTAAAAAACAATGGCGCCTTAAGGCGCCATTGTTTTTAGTCTGAATAAGTCGGGGTATTAATCACCAATGTCATAAAGCACTTCTTCAGGGGCACCCAATGTACCATCGATAGCATTCACTTCTACTTCAAGTTTTTTGCCATCTTTAGTAATGATGTCAAACTCATATGAAGCGCCATCGCCTTCAACCTCATATTCTGTTTTTAGTACTGAACCTGGGTATTTAGCTAGAGCTGTTTTCAGAGCTACATCTAATGATACTTTTGCTTTTGAGGTAAAAGCAGGATCATTGCCACTCACTTCGCCTTCAGTTTCTAAAATTTTACCTGTTTTTGCATCACACTCAGCTTCCCAGTCTTTACCATCTTTGCCAGCGATATCTAACTCATATTGAGTTTTGCCATCTTCTATTTCGCCGCGAACCGCAGTTACCTTGCCTGGGTGTGCTTTAAGTGCCGCTGCTACACAAGTGCCTAAGTCATCATACTTGCCACCATGTTTATCAGCATAAGCTGTTGGTGCTAAAGCAAGTGAAAGTAGTGTTGCTAATAATAAGTTTTTTTTCATATATTTCTCCATCTCAAGTTAACTAATAAAAATTCATTAAACCATTTGCGCCTTACTTAGCTAAGTGCTCCTATCTTTACATCAGGTTGACTTTTCACTGTTTACCATCAGTATCAATAACTATTTAAAATTGATTACTTCAGCTTTTGCAGAAACCGTTATTATCAAAAGCTACATAGATAAAAGATCAAGTTTCAAGGTAAATGTTTTTGCTTAACTTAATATTGTTAAGTATTTTTCAGCTGGATTCATAAGGCAATTTTCATACTGCCAATGGAGATTACCTATTTAAAGTAATCAGTTATGTGTTTTTATATTGCGGTAAGCTGTGAAAGTTAATTTTGATACATATCAATATTTTATCATATAAAAATCAATAAGTTAATGTGGTTATAAAGAACCAATTCTGTGGATGTATATAGCCGTATTGGCAAAACAATTATCCCAATGTCTGACTCAAGCTTTCGGGCCTATGCAAATGCACCTGCATGATGTTTAAAAGACTTTGATAACTCAGAACACCCCGACAATCAAAATTAAATTGCAATTTAATTTTCAGCCATTTCAGGCTGCTTAAAATCACCACGTAATGTGTCAGCAACATTTCAGATTAAGCCTGGCTAGATTTGTTGATATATATAATTGCTGTCCAATTTCTTCGTTATTTTTTCAGTTATTAGAATTGCTATACCAAAGTTTCCTGTTCAACCGTAAATCCTACCTCTGCAATAGCATCGCAGAGATAACCACAGCCTGCTGCTTCAGCAAAATGAACCATTTTATTGATTGTGTTGAGGCTTGCTGGGCTTCTGTGTTCAGCAGGAACGTTATCTGGATGCATTTGCCAAGGTTTAATGACATGGCCAGCCTTAACCGCCTCTTGTGCTAATGCAGAGGCTATAGGACTCCGTCAATTCGTTCAATCAGCACACCTTTCTCCACCCCTGCAGGCCGACAGCCAGTAAGTAATACAACGATTGCCGGTATTCTGAATTGACCATGTCCGACACCACAGTCATTGATTAACCAACTTGTTAATCCGTATGGATAGCAATCCTCAATTAACTTAAGAAAACTTAGAAAGTATTTAGTTAGAGAGGAAAAGCACCTTCAAGTAAAGACAAGGTTCTTGTAGGGAATTTAGATAGATTTAGTGTAGCTTTCCAAAAGTCTAATGCTTGACATCGGAAATTATTAAGCTGTATTATTAAATTGTACCCAATCTACTTTGTGGTACATGCATGCAGAGCACACTGCCAACAAGCATATATAAAATATCAAAAAGTCTTATCAAGTCCTGTTTCAGCACGCAATGCGCGTGGGCTTCATGACGTTGGTATGATGCTCGCTACAATTTTGTAGTGACATTGAAGTATTAAATCTAAGACGCTTGTCTTATCTCATCGGTCATCACGACCAATTAAATGCAATACCTACCCGGACTAGAACGATCCTATTTTTCTCAGTCCTAGCTGTACCCGTACTTTTAGTATTCCAATACCCCGTGCCTCAACTGAACTTATGGTTGAACGTACGTCTGATGGTGGCGGAAGAACGATTACTGGGTATGTCCTGCCTTGACGATGACTCAAGGGACTGGAGGGACAGGCGACATGGGCTAAGAAATCTCTGGATTTTTTTAGTGTCTTATAGGTATTTGCCGGCAACACAACTCACA
>Ga0208758_100128_pt1 | contig 37693 bp, 36 predicted proteins | sample LakWasM116_HOW13_2_FD_183930 | JGI IMG/M metagenome (GOLD analysis project Ga0208758, IMG submission 183930) | Freshwater sediment methanotrophic microbial communities from Lake Washington under simulated oxygen tension - Sediment Metagenome... | ecosystem: Environmental > Aquatic > Freshwater >...
TTTCACGGATCATATTCATTGATTATTATTTCGATTAGAAAACCAAGAAAGCCATACCTGAACTGATATTGGTTTGCACTTGCAATTTATTATAGAAATTTATTTATTATATGTATTGCACTATCAGCTTCTTGCAGTTTATTGAGACCTGCTATTTATTTTTCTGCTCGTATTATATATAAAAACTACGCGCTAGTTTTATATATACAACACATAAGTACAGAATTAAAAAATAAAATTCAGATAAATTTCATGCTTATATTTTTATTAATTTACCAGTAATATGCCGCCAACTAGGTAGAATTGAAGCAGTACAATTTAAATATATAGTAAGAACTTTAAGGTAGTTTATGGAAATAGCGTTAATAGTAATATTACTTGCACTGGCCTGGTTCTGGATTGATAGCCTGGACAAGCGTGAAAGAGCAATTCTGCTAGGCGGCGAACTCGCTTCCAGATTCAATTTGCAGCTGCTTGATGAGTCGGTAGTCTGTAGTCGTATATGGTTAGGCAGAAATCGCAAAGGCCATATACAGCTGTTGCGCACCTATGAATTCGACGTCAGTGCAAGCGGAGATGATCGCCTGCACTGCCATTTGATACTGCTAGGTAACCATCTTGGCTCCTGGCATATCCCACCGTATTTACAACCAGTCAATTAACGATCTGAAGATGTATATCGGCCGCTTTGCTCCCTCACCTACTGGCCCTCTGCACTTTGGCTCTCTGGCCGCGGCTGTTGCCAGCTATTGTGATGCCAGAAAAAACAATGGTCAATGGCTGGTGCGTATGGAAGATCTGGATAGACCACGTACAGTCAAAGGAGCCGCGGATACGATACTGCATCAGCTGGAACACTTTGGCTTTGAGTGGGATGGGCCTGTGCTGTATCAAAGCCAGCGCGACAGTTTCTATAATGAAGCATTTGAAACGCTAAAGGCCAAGCAGCTAATCTATCCCTGCACCTGCACCCGCAAAGAAATAGCCGACTCCAGTACAAATATGGGTATTGAAGGCCTGATTTACCCAGGAACTTGTTTACAACAGCCGATCAAACCTCATGCTGCCACTGCCTGGCGCATTAAAACCGATGTCGCTAAGATCAGTTTCAAAGATGCGATTCAAGGCGAAATCAGCCAAACTTTAACTACTGACATTGGTGATTTTATTTTAAAGCGTGCGGATGGTTTGTTCGCCTACCAACTCGCTGTAGTTGCAGATGATGCGGCACAAGGCATCACAAACATAGTGCGTGGGGCTGACCTGCTGGACTCCACACCGAGACAGATTTATTTGCAAAAACAGTTGAATTATTTACAACCGCAATACGCGCACATTCCGGTTGCATGCAATTCCGCTGGTGAAAAACTTAGCAAACAGACACACGCTTCTCCTCTAGACACATCAAAAACATCCATGGAACTGATTCAGGCATTACATTTTCTTGGGCAAACGCCTCCAGCTTCTTTGATTAATGAAAATAAAAACACTATCTGGCAATGGGCATTCAGTAATTGGCAACTATCCAAAATTCCGCAATCAAAAACACTTAAATTAATTTCCATTTAGTACACCTCAACACTTTTAAAATTAATCATTTCCAACCCTAAACACCTGTAAAACAAGAAAATGTATTTGATAACCATTCTCATTTGCATTATCATTATGTTATACAAATATCACCATCAGGATTGGTCATGAAAAAGGCATCTTTTAAATCATCTTTAAATCAAAACAAGTCAGCATTTCCTCATAAAAACGCTAAATTAAAGTCAGCTGTACGGATTGCAATCCTGGGGATTGGTTTCTCTGCCGGCACTATGCACACCTCAGCTTTTGCCGAAGATCAGGCCACAAATGCTATTGAATTGAAACAAATTGAAGTCGTTGGAAAAGCTGAGAGCGATACAAAACCCGTAAAAGGCTACAACGCAAATAGAAGCCGCTCTGCCACTAAAACTGATACTGATTTAAAAGATACGCCACAATCAGTAACAGTAGTCACACAGGACGTCATTAAAGATCAGTCCATTCAGAGTATTAGTGATGCTGTGCGTTATGTGCCTGGTGTAACCGCATCACAAGGCGAAGGAAACCGCGACGCCTTGAACTTTCGTGGCGCTGGCGTGAGTACAGGAGACTTTTATCTGGATGGCGTGCGTGATGATGTTCAAACTTATCGCGACTTGTATAACACTGATCGAATCGAAGTATTAAGAGGCTCAAATGCGATGATCTTTGGCCGTGGCGGTTCTGGCGGTGTGATTAATCGTGTGAGCAAAGAGGCCGGCTGGGATCCGGTACGTGAACTATCAGTTACCTATGGCGCTTATGACCAGAAACGCGCCACCATCGATGTTGGCAATGGTATAAATGATGTTGCTGCATTTCGCCTGAACGCAGTTTATGAGGATGCCGATAGCTACCGTGACGGGGTAAATCTAGAGCGTTTTGGCATTACACCAACCCTAACTATCAAGCCAACCGACAGCACAAAAATAGTATTAAGCGCGGAATATTTCAAAGACAAGCGAATTGGTGACCGCGGCATGCCATCAATTGGCAGCGGCTTCAAAAATCGTCCTTATGATATTGGCGATCACAGCACATTTTTTGGCAACGCGCGTTTAAGTCCGAATGAAACGGAAACCAAGGCTTTCAATGCAATGATTGAACATGCTTTTGATAACGGCATCACAATACGCAACCGTACTCGCTATGCGGATTATGACAAATATTATCAAAATGTTTTTGCATCCTCTTCTGTCAATAGCAGCAACAACGTTAGCATTGGTGGCTATCTAGATGACACGCAACGCCAAAATCTGTTTAACCAAACTGATATTACTTATGACCTAAAAGCTGGAGGATTTGAGCACCGACTATTAGCAGGGATGGAACTAGGCCGACAAGATACTGATAACTATCGTGCAGTACCAACCGCCCCAGCAAGCGAGTCATTAGGTAGTGTTAATGCAGAAAATCCTAACTACATAGGATCGCCTTCATTTAACAAATTATCAAGAAATAGAAAAAGTGAAGCTACTATCACGTCATTCTACGTGCAAGACCAAATTATCCTATCGCCAAAATGGGAGTTGGTATTGGGCTTAAGACATGACAAATTCGCAGTGGACTATACCAATTTACCAACTGCAACCTCAAATACGATTAGTAAATTCAATAGCACCGACAATAAAGTTTCTCCACGTGCAGGACTGATTTTTAAACCTGTTGATAATCTTTCGCTGTATGCAAGCTACAGTCAAACTTATGCACCGCGTGCTGGTGATCAAATAACAGACCTCTCACAAGCCAATGCTGGTCTCAGTCCAGAAAAATTTATCAACCATGAAATTGGTGCAAAACTTGATGTAATGCCTGAATTGTCAGTAACTGCAGCAATATATAAATTAGAACGCCAAAATGTATTAATTCAAAGTCCAGAATCAGGCATAAATACCTTAGTTGATGGGCAAGAAACACATGGTGTTGAATTAGGTTTAACAGGTAAGCTAACTGACAAATGGAGCATATTTGGCGGCTATGCATACCAGGATGGAGAGATAACCAAACAACAAGGTTTGAATTCATCAAATTCAAGAATATTAAAGGGTGCTGAACTTGGCCAAACACCTTCACACACTTTCTCAGTCTGGAACCGCTATGACTTCAATGAGACTTGGGGTGCTGCGCTTGGTGTTGTAAGCAGGTCAGAGATGTATGCAACTACACCTACCGCTTCACAAAGCACTGTCTTACCAGGCTACACTCGTGTCGATGCAGCCATTTATGGAAAATTCAGCAAAAACTTGCGCTTGCAGGTTAATTTAGAAAACCTGACAAACAAAGAGTATGCCTTAAGTGCACACAACAATAATAACATCGTACCAGGCTCCCCACTCACGGGTCGCGCAACGCTGATTTACAACTTCTAAACTTTTCATTAACAGCCTCATCCTGAGCCTCGGCAATTTTGCCGGGGCTTTTCTTATTTGAATGCAGATTATAAAGTGACGCATCCATTTAAAAATGCGCACTATGTTAAAATTACACAATGGATAAAGTTAATGACACACTCAATCGTTTTCTATTTGAAAACACCCCGGTACGCGGCAATCTGGTTAATCTGACCAATACGTTTCAGCTTGCGCTAAATAAACAAAACCTTCCTGCAGGCCTAAAACAGGCTCTAGGTGAATTAATGGCTGCAAGTGCCCTGCTCACCGCCACGCTGAAGATGAATGGTTCCTTAGTACTGCAGATTCAAAGCAAAGGCACACTGAAACTGCTGGTTGTAGAATGCACTTCTGACTTTGGAATTCGTGCCACTGCAAAATGGAACGGTGAAATCAGTGATGAGCAAAACCTGTTTGATTTAATCGAACACGGTCAGTTTGTAATCACGCTCGATCCAAAAGACGGCGGACAGACTTATCAGGGTATCGTACCGATTGAAGGTGATGACATCAGCACCATTCTTGAAAACTACATGCTGCGCTCCGAGCAGATCGACACCAAAATATGGCTGGCTAGTGATGGAAAATCTGCTGCAGGCATGCTGCTACAAAAACTACCCGACACGATGAATCAGGTTAGCAAGAGCGAAGAATCTGCTGAGCACGACGTTGATGCATGGAACCGTGTTGGACATCTTGCAGATACGATCACCAATGATGAGCTGCTCAATTTAGATACCGAGACGCTGCTGCACCGTTTATTTCATGAAGAAGACGTACGACTATTTGAAGCAAGTAACACAAAATTCTTTTGCAGCTGCACCAGAACCAGTGTTGCCAATATGCTGCGTATGCTAGGCAATGAAGAAATTAGCAGCATTCTTGAAGAGCAAGGCAAAATTGAAGTGAACTGCGACTTCTGCAATACACACTATCAGTTTGACAAAGTAGATGCTGCACAATTAATGGTGAGCGATATTGCGGCACAGGGCAGCAAAGAAATACACTAAAAACTTACTGTTAAACGCCCTATTTGCAGATATAAGGCAAATACTCAGGTGCAACGTTAGTTTTATTCACTCCCATCACAGTCATTTGCTCCGGTGCTTTGGCGTTACCGCAAACCCAGGTCACCGGAACAATTTCGGATTCTTCAATCACTGCTGGTCGCATGGATAGCACTTTGCCTTTAATCACATTGTGGGCTTTGTTGCCGAAAGTCATATGGATTGCGCCGTTTTCCACAAGCACAGCACTGACGTAATTATTCACAATCTTATTATGCTCAGGCAGGCCAGCAGCCTCGTTATCGGCCAATAAGGTTTTTTCCAGTTTCCAATTGGCAGCAACAGGTGCTTTTGCAATATCAGCCAACGGTATAGCAGCTACAATCTGTTCTCTAACAATGCGCCCCATGCTCGAAGGTATGGCTATGGTCGCCAAAATAGCGAAAATCGCTATCACCACCATCATTTCTATCGCAGTGAACCCAAATATGGCTTTCCTGAATGAGAGATTAGGCAGTTTTGATTGATAGCGCATATTGGTAGTTCACATTTTAAGTACAGAGTGAGTTAGCTTTACAGAGTTTGGCGCATGCGTTCAAACAAACAAACGGCTGCGGCAGCCCCTGCATTAAGAGATTCAACTGACGCTGCGGCCATCGGAATCGTGATCGATTTAGTAGCCGCTGCAATCGTTTGCTTACGCAGTCCCGCGCCTTCATTACCCATTACAAAAGCCGTTGCTTGGGTTAAATCCTGCGCATATACAGACTCACCTGACATTGTGGTGGCATAGCTATTACCATTAAAATTCTGCAGTTCCGCAATCAAGTCAGCGCGTTCAACAATCGGCAGCACAAACTGCGCGCCCTGTCCGCCGCGCAATGCTTTAGGTGACCATGCATCGGTACAGCTCGTACTTAAATACGCCACCTGCACACCCGCCGCTACTGCCGTACGCAGCATACTGCCAAGATTGCCCGGATCCTGAATGTCTTCCAGCATCAGCACAAATTCCGGCGCTTCAGGTACTGGCAATTGCGGTATTTTAACCAGCGCCAGTATGCCCGTAGCACTGACAACCGGTGTCAGCTCGGCAAACATCAGCGTTGGCAGCATCACAGTAGAAACATCGACCAGCTCCTGAATCAGGCCAGTGGCTTCTACCGTACTTTTACCTTCAGGAATAATGACTACATCCGGCAAACCGAATGTCGCCATGTAAGACTCTATGAGATGCACGCCATCCAGCAGGGTTTTACCTTCACTGCGGCGCTCACGGGCATTATCAGCAAATTTTTTGAGCTGCTTGAAAATCGGGTTATCGCGCGAGGTAATGTGTTTAAAAGACATAACTATTTTTTACGAACCAAAAGAGCTAGTTTAACCGAACTTGGCTTGTGAGCGTAACCAGATTGCAGTAAATTACCGCTGTAGCAGACGTTGGCCTTTATCAAAATTATTAATAATTTCGGAGGTGTATATGTCATTAACAAAACGTTCATTAGCTGAATTAATCGGTACTTTCTGGTTAGTGCTAGGCGGTTGCGGCAGTGCAGTACTGGCGGCAGGCATTCCTGACTTAGGCTTGGGATATCTGGGCGTATCTCTTGCGTTTGGATTAACTGTAGTCACGATGGCTTATGCCATTGGCCACATTTCAGGCTGCCACTTAAATCCTGCAGTGTCAGTTGGTCTGGTGATGGGAGGTCGCTTTAGTGCAAAAGACTTGCCATTTTATGTTGTGGCACAAGTGCTTGGTGCAGTTTTGGCAGCTACGGTCATTTACGTCATTGCCAGTGGTCAGGCAGGTTTTACCGTTGGTGGCTTTGCCGCAAATGGCTATGGTGAATTATCACCGCACCAATACTCATTTCAAGCGGCTCTGGTCACTGAAGTTGTAATGACGGCGGTATTTCTTTTCACCATCATGGGCGCTACTGATAAACGGGCTCCCGCTGGCCTCGCTCCGCTTGCGATTGGATTGACGCTTGCACTCATCCATATGATCAGCATCCCAGTGACCAACACTTCAGTGAACCCGGCACGCAGCACAAGTCAGGCCTTGTTTGCAGGCGGTGCTTATATTGATCAGCTTTGGCTATTCTGGCTGGCGCCGATTTTCGGCGGCATTATTGGTGCTTTGGTATATAACCTGATAGCGGATGACTAAAATAGCATCTGACCTAATTTTATGCGAATACTTTGGAGAAAAATCGCCTGCATTATGTGGGCGTTTTTGTTAGGGCAGCTATAATACTGCTATGGCTAAAAAACTCTCTATAGAACGCATTCTGCATAACCAAGGCTTTGGTTCACGCAAGCTGTGCCGTATTTTTATCATCAATGAAGAAGTCACCGTCAATGGTGAGCTTTGTGATGACCCCGACGCAATATTTGATACAGAAAACCTGAGCTATACGGTTAAAGGTGAATCATGGGTTTATCATGAAAAATCGTACCTGATGCTGCATAAACCGTCTAATTACGAATGCTCACACAAAACCCAGCACCACCCTACCATCTACAGCCTATTGCCGCACCCGCTGGTGGAACGTGGTGTGCAGTGCATCGGCAGGCTGGATGAAGATACTACCGGGTTGATACTGATTTCAGATGACGGCCAGTTCATACACAAAATGAGCTCGCCAAAATGGAAAGTGCCGAAAATATACGAAGCTACCTGCAAGCATCCAGTGAGCGATGAGCAAATTGCACATATTCTAAAAGGTGTGCAGCTCATCGATGAAGATGCACCGATTGCAGCGCTTTCCTGCGAAAAAATCAGCGAGCATGTGATTCATATGACGCTGGCTGAAGGCAAATACCATCAGGTAAAACGCATGGTGGCTGCCATCAGTAACCGTGTTGAGGGTTTGAAACGTATTCAAATCGGGCAACTCAAACTGCCGGATGACCTGAAAGTAGGTGAATGGCGCTGGTTATCTGAATCTGATTTGAACAATCTCAAGCCGATTGAGAACTAGAGCAGCTCACGTAAAGTCTTATTTTCAAATCAATAAATTTATAAAGAATTCATTCAAGGTACATTCAACCATCATGACTTTACGAAATACTGTGTTTACACCTTTTCTTGCGTTTGCAGCCATGCTGCTCACATCCTGCATGGGCGTGCCCGATAATGTGAAAGTGGTTGATGGAGTAGATGCGAATCAGTATCTGGGTACATGGTACGAAATTGCACGGCTTGATCATAGTTTTGAGCGCGGCCTGGTTAATGTGACTGCAAACTATTCGCTACGCGAAGACGGCGGCATCAAGGTCATTAACCGCGGTTTTAATCCTGAAACAAAAAAATGGAAAGAGGCTGAAGGCAAAGCTTATTTTATTGACCCCAAAAACGCAGATGGCAGTTATACCGGCAAGCTCAAAGTCTCATTCTTCGGCCCATTTTACGGTGCCTACAATATTATTGAACTGGACAAGCCCTATTACAACTATGTCATGCTGTGCGGGCCTGATAAATCCTACTTCTGGATATTATCACGTACACCGCAGCTGCCTTACCCGATCAAACAGCACCTGATTGCAAAAGCGAAAGAACTGGGCTTTGCAACCGACAAACTGATTTATGTAACGCAATCTGCTGATATTGTAGATTATGAAGCAGGCCGCCACGTAAGACATTAATTAGGCATTAACTTGATTTTAAACAACTATTTTCATCTCTTGACCACATGACAAAGCTTTTATTTTCGAGCTTACTACTGCTATTTTCATTTTGCGCGAACGCAGACGAACTGACTGGGCGCGTCGTAGATGTTTCGTCCGGTGATAACATCACGATTGTTGATGCAACCAATACAGAATTTAAAGTCAGGCTGTCTGGTATTGATGCACCAGAGAAACAGCAGCCTTTCGGTATGGAATCAAAAAAGTCACTGTCTGATTTGATTAACGGCAAAGAAGTCACCGTGAACTGGATAAAACGCGACTACCACAAACGCGTAGTTGGCAAAGTATTGCTAAAAAAAGTTGATGTAAATCTGGAGCAGGTAAAACGCGGCATGGCATGGGTTTTCAAGCATTTTATGGATGACCCATATTCACAAGATCAAGCTGACTATGTGGATGCTCAGGAAGAAGCTGAAAATCGGCACTTAGGTTTATGGACGCAGAGCGATCCCATACCGCCATGGGAATACAGACGTCACGATTAATTAAACGCGCAATTAAGCAAACCTTTATTTAACCGGCTTTAATTTAACTGGTGTTAACTTAAAACCAGCGTTTTTAAGCATGGCTAATAGCCCAGCCTGACCTGCCAAGTGCGAGGCACCGACACCTACGAATAGTTTTTTAGTTTTTGCTGCTTCTAATATGCGCTCGGCCATTAATGCATTACGCTCATCCAGCAGCTTAACTCGCATGCGTTCCCACAAATCTTTCTGCATACTGTTACCGGTAATTTCAGCGTTTAAAAGTGCAAGTTTCTCACTATCGCCTTTCAGGTAAGCTTGAACCAGCCTTTCGTAATCACGCTCTTTAGCATCAGGTGTTCGCTTCAACACCTCGCGCAGCATCGTTATCTGTTCATCCATGCTGATGCTATCCATTACGCCAAAATGTTCGGCTGTACTTTCAATACCAATGATTTCCTTGCCAAAATCTTCAGCCTGCGCCATAAGCAGGTTATCTTGGGCAAAAGGCGTTATTGGGCGCGGCACATCAAATATTGCTGCCAATAACCAAGGCTTCATGCGCAAAGCCGCGTTACGGTGCATCACATGGAATTCGGTCAGTTCATATACTTTTTCGAGTTCCGCTTCCGTCAACATGTCTTTAAGACTGCCGACCGGCATCATCAGTACCGAAGGGTCCTTGGGCGCCAGTGTTTCCATCATAAATGCATCAGAAGATTTAATCGCACTAATCACAGCAGGTGAAAAATCCGTCACGCGATTATCGTCGGTATGTATCGTACCAAACAGGTAGATAGTGTTAGCAGAAGCTGACTCTGCTTTCCAGAACATGCCGGAGGCTGCACCGGCACTTATGCTGAATAAAGTAAAGATACTAAATAACATTAGTCTCTTTACCGTATTTTTAAAATTAGAAGTCATATAAAGCCTTAAAAGTCTTTAGTTTATTTCAACAGAAACAAACCATACCCTTTTCAAGACCTTGAACACACAAGAAAAGTTTAGTGCCAAAAAATATTTAAGGAAACGCTGATCTATTCATAATATCTTTCATTGCGAGCGAAGCGTGGCAATCCAGTGCTTTATACTAAAAAGAAATTATGGATTGCCGCGTCGCTATGCTCCTTCACACCAAACTTGCTACTTTAGTAGCTTAGTTTGATGGGGATGCCCTATACGGGTACGCAATGACGATTTAAACAACGCTTCCTTTAAGAAAAATTACGAATACTTACGTTTTTTCTCTATCGTGCGTCTTGGCCTTACCGTGCGTTCCAGCTGTTCACCGCGCACAGTTGTCACCGGTTTGCTGGAAAGTGGCTGCCAGGAAGGGATCAGGCATTGCTTGCCGCTGCCGATCAGGTCGGGGCGACCCATGCGGATTAAAGCTTCGCGCAGCATTGGCCAGTTGTTAGGATCGTGATAACGGATAAACGCTTTATGTAGCTTGCGCACATTTCCGGCTTTAGGGATCGGTACCGTATCGGAATCTGCCGTGACCTTACGCAACGGGTTCTTACCGGAATGGTACATCGCAGTCGCCATTGCCATTGGCGTTGGCGTAAAGGTCTGCACCTGATCCAGCTTGAAATCATACTTTTTGAGCCATAACGCCAGATTCAGCATGTCGTCATCGGTAGTACCTGGGTGCGCCGCAATAAAGTAAGGAATCAGATACTGTTTCTTACCTGCCTCGGCACTGAATCTTTCAAACATGGCTTTGAATTCGTCATATGCATCCATGCCCGGCTTCATCATTTTACTCAGCACGTTTTCTTCACTGTGCTCAGGCGCGATTTTCAGGTAACCACCTACGTGGTGCTGTACCAGTTCTTTCACGTATTCAGGTGATTTCACCGCGAGGTCATAACGTACGCCGCTACCGATCAGGATTTTCTTCACGCCTTTAATGGCGCGCGCTTTGCGGTAAAGCTGAATTAATGCGCTATGGTCGGTTTGCAGGTTCTCACAAATGCCCGGATACACGCAGCTCAGCTTACGGCAGTTTTTTTCAATGGTCTCGCTCTTGCAGGCAATGCGATACATATTGGCAGTTGGGCCACCAAGGTCGGAAATAACACCGGTAAAGCCATCTACCTTATCGCGGATTTCTTCAATTTCTTTCAGTATCGAACCTTCAGAACGACTTTGAATAATGCGGCCTTCATGCTCGGTAATGCTGCAGAAAGTACAGCCGCCAAAACAGCCGCGCATGATATTCACACTGAAACGGATCATCTCCCATGCCGGGATTTTTGCGTCTTTATAGGCTGGATGCGGCTTGCGTGCATACGGCATGTCGTACACATAATCCATCTCTTTAGTCGTGAGCGGAATCGGCGGCGGGTTCAGCCAAACTTCACGGTCGGCATGGCGTTGTACCAGCGCACGCGCATTCCCGGGGTTTGCTTCCAGATGCAGTACGCGTGACGCATGCGCATACATGACAGGGTCACCCGCGACTTCTTCATATGAAGGTAAACGCACAACCTGCTTCGTTCTATCAGCTTTGGGCTTACGCACAATTTCAATCGCTTTTGTGCCATCAGGTAAATCTGTTTTAACTTTGCTGTCGTCCGTTGCACAGCTGGCATCGGCTTTACCCATTTTCATTTCATACGGGTCAACGTGTTTCTCTACTGTTCCCGGGCGATCCAGCTTGGTACTTTCGATCTCGCTCCAGCCTTCAGGAATACGCTTGCGTAAAAATGCAGTGCCGCGAATATCCTGAATGTCAGCGATTTTCTCACCTTTAGCGATGCGGTGTGTTAACTCCACCAGCGCACGCTCTGCATTGCCATACAATAAAATGTCGGCTTTGGAATCTACCAGAATACTGCGGCGCACTTTATCAGACCAGTAATCATAATGCGCGATACGGCGCAAACTGGCTTCAATACTGCCAATCACCAGCGGCACGTCAGAATAAGCTTCGCGGCAACGCTGGCTGTATACCAGCACTGCACGGTCCGGGCGCTTATTGGCCGCAGCATCCGGCGTGTAAGCATCATCACTGCGGATTTTTCTATCGGCGGTGTAGCGATTCACCATGCTATCCATATTGCCGGCAGTTACGCCGAAATACAGGTTAGGCTTACCCAGCACCTTGAATGCACTGGCATTCTGCCAATCAGGCTGTGCAATAATCCCTACACGAAAGCCCTGTGCTTCCAGCAAACGGCCAATCAGTGCTACGCCAAAACTCGGATGGTCGATATACGCATCACCGGATACCAGAATAATGTCGCAGCTATCCCAACCCAACGCGTCCATCTCGGCACGCGACATGGGCAAGACAGGCGCAGGCCCAAAGCGCTTCGCCCAGTAAGGACGGTAGCTTTGAATGGGCTTAGCTAGCATTGTTGAGTATTGTTCCAAGGTGTGATTCGATAAACTATAAAAGACCGCGCATTTTACGCGCTAATTGTATGATTAAAAAGCTTTTTTACTAAATCTTTACATATTTTTAACCCCATTTATAACAAGGCTATGCAAAATTACTTCGTTACTCTCACAAAGTCATTAACGCAAAAACCGGCAGCTTAGACCCCAACTGAATCAATGCTTATTTCAAGCGCACATTTTGAATATATTTTTACCGTTAATTCTGGTGTAGTGACATTCTTTCATGATCTTTAAAATCAGGTCAACGCCAAGCCCCCCAATCTGGGCTTCTTCCAGGTTATGCGGGGATATATGCTCCGGTTTTTCCAATGGGTTAAACGGTGTGCCATCGTCTTCTATCTTGAGACACAGCACATCGCCTGAAACGGCAATATCCAGAATGATTTCATGCTCACCCTGATCTGTATATCCGTAGCTGATGATATTTGTTACGGCTTCATTGGCACACAGGTCAAAATTAAAGATGTTCTCATCTGACCCGCCCATGGCTTTAATGGTTTCAGAAAGCCAGGCGCTCATCGGCCGCAATTCGGCAAACTGGTTACGGATTACCAGCCGGAATGTTGCGCTATCTTCTATCAACGTATCATCCAATCAATAAATTTAACCCGCAGGCGTTTAAGAGCTGACTTTGGCTATTGCTTCATTTATATCGCTGTAGATCGGGATAATCTGATCTATGCCTGAAGTTTCCAGCACATTTTTAACATTCTGTTCCGGGTTTAGCAAAATGAGTTTACCACCCCTTTTTGCAACCGACTTGGCATTAATCAGCAAAGCGCGTATGCCTATGGAAGACATGTAAGGCACGTCAGACATATCCACAATAATGCCTTTGCGCGGCGCAGCAGTCATGTCTGCGAACTTTGTTTCAATATGGCTCACACCCTCGATATCCATGCGCCCGGACAGGTTTATTTTTGTAACATCGTTGATTAATTGCTCTTCAGTTATATTCATGGTCATAGCTCCTTGTAAATTTTGTTGTGTACCGGCACTAAATCGAATACAGCTTCTTTTACGACTTCCATTTGATAACCATCATGGTTAAATCATCTGACGGGTCAGCGCCTGATACAAAATTGTGGATGAATGAAAACGTATTTTTAATAATGCTGTCTGCATTGGTTTCCATTTCAATATTTGAAAGCAACTCAATTAGGCGCGGCCTGCCGAACTCCTCCTGCCCCAGATTGAAAGCCTCAGTAGCGCCATCAGTAAAAATACATAAAAACTCTTGTGAAGATAAACGGTAACTATGTGTTTTATACTCAAAATCTTCCCATGTGCTGATCGGTGGACCACTCAGGCCACTCAATTCTTTGGGATGGCAGCCGGCAGCAGCCAGTAGAGGTTTTTCATGGCCGGCGTTGCAGTAATTGAGCATGCCTGTTCTCAAATCAAGAATGCCTATAAAGGCGGTTACAAACAGCATTTCAGAGTTATCCCGTGATATTTCAAGGTTAGCCTTGCGCACAAGGTCACCCACATCCATCTGCTGCATGTCATCCTGCATCGCCACGCTTTTACATAGCGTTTTACTGATCACCATAAAAAGGCTCGCTGGTATGCCTTTGCCACAAACGTCCCCTACTGAAAAAAACAGGCGATGCTCATCCAGCATGAAACAGTCATAAAGATCACCACCTACCATTTTTGCCGGTTCGATTTTAGCCGCTATGTCGACTCTGTGTTCATTCCTGAAAGTCAAAGATGCATTCGGCAGAATGCCCATCTGAAAGCGCATGGCAGCTTCCATTTCACCCTGGGCTTTTGCGGCCTGCTCTCTTTGTTTCCGAAGATCATCTTCAAGTGCTTTAAGCTGGATTTCTTCACGTATCAGCGAGTCAGTCAGCGTTGCACCATACATGACAATAAATAACAAAGTCGGTGAAGCGACATCCACCAGCAGATGATATTGCCGGAATATCAATAATCCACCCGCGATAAGCGCTGCGGTAACTGCCAGCAGAATTACTACATGCAAGGAAGCCCTCATGTTCGGAAAGGCCAGCGCCACCAGCAGGCCAAGCACGATCATTAAAGCAGCCTCTACCCACAACGCCCACCCGGGGCGTTGCAAGGTAGTACCATCAAAAATGGACTCCAGTATCTGGGCATGGATTTCAACACCAGGAACGCGCTCACCCAGCGCAGTGCTTGGAAAGTCTACCAGGCCAAGCCCTGAGAATCCGATCAGAACCAGCTTTCTATTGATAATTTCTGCATCCAGCTTGCCTTCCAGTATCAATGCTGCCGAAATGAATCTGGTCGGGTCATGCGGACTGAAATGCACCCAGATTGAGCCATCCGCCTGCGTGGGTATGGATAAATCCTTAACGCCAACGCTCTCGATGCCCTTATCAGAGCTTTTGACTATAAAGCTTGGGTTGCCGCTGGCAAGGCGTAACATTTCAAGTGATAGCGCCGGTAACACCGTATTGCCTACGGATGCGGTCAAAGGGATTTTGCGCACAACGCCGCGCTCGACATCTGCACTTAGAATCGCATGTCCATTTGCAGCGGCATCCAATTCCTCTACATTGGTTAATGCCGAATTGAAATGACGCATCATATTCTTGGGGTCGGGCCCAATCGACTGCATGGGCGGCGCCCTGACCTCCTGCTGCGAACCCTGATCTATGCCGGCGACACCGAGCACCACATTGCCTTTGCTGATTTGCTTTGCCAGCAGTGCATCATTACCAGGGAGCGCGCACACCTTTGCCACCAGCGCCTGATCAATGCCAGGCATGTATTTGGTAATCTGGCATGGTGAAGTCCGGTCAGGCTCTGGCATGATGATATCAAACGCAACCGCTGCAGGATCCATATCCAGTACGCGCGCCAGCAGCTGCGCAACCAAGCTTCTGGGCCACGGCCACTGTCCGTATTTTTTCAGGCTTTCTTCATCAATATCGACAATCATTACCGGGGCGGAAACCCGCTCGCGAGGAAAGGCCATTTGGTAGAGATCAAAAGAAAAAGTACGCAGTGTCTCCTGATAAGGGATTGCTCCGAAAAGGTGGAGTGTTACCAGCAGGAGCAAGCCTGAAACTGCCGGCCAGCTACGGACAGAATGTAAGATTTTTGAAAGTATTGTTTTTACTAGCATGGCGTAATAAGCAATAACTCATAGTTGATTGATTTTTATTACTTAATCACTAACGACATTTTTAAAACAAACAGCAGTTTTAACTTGAAAATAAATGCAATGTTTATGCCATGCTAATTTTGCTGATGGTGATTTCATTAGTACATAGTTGATGGCCTTGCAGATAGCGCCAATTTATTCATCATTTGGGAGTATTGCTGATGACTGCAAACTACATTGCAGATAGCAACTTCATGATTACGAAAAGTAAAATGCACCTTTTGAAGGCATTTATTTCTATCAGGCACCCATAAGGGGCATTGACAACTCAAATTCAGTCAAATTACAGGCCCATAAAAATCACATTTCATTAAATAAATAATTGTGACCTCACAGCTGAAAGCCTTATGGTGCTTTATCTGGCAGGCATATAACTATCTACTGACTAAAGTGATATAAATCAATGGCATGAGACTTGCATATCAGTATCAAAACATCCGCACTGCCGGGGTGCGGACCAACTCTAAAACCCTTTTAACAAGTGGTGTTACCGGCTGCGTCTAAGGCTGGCATACCTAGCGAGATTTCAATTATGGAAAAGCTCTGGCTTCAGGAACTGGTTGATGGATTACATAAAAAATACTCCCCTCGCAACGATGGAGAGGTGGCCACTTACATACCAGAGTTAGGTAAAGCTGATCCTGAAGATTTCGGGATCTGTATAGCAACATCAGATGGTCGCACCTTCGAAGCAGGAGATTCAGACCGTCTTTTCACGATTCAATCCATCTCAAAACCCTTCACGTTCGGCATGGCGCTTGAGGCACATGGACAAGAGAAGATTTCGCGCCATGTGGGCGTTGAGCCTAGCGGTGATGCATTCAACTCGATTGAGTTGGAGAAAGGTACTAATCGGCCGTTTAATCCCATGATCAACGCAGGTGCAATCACCGTCAGCGCTTTACTGTATGAGCACTACGGAGAAGAGGCACTGGAGCAGATGCTGGCACGCTTCAGTGCTGCTGCGGGCCGCCAACTATCGGTCGATGAAGATGTGTATCAGTCTGAATCAAGAACAGGCCATCGAAATCGTGCAATTGCGCACTTACTGCTCAATTTTGGAATGATAGGCGAAAAAGTAGAACCGGCATTGGACCTGTATTTCAAGCAGTGCTCAATTTTGGTGAATAGCCGTGATCTGGCAATCATGGGTGCCACGCTATCGAACCTGGGTAAAAACCCGGTGACTGGCGAAGATGTATTTGATATTGACCGCGTAAAAGACATGCTCTCCATCATGCTGACCTGCGGCATGTACGACTACTCCGGCCAATGGGCTTATAAGGTCGGCGTGCCGGCCAAAAGCGGCGTAAGCGGCGGTGTGATGGCAGTTGTTAATCGTCAGCTCGGTGTGGCGACCTATTCACCGCGGCTGGATGCACGCGGCAACAGCTGCAGGGGCATCGACGTCTCTGTGGATCTAGCTCAGGAATTAGGATTACATGCATTTGACTGTATGAATGTAGGCTCAAGCTATCTGAAGGCGATGTTGTAACAACACTAGAAAGCCTATGTATAACTGGCATAGCACATAGCTGAATACTCACTAACTACTTAAAAAGTGGAGTTAAAAAAATGTTAAACATTATTCGTTTTTCTGCAATTGCATCGATGTTGTTTACGATTTCCAGCGCCGCTTTTGCTGAGGGCATCGGCAAAGTCAAAAAACTCTCGGGTCAGGTATCCATAGAGCGATCGAGCGGTAAAGTCACCCCAGCATTAGGCGATGCTGTATATCAAACAGATAGAATCGTAACTGGCAGCGACGGCTATATTGGCTTACTGTTTAATGATGATTCGCGACTGGCTGCCGGTTCAAATTCAACACTTGCGCTGGATAAGTTTAACTTTGACCCGGCAACGCATGCCGGTGCTTTTGACGTTTCCATGCAAAAAGGCACTTTATCGGTCATTTCCGGCAAGTTAACGCAAAAACAGCCCGGAGCGCTTAAAGTTAAAACGCCGGCGGCTATTCTCGCTGTGCGCGGAACCGAATTCTCGGTGCGAATTGAAGATCCGGCTAAAGAAGCTAAAGAATAAGAGGCGCGTTAATGAAAAATTCCCTGAGAATTTCGGCCTTGCTATGGCTGGTAATGAGCCTGTGCGGATGCGGCAGCTACAGCAAAATGGTGAATTCATTTGCACCCCCAAAACAAAAGTCTGCGCTTGTCGACCAATACGAAGCACGTGCTGACACACTTGCCGGAGCCTCGCCTTTCTGCATGAAACCGGAACAGAAAGTGCAGGAAATTTACATGGTGATGCCTGAAGATGGCGATAAAGTTGGTACGGTAGACGTCATATTCAACGATGGCAACGCTGCAGTGCTGCATGGTGATTACAGTGCAATGGCGCTGGCCGGGGATGAGAAAAAAGCATTCTTGGGCAATGAATCGCAGCTGAAAGAAATGTTTGGCGTTGCCGTTGGTGCTTTGCCTAAAGCGCCAAAAACTTCATTGCTTTACTTCCTGCTCGGTGCAGATGAACTGACCGCTGAATCTAAAAAGGATGCTGAGCTTATTTACAGTGACTTTGCCGGCCGCGATGCGCCGGAAGTCTTGATTGTAGGTCATACAGATACGACTGGTCCCAGTGCCAGAAATGAAGCGCTATCAATCAAGCGCGCCGAAAGAGTTAGAAAACTTATGATCGAGCGTGGTATTACGGCAGCCAATATTGAGGTTTCAGGCATGGGTGAACGCAATCTGCTGGTGAAGACGCCGGATAATAAAAAAGAGCCAAAGAACCGGCGTGTAGAAATCACAGTCAGATGACAAGATTTAAGAAAAGGGCTTTTATGAAAGTTACAACTCGTCCACGCTTTAGCGCTATGGTAATCATTGCCGGAGGCTTGGCAATCTATCAGCCAGCATTTGCCCAGACCTTGCCGGAGGTTGTAGACCACACTATTAAAACCAACCCGGATGTGCTGATAGACGTATATCGTAAATTGGCTCAAGATAAAAAAGTGGATCAGGCGCAGGCAAACTACAAGCCAAAAATCGATCTAAATCTAGGCATAGGCAGAGAGCGCAGCGAGAATATTTCTACGCGGCCGGGAAGTGATACTTTAACGCGCAGTGAGTCTGGCCTGACATTATCGCAAATGCTTTATGACGGCTATGCTACAAAAAGCCAGGTAGAACTGGCGCAATCTCAAGTAAATTCTGCAGCCTACCGCTTAGCTGACACCTCTGAACGCACAGCACTACGTGCAGTAGAAATCTATCTCGAAGTATTGCGACGCCAGGAATTATTGGTATTAACACAAGAAAATCTGGCTACACACGAAAAAGTATTCCAGCAGATAAAACTCCGCGCTGATAGCGGTATTGGAAGAAAAGTCGATCTTGAGCAGGCTGAAGCTAGATTCTCCCTTGCCCAAGCCAATCTGGCCTCAGCCCAGGCTAATTTAAGAGAATCTAATATCCAGTTTCAGAAAGTCACAGGAAACATGCCAGCTGAACTGGAAAACCCGTTAGCATTTGCTTGCGAAACGCACGCACAAACCATTGATGACGCAATTAAACTTGCCTATCAAAATAATCCGGCATATAAATCACAAGCTGCCAGCTACGAAGCTTCTCTAGCAAGCGAGCGTCTGGCGCAGGCGGCTTTCAAACCTAAAGTGGGGTTGGATGCCGGGGCAAGCTTTAACAATAATCTGGATGGCATAGACTATAAAAACAACGATGCCTATGCGATGGCAAGACTGAAATACAACGTGTATCGCGGTGGTGCCGATTCTGCCAGACTGAAAGAAACTGCATTTCAGAACAATGAAGCGCTGGCTCAAGTAGAACAGACCAAACGCAAAATTGAAGAAAGCACAAGATTATCCTGGAACCTGCTGGAAGTTACCCAAAAAAGACTGCCTATCCTGAAAAGCCGCGTTGAAGCTACCGCTATGACACGCGACGGCTATGCGAAAGAATTCAATATCGGGCAACGCACACTGCTGGATTTGCTAGATACTGAAAATGAATTTTATACAGCAAGATCCGAGTATATCAATGGCCGCTATCTAGAGCGTTTCTCAAACTACCGACTCATGGCAGACATGGGTAAGCTGCTGGCGACCTTGGGCGTCGCGCCCAGAGAAGAAGCTAAATCAGCCTCGCTAGATAGCCAACCTTAGCTAAACAAGGCGTTGCTGATGCAATGCTCCGGCTCTGCCATTTGACATCGAAACAGCTATCGCGGATCAAATGCAGACCAATTAGTGCCATTTGCAAACAACCCGGATTAATAAAAAAACCGCAGCTGCTATTACATGAAATCTGGAAACTATCTAAAGAAAACACGGAATAAGTCGCCGAACGAGATAAAGTGCCAGACGCACGGAACGCAGAAGCCAAAATAGTATGCGGTATACAGCGAGGTTGCGAGTACCGCGCAACGCAGCAATTTGCTCGCGCAGGCGCTTATTCCGTATTTCCTAAAGCAGCTCTATGCCAAAACGACGCACAGCCAATGCAAACACACCAAAGCAAATCATTGTAATGACGATGCATGCTAACAAAGTTGGCCAGAATCCAATCTTTGGTAGCAGCAACGGAAACGCTAAAAACATAGGTAGTGTTGGAATCACATACCAGAATGTATACCAGGCGTGATTAGCGATTTTGCTCACTGGCTGCTGCTCCACGTAAAGCCATATCAGGGTTAATACAGTCACCAGCGGCAAGGCCGCAACCAAGCCACCAAGTTTGTCGCTGCGCTTTGCAAGTTCTGATACCAGCACCACTACTCCAGCCGTGATCAGATATTTAACGATCAGATATTGCATGTTTTTTCCTATCCAAGATTAAATGACCGACGTGCAGGTAAATCCTTGCTGAGTCCCCCGGCTTGCCGGTGGACTCATAAAATCAAAGCTTCCGTCAATGCCCGCTATGCTCGCCATGCCCACCTGGTTTGCGTACCTGAACCTCTACAGCAGGTGCCTCATCTTTAATCTGCGGCCTTTTTATTTCCGGTGCTTGATCAAACCCATCGTATTCTCGGGCAACTGACCCTTTAGGATGCCGGTATGGCCCCGGGTCTTTATAATCGTTACGGGCAAGACCTTCACGCACTTTAAGCGTGCTGAACATGCCGCCCATTTCAATGGGGCCATACTGTCCGGTTCCTGTCATCATCGGCAGTGTATTTTCCGGTAACGGCATATCCATCATGGCGGCCATATCGCTCATTTCCGACATGCCGGTTTCACCCATTGCCATATAATCTGGCACCAGATTACTGATCTTTTTCACCAGGTCATCCTGCTTCACATCCAGCAGTGTTGGTACCTCATGCCCCATAGCATTCATGGTGTGATGGCTTTTATGGCAATGCAGCGCCCAATCACCCAGCTCATCTGCCAAAAATTCAAGCGCACGCATCTGCCCTACTGCAATATCAGTGGTTACTTCCGGCCATCTAGCACTCGGCGGCACCCAACCGCCATCAGTACCCGTCACCATAAATTCATGTCCATGCAGATGAATCGGGTGATTAGTCATTGTCAGATTACCGACACGAATACGCACACGATCATTCTTGCGTACGACCAGAGGATCGATGCCCGGAAAGGCGCGGCTATTCCATGTCCATAAATTAAAATTGAGCATGGTATTGGTCTTAGGCTTGTAACTGCCAGGCTCAATATCATAGGCATTCAGCAAGAACACAAAGTCCCTGTCTACCGGCATAGTTTTGGTATCTTTAAAATGCGTGATCCAGCTACCCATGAGCCCCATCGCCATTTGCGTCATTTCATCGGCATGCGGATGATACATAAAAGTACCCGGGCGCTTTGCCACAAATTCATACACAAACGTTTTACCGGGCATAATTGCTGGCTGCGTCAGGCCACTTACGCCATCCATGCCATTAGGCAGGCGCTGGCCATGCCAGTGGATGCTGGTTTTTTCCGGTAGCCGGTTCGTTACAAATATGCGTACACGGTCACCTTCTACCACTTCAATCGTCGGGCCCGGGCTTTGTCCGTTATAGCCCCACAAGTGGGCTTTCATACCAGGTGCGATTTCACGCACCACCGGTTCGGCCACCAGATGAAACTCCTTAACTCCGTTATTCATGCGCCACGGCAAACTCCAGCCGTTGAGCGTGACCACTGGCTGATATAGTCGGCCAGTCTCCGGGTAAAGTGGTGCATGGGTATCGGCTTTTTCTGAGGATACGATTTCAGGCAATGCTGCCATCGCTACATTACTGACCGAGCTTAAAGCGATACCTGCGCCTGCGGCACCCGCCAGCTTGAAAAAATCGCGTCTGTTCAATTTTGGGGAATCCATTATTCTTTTCCTTCCAATGAATTCAAAGTGCCGATACGCGTCATTTGCAGTTCGGTATCAGCCAGCCAGAATTCATTCAATTTTTCTATATAGGTTTTCACACTGGCAACCTGCGCACGTGCATCGGCAAATAGCTCAAACGGGCTGATCAGCATACCGTTGTAGCGCAGCAGCTTCTCGTCTAGCACCTTTTTGCGTAAGGGTACAATTTCATCGTGATATTGTTTGGCAATATCGTAGCTTGTGCTGTAGTGGCTATAGGCTTCGCGAATCTCTGACTGCGCATTACTTGCAATATAGGCAGCGCGGTTTACGCCTTGCATATAAGTCGCTTCCGCACGCGCCACTTTTGCTCCGCCCCAGTCAAATAAAGGTAGTTCGAATGAAATATCTACACCTTTTTTGTAACTATCACCCCGCCTGCCTTCAAGCACCCGCGCAGGTCCCAGTTCCAGCACGTTAATCACGCTGGTAGCTTTGGTAAGACCTAATTGCTTGGCCAGCGCCTGCACACGCAAACGTGCTGCCTGCAAATCAAGCCGCTGCTCAAAAGCCTCTTGTTGAAATTGTGACGGTTCGGTAATGGTCTTGGGTAAATCCGGCAGGCGCTTCTGTATTGCAAGCTGGTTAACAGAAATGCCCAGCAGGCGTGTTAAAGCTTCATGGGCTGCAGACTGCTTTTGCTTTGCTGCCAGTGCATCCTGCTTGGCATCCGCATAAAAGCCCTGCTCACGTGCCAGTTCAAGCTGGTTCCAGTTACCGGCTTTCACCATGCGCCTTGCCATCTCGGCACTCGCCTCTGCAGACTCCAGCACCTGCGCGCTGTAAGTCACCTGCTCATTTGCTGCTACCGCATTAAAATAGGCTAATCTTGTCTGATAAGCCAATTTCAGCACATCAAGCGCGGTCTTCTGTTTGGTATTCTCGAAATTCAGGCGCTCAATTTCCAGCATTTTCGGCATGGTCAGCAATGAGAAAATGTTAAACGTAAGCGCCTGTTCGATTTTGTAATCGCCGTTATGGCGGGCATACAACATGGAAAACTTTGGATTAGGCAAGCGGCCTGCCTGCACCACTTCGGCTTCGGAAATGCCAAGCTCAAATAATGAAGCCTGCAATCCTTTGTTACTCAGCAACGCAATCTGCACTGCGCTTTCGACATCCAGCTCTTTTTGCAGTAACTCTTGCACGCGCGCCTCTGCGAGCTGCTGTTCCGCTGCTGTTTTTGGCCAGACGACTTCCTGTTTAATGTGCCTCTGTGTTAAAGACTTCACATCATTCAAACCGCCATCTTTAGAAAAGCTGGCACATCCGCTCAATACAAAACTACTCAATAACAATACCGGCAGGTATCGTAACAAGGTGTTCTGATCAGGGATTGTTTTAAAAACTTTCATACAACCTCCATCTATATAACTGACTGGGATTGATGTAACTAAACCGCATCAACCCCGACATGACATTGATGTAATACGCTTAAAGTCTTATAACAAAACTACGCAAACATCATTTCGCAGTAGAAAATCAGCTGATGGGCGGTTTATTTGGCTGGGGAGTGGTAGGTGCCAGATAAAGCACATGATTGGCAATCGCCAACACAGGCTGACTGGAAATGGATGCAACATTGACTTGATCATAAAGAATCATTGAATAACAAGCCATGCAATGATTACAATGACTGCAGCTAGCATGTGAAGGTGATTGATCATGCGCTTGAGGGCTTATCAATGAATCAGCAGCGTCATGATGATGACAGTTATGTGCCTCATCATGTGCTGAAACCGCGTGAGGCTGCAAGGTAGATTTTATTTGGGATTGTAGTGACGCATTTACAGCAACACTATCAATACTGGCAGATACCATCATACCGCCTGCATAAACCGTGTTTGAAATAAACACGCTTATGAGCAGAACAACAAAAAAACGCAGAAAATGATGGTTAAATAACCGCATGTACACTTATCTAAAATTTGCTTTGAGCAATGCTTCAAGCATAGTACAAACTAGACCTGTTAATCAAGATTAAGTTTATGAGCCACGCTTATTATCAATTACCAAATGGCCGCGTTGCCAGCATCGATGGAAACTGTGATTTTCCCGAGATATCAAATGCACTGCGTGAACCTAACGGACTGATCGCAATTGGCGGCGATCTTTCTTTACCGCGCTTGTTATCAGCTTATAGGCACGGCATATTTCCCTGGTTCAGCGATGGTGAGCCTATTTTATGGTGGAGCCCAGACCCACGCATGGTAATGTTTCCAGGCGAACTAAAAGTTGCTGAATCTCTCAAAAAAACATTAAGAAAACAAAAATTTGAAGTGCGCTTTAATACCGCCTTTCGCGAAGTCATCAGCGCTTGTAGTAATACATTACGAAGCGGACAAGATGGTACATGGATTACTCAGGATATTATTGATGCCTATTGTGCGCTACATGAAGCTGGCTATGCGGTTTCAGCCGAATCGTGGCTGGATGGAAAACTGGCTGGCGGCTGCTATGGCGTAAAAATCGGCAACATGTTTTACGGAGAAAGTATGTTCCATCACGTCACTGATGCATCAAAAATCGCTTTTGTGAGCTTGGTAGAACATCTCAATCACCAAGGTGTAGGCATGATAGATTGCCAGATGAAAACTGCACATCTTGCCAGTCTAGGTGCTCGCGAAATAAACAGGGAAGAATTTATTAAAAATCTTGCGATTCTCTGCAATAATGAAACTTATGCTAATAACAGCACCCATAACTAATATACTTGTAATGGATATTATTGTTCTATGAGCTTACCCGGCGACCAACCCCTGCAAAAGCTGCAATTCTATGTCACCACAGGTTATAGCTGCGGCTACCTACCCAACAAAATGGCACAAAGCCTGATTGCTGCGCCGCAACACCTGATCAATGCTGAGGTATATAGCAGCCTGATAGACCAGGGATTCCGCCGTAGCGGTAAATTTGCTTACCGCCCCCACTGCGAAAACTGTCAGGAATGCGTGCCTGTCAGAGTTGCTGTGAATGAATTCACCCCTAACCGCAGCCAGAAACGTGCTTTCAAACATCATCAAAACCTCACAACCAAGATCGTATCTGTAGATTACTATGAAGAGCATTATGCCTTGTATGCGGACTACCAGCGTTCGCGTCACAATGATCAGGCAAAAACTGAGAGTTCTGAAGCAGATGAAATAGAACAGTATAAAAATTTCTTGTGTCAGAGTAATGTAGAAAGCGTATTGGTTGAATTTCGCGATCAGGGAAAACTCAAGATGGTGAGCGTAATTGATATTGTGCGCGATGGCATCTCTGCGGTTTATACCTTTTATGACACCAGTGATGTTGGTACAAGTTACGGCACCTATAACGTGATGTGGCAGGCGGAATGGACTAAAAATCTGCAGCTACCCTATTTATATTTAGGTTACTGGATCAGGGACAGCCAAAAAATGGCTTACAAACAAAATTACAAGCCCCTGCAAAAACTCATTAACGGCGAGTGGGCTTAATTTTATAGGTTGCAGCCGGCTTGTAAGCAGCCTTTGATGACAAATGAACTATGCTACAAGCTGGTATTTATAAAATTTCATTTGAAGGTTTGCCAACATAATATCCTTGTGCAAAGTCCACACCATAGCTGCGCAGCAATGCCAGACTGCGCTCATCACCGACAAACTCTGCAACGGTGAACTTGCCAAAGCCGCGCGCGACCTCAGCCAGTGCACGCACGAATATCTGGTCGTCAGGACTATCCGCCAGATTGCGTATAAAAGAACCATCAAGCTTTACGTAATCAACCGGAAAATGTTTCAGGTAATAGAACGAAGAAAAACCTACGCCAAAATCGTCCAAAGAAAAAGCGCATCCCATCGCCCTTACTGTTTCAATAAACTCTTTAGCCAAGCCAAAGTCTGCCACAGCTGCAGTTTCTGTAATCTCAAAGATGATGTGCGAAGGTAAGTCCGGGTGTTGCATAAACAAGTCCTGAAGCAGTTGCAATAAAGACTCATCATTCATACTCAGACCAGATAAATTAATGGCAACCTTACGCTGTTTACCTTCCGCCATTAATGCCGCCCAGCGTTTTATTACGGTTCGCACTACATACTGGTCAAGCTCATTAATAAATCCGGACTTCTCTGCAACTTCAATAAACTCAACAGGAGGTATCAAACTTCCATCATCGCCCTGCATACGCACCAGCGCTTCATAATGGCTGATTGTATTTTTGTGAATATCCAGTATCGGCTGATACTGCATCACAAAACGCTCTTCACGTAATGCCTGCTTGATACGATCTTCCCACAGCACGCGTTGCTCCAGTTTTTCCTGCAGGCGTTCCCCCTCAGAAAACACGTACCAGCGCGCCTTACCTATTGATTTGGCTTGATACATAGCGATATCCGCGTTCGCTAACAAGTGCCTTACATCCTGATTGGCATCTGTCACGCTGACAATACCGATACTGCTGGAAATATGATGCTCGCCTACCAAACCCGGATAACGTATTTCACCGAACTGATGATTAATCTTTTCTGCCACTTTAATTGCATTTTCCACATCACAATCACTGAGCAGAATACCCATTTCATCGCCGCCAAGACGCGCCAGAATATCATCGTGACGACATAATTTGGATAGGGCTTCGGCTACCATGCGCAAGACAATATCACCGGCCTGATGACCGGAAATATCATTAATATATTTAAATCCGTCCAGGTCAAGGTACAGCAGCGTATATTGCTCGGAAGTGCCTCTGATTCTAAGCAGCACATTCTCAACTTCACGCATAAAGCACTGGCGATTGATAAGTCCGGTAAGCTGATCATGCTCAGCCAGATACAGGCTTTTCTCTTCACTTTTCTTGCGCAATGTAATTTCAACGCCTACAGATAAAATCTGCACGACCTCGCCATCCATTCTGGAATGATGCCATGCAATCTCACGTTCCACACCTTTGTTACAGATCATGGTGCATTCGTGATAGTAATGATCCAGCCCTTGAGAAATAATACTTTTAAAAATTTTCTTTAACTGGCTACCGGCTTCTTTGGATTTAAACACTTCCCGCAGGAGTTTGTGTTGCAAATGATCCTTGCTCCATCCCAGCAATTGCTCTCCATAATGATTGATACTGGTAACCGTACCATCTATATTCTGCGTGATAATGACTACTTGCGCTGTTTCCAGAATACGCTCTGAAAACTCGTTTGCCTGAGAAATCCGGCGCAACATATCCAGCATTTCCGAATGATGCCTGCCAGCATCTTTTTCAAGCGCTTCCAGCTGGTTGGTAAGCTGCCATGCAGCCTCTGCCAGTTTATCAACCTCATCGCTAAACATCGGGTTATCGCGTATATGAATTTGAGTCCGCGCAGCATCAAAATCATGTTTGCCGATAAATGGAATGGCCTTGACAGCATTTGTCACTCTTCTAAGCGGTGCGTTTAACAGCAGATACATCGCCAGCATCGCAAAAAAAGACAGTACAAAGCCAATCTTCAACCTTTCTGACACATAGTTGTTGATGTAGTGAACATAAGCAGTGACATTATCAATAACTACGATCATAGCCTGTAAATGCCCCATACCATCATCAAGCGGCAGAAATGCCAGCTCATGATAGTTTTCACCGGACTGCAGGCGCTGCCAAGAGGTTTTACCTTTGGTTAATGAAACACTTTCCAGTTTCTGCAATAAAGGTATATTGATATCCGTGTTTGAGAGCCCTGCCACATGCATTCCCAACCTTGGTAATGTGTTTTCATTTTCCTTCGCCACATTGTTTAAGATGAAACCGATATCTGCATTGGTGATGCGATGAAAAGCCAGAATCAGGTCTGCCATATTGGCCGACACCAACACCACACCAGCCACATCGCCATTAGTTAAAATAGGGGTAGCTGCGTATTGCTGGCAAATATGGGTGCAGTCAACCCATGCCACGCTCACCTCGCGGCGAATCGATGCTTTCACTTGCCTGAGTTCAAGCTCGCTTGCCGGCTGTAACCCACCCCATTTTGCAACTAGATCGTTATCTGCATTATAGATACGTAAAGAATCCAGCCCATAGTCTATCTGGAGTGCCGCCCATGCAACATCTACACGCTTCTTTGCACTTGGCCATGACAATATGCCGGAAGAAGATAAAGTATCATCAATACTTATCATGGTTGCCACGAGCGAAGACACTTGGGATATTTTTAAAGAAAAGTCATCAAGCATCGCTTTAACCTGTTCCAGGTAGCGTGTATTAACAAATTCCCTTTCTTTCTCAAATCGTGAGGTCTGACTCATGTAAGACCAAGAGATCAGAAAAATCATGATGGTCAGTAAAACCAGACCGAGTGAAGACATAGTCTTCCATTTAAGACTCAGAAAAAACTTTGGCATTTTTCCAGATGAATACATGGGTCAGGTCACTGCATCATTTAAAAACGGTAGGAGCCGAGTAACATCCACATATCCCAACGCTTTTCATAAGAAGCAGGACCTGCCGGATTGTCTAGCGTGGGCAATATTGAAGTGCCTTCTATGTTGTGATATTCGGCACGCACCATGAATTCAGATGTCACGTCATAGCGCAAGCCCAGCGTCCAGTCTTTGCTGTATTGCGTAAAGTCAGGCCGGCCGGTCCTGCTGGCATATTCACTACCATTACGGTCATCGCGATTGCTGTATGCCACATCGTAACGCATGAGCATTTCCAACTTCGGCGTGACCCGGTATGTACCCTGCAAATAGTAGCTTTCGCCATCCTGAGCCACATCAGGAAAAGCACCGAATCCTCTTAACCTTGAAGAACGGAAAGCATACTCTCCGGTAAGACTCCATTTTTCCGCATTGTACTGGGCAGACAAAACAACTGGATCAAACAGGAAGCTGCCAGCCTTTAAAACATCAACCGTAGCCGGGTCATAAGAAACACCCATATTCACCACTGTGGCCGCAAACACATATTCAGCACTGGGGCTTTCATACTTTAGCTGATAAAGCTGGGTTAAATCAGTATGAAAGTCACCACGCACTTTACCCAATATTGCGGTCTCGCTTGCCTTGTCAATCACAGGGTAGCCCAGACTCACTTCGGCACTGAAAGTACCCAATTCACTCAAGTGATCTGCATAAAAATTAATGCCGTCTGACGCTAATGATAACTTACGTGTACGTTCAAAATAAATTGACTGCGGCAGTAAAATGCCAGGCCGTGCAAATGGCACATCACGTGTAGTGTTATATAAGCCGTAGGCATTTTTGATCCGGCCGATTCTGGTGCCAACCCTGCCCCAATTACCCGAGAATGCAGTCCAGTCTACAAAAGCATAATCAAGATCCGGTTCACCGTCATCACTCTCACCGGCACGATGCGACATCAACTGTGCCGAAAATAATAATTGCGGCATGGCCCGATAGGAAGCGTTGACCCCGATTTCACGGAAATCATAACTGATGTCATCTTTGCTCTTGCCAAGAAAATTATTACCGCTGGTATTCACCATGCCCTGTGCGATAAAGCCATGCAGCTGTAAACGCCCATCCAGTGCGTCTAACGCCCATACAGAATTATGCATAAACAGCATCAGGCATATTGTAAAACAGGCGCAGGTTTTATGGACGAATTTGTAGGATGCGCACATCTTTAGTTACCTCTTGCATGGATAAATAGCCTACGCTACCGGGTGTAGTTTTAACTTTTTTGAGCATGTCCTGAACTGAAAGCACCTGCTCCGGATATTGACCCAACCCTGAAAAAACCTGCCTATCCCAGGCTTGCCTGAGCTGACGCGGCAAAAATCTTAGAATCTCCTTTGTGAACATTTCATGCTTGGGATCTGTATCTGAAAAAACATACACCTTGACCGGCATACCATCATCCCACTTGGCATAACGCATTAAAAATATGGCACGTAGTGTATTGCGGCTGACATCGCCAGGATCGTATGCGGCTGAGGTGATTGCGACTACTTGTGAGTTTTCGATGCCAGCAGTTGCCAATACGGTTTCGGCAACAGTAGAAGACGGCAATAGAAATGCCGCGATTTGAATAAGTAAACCGATCTGCCAGATTTTCATTATTTTTCTTAGCCAGACTTGTTACAGCTATTATTACTCAAAAAATACAGATAATCTACACGCTGTTATTTTCAACTGGTATGTAGAAATAGAATTACTTCTAGAAAACAAAAAAAACTCTGTGTTTAACCACATACAAAGCAGTGTCGTACAAAAACACTTTCAGGTTACATCGCAGCAATTGCAACAATGTTACAATCAAGGCTATAACAATTCAGATCAATAACTCAGACAATTAAATTGAAAAAACTTGTAATCTTTGGCGTAGGCCTGATTGGCGGCTCTGTTGCGCTGGCCCTAAAAAAAACAAAAACTCCAGCGACTATTGTCGGCGTTGGTCGCTCGGCTGAAAGCCTGCAAACTGCGCTTGACCTGGGTGTTATTGACGTGGATACCAGCGATGTTGCGGCCGCGATTAAAGATGCAGACCTCGTTCTGATTGCCGCTCCAGTCGCACAAACCCCCGCTATACTGAACGCTATCAAGCCACATTTAAATGCATCGACGGTAATTACCGATGCCGGCAGCACCAAAGGCGATGTTCTGCAATGTGCAAAAGACATTTTAGGTGAACAATTTAATCAGTTTGTAGGCGGTCATCCGATTGCCGGTGCTGAAAAAAGCGGTGTTAGTGCTGCAACAGCAGATTTATACCTGAATAAAAATGTTGTACTGACACCAACCGCCGAAACAGACCCGGAAGCAATTGCGCTTGTAAAAACACTGTGGCAAGCGTGCGGCGCAAATGTCAGCGAAATGACAGCCGCAACCCACGATGGCATATTTGCAGCTGTAAGCCATTTACCGCACCTGCTGGCATTTGCTTTGGTAGATGATATTGCATCACGCACCAATGCTGAACAGTTATTTGGCTTTGCCGCCAGCGGTTTCAGAGACTTTACGCGCATTGCCGGCAGTCATCCTGAAATGTGGCGAGATATTAGCCTTGCAAACAGAACTGCCTTGCTGAACGAACTTGATGCATACCAGCAAGAGCTCAGCAAACTACAGCAATTACTAAAAGCGCAAGACGGTGCAGGTTTGGAAGCACTGTTCGAACGTGCAAGTGTTGCGCGCAACAACTGGGGCGAGTCCAGAAAACAAAACCAGTAACCCTTCATTGAATATATAAGCGCAAACCGTAAAAATGGAACAACTCACTCTCTTAGCCAGCACCAGTGCAAACGGCACAATTACCCTGCCCGGCTCAAAAAGCATTTCAAACCGCACCCTGTTACTGGCAGCCTTAGCAGATGGCGTCACTGAAATCCGCGACCTGTTAGCCTCGGATGATACTTCCCGCATGCTGGAAGCGCTCGCAGCACTGGGTGTTAAGCTGGAAAATTTTGCCGAAAACGCATGGCGTGTGGCAGGTTGCAATGGCAACTTCCCCAACAAAAATGCAGACCTGTTTTTGGGTAACGCCGGCACAGCATTTCGTCCATTAACTGCTGCACTGGCTTTTGCCAATGGTGATTACCAACTCTCAGGCGTGCCACGTATGCACGAGCGGCCGATCGGTGATCTGGTTGATGCCTTACGTCAAGCCGGTGCGCAAATTGAATATTTGCAGAACGAGGGATTTCCTCCGCTAAAAATATCAGCGGCAACTTTAAATCTGAATAACGCCATTAAGATTCGTGGTGACGTTTCCAGCCAGTTTTTAACTGCCCTGCTCATGGCACTGCCGCTCACAAAACAAAAAGCCACGATTGAAGTGGTTGGCGAACTGATCTCAAAACCCTATATTGAAATTACACTTAACCTGATGGCCAAATTTGACATTCAAGTTGAACGAAATGGCTGGCAGAGTTTCACTATTCCAGCCAGTAGCAGCTATCACTCACCAAGCCAGATTTTTGTTGAAGGTGACGCTTCCAGCGCGTCTTACTTCCTGGCTGCCGGCGCAATTGCGGGCAACATTACCGTCGAAGGCCTCGGCGAACACAGTATTCAGGGCGACGTACGCTTTGCTGAAGCATTGGCACTCATGGGTGGTCATATCAGCTATGGTGAAAACCATATCACGGCAACCAAAGCTGAAAAAATCAAAGCAATTGATCTGGACTGCAACCATATTCCAGATGCGGCAATGACATTGGCAATACTTGCACTGTTTGCCCAAGGAGAAACTAATGAAGAACGCACCACCACCTTGCGCAACATTGCGAGCTGGCGGGTAAAAGAAACCGACCGTATCGCTGCTATGGCCACAGAATTACGTAAAGTTGGCGCCACTGTAGAAGAAGGTGCGGACTACATCAAAATTACACCGCCGGCGCAATTAACACCTAACGCGGTGATTGACACTTATGATGACCACCGTATGGCCATGTGCTTCTCACTCGTGTCATTAGCAAATGTACCGATTGTGATCAATGACCCTAACTGTGTGGCAAAAACATTCCCGAATTATTTTGCAGAATTCAAAAAACTGGCTTCATAACTAGCCATTAAGTGCCCGTAATTTAATGTACGTGGAACCAGCCCATGTTCACAGCTCTGGCATGCTGTTCAGGGCTGTTTTCTTCAAACCGTTTCCATGCTTTTTCATGAAAATAAAACACCACTGTATTACAGGCAGGCTCAATAATAGCGAGCAAGCCGCCGACCATGACACTGCCAGTCAGTAAATAGCCTACCGTAAATGCTACGGTAAAGTGTAAAATTGCAAACGAGAAGGTCTTGGCCATGATAAGTGCTCCTGTGTTATCTGCTTCTATTTGGCTATGTTCTACTTTTACCAACATCAAATCCAATTGATTGTTAAAACCATAACGATAAATTTTTTAAATGAATAAAACTGCTCAGAACACGATTCCAGTCATCGCCGTAGATGGGCCTTCTGCATCTGGCAAAGGTACCGTGGCACAATTGGTGGCAGATAAGCTTGGCTTTGGCTATCTGGATTCAGGCGCACTTTATCGTGTAGTTGCTTTTGCGACCAAGCAAAACGGCATCGACTGGCACAACGCTGAGGCAGTAGCAGCGTGTGCCCGCAAACTGGATATTCAATTTAAGAATGAGCAGATTTATCTAAATAATACTGACATTTCAGAATTGATCCGCACTGAAGAAATGAGTAAAGGCGCTTCTCAGGTTGCAGTACATGCCCCTCTCAGAGCTGCGCTGATTGATTTACAACACAAATTCCGTCAGGCGCCAGGCTTAGTGGCTGATGGCCGCGATATGGGTACCGTAATATTCCCGGATGCCGAATTAAAAATATTTTTAACCGCTTCAACAGAAACGCGTGCAGAGCGCCGCTATAAACAATTACTAGGTAAAGGCCTGCCTGCTAATTATGCAAATATCCTGCTCGATTTGCAGGAGCGCGACGCCAGAGATAAAGGCAGAGCCAGTGCTCCGCTGGTGATGGCAGCAGACGCAATCTTGCTTGAGACCGACAACTTAACAATTGCCGAAGCGGTTAACACTGTTTTACAGAATTTTGAGCATAAAAAATTGAATAAAAATTGTAAATAGTCTTTTATTTTTCAATGTTTTAGTTATAATCATCGACTCAAAGTTTTTGTATAAACTTTAAAGGCCTGTTGCATCACACAGATGTGCAGTTTTTTTAACTACCCCGCTGCTAGGTGGGATTAATCTTAGGTAATTTTTTTAATGGCTTCTACTACATCTTCTGCTTCACCGATGGAATCTTTTGCTGCGCTTTTTGAAGAAAGCTTGGCACGTCAGGAAATGCGTTCTGGCGAAGTAATCACGGCTGAAGTAACCTCAGTTGATAACGACCACGTGATCGTTAACGCTGGTCTTAAATCTGAAAGCGTTATCGACGCTGCTGAATTCCGTAATGCTCAAGGCGAACTTGAGGTTCAAGTGGGTGACTTTGTTAAAGTAGCCATTGAAAAACTAGAAGACGGCTTCGGCTCAACTGTACTTTCACGCGAAAAAGCTAAACGCATGGAAACATGGTTGGATCTTGAAGACGCAATGAACGAAGGCCGTATCATTAAAGGCTTCGTAAGCGGTAAAGTTAAAGGCGGTTTACGCGTATCTGTAAACGGCATCATGGCATTCTTGCCAGGTTCATTAGTTGACGTACGTCCAGTTAAAGACACTACTCCATTCGAAAACAAAGAATGTGATTTGAAAGTGATCAAACTTGACCGTAAACGTAACAACATCGTTGTTTCACGTCGTGCTGTAATGGAAGTTAGCGCTGGCGCTGACCGCGAAGCACTGATCGGTACATTGACTGAAGGCGCAGTTGTTAAAGGTATTGTTAAAAACATTACTGACTACGGTGCATTCGTTGACTTGGGCGGCATCGATGGCTTGCTGCACATCACTGACTTGGCATGGCGTCGTGTAAAACACCCATCAGAAGTTCTGACTGTTGGTGAAGAAGTTGAAGCAAAAATCCTGAAATTCGATCAAGAGAAAAACCGTGTTTCATTGGGTATCAAACAATTGGGTGACGACCCATGGGTTGCTTTAGCTCGCCGTTACCCAGTAAGCACACGCTTGTTCGGTAAAGTTTCTAACCTGACTGACTATGGTGCGTTCGTTGAAATCGAACCAGGTATCGAAGGTTTGGTTCACGTTTCAGAAATGGACTGGACAAACAAAAACATTCACCCGGGCAAAATTGCGCAATTAGGCGACGAAGTTGAAGTGATGATTCTTGAGATTGACGAAGCACGTCGTCGTCTGTCATTAGGTATGAAACAATGCCAACCAAACCCATGGGATGATTTCTCTGCTACACACGCTAAAGGCGATAAAGTTTCAGGTCAAATCAAATCAATCACTGACTTCGGTGTGTTCATCGGTTTGCCAGGTGGCATCGACGGTTTAGTGCACTTGTCTGACTTGTCATGGACACAGTCTGGCGAAGAAGCTATCCGCAACTTCAAAAAAGGTGACGAGCTGGAAGCAGTTATCTTGGCGATTGACGTTGAAAAAGAGCGTATTTCACTAGGTGTTAAACAATTAACTGCTGATCCATCAGGTGCATCTTCTGAAGATAAATCAGAAGCTAAACCAAAAGCAAAATCTGCTAAAACTAAAGAAGCTGCTCAAATACCAGATGACGGTGCAGCTGCTGGTACAACCAATCTTGGCGCTTTATTAAAAGCCAAGATGGACAGCAAAAAATAATAAGTAGTTAAAAAAAGGCAGATAATAATGACAAAATCTGAGCTAATAACGCTATTGGCGGAACGTTTTCCGCAACTAGTGATGAAGGATGCAGAGCTTTCAGTTAAGGCAATTCTCGACGCTATGTCAGATAACTTGGCTTCAGGCGAACGCATTGAAATTAGAGGCTTTGGAAGTTTTAGCTTGAATTATCGTCCGCCGCGCTTGGGTCGCAACCCTAAAACTGGCAGCAAAGTGCAAGTACCTGAAAAACATGTACCGCACTTTAAAGCGGGTAAAGAGTTACGCGAACGAGTAGATTTAAGCTAGTAATTGTTTTAGTTCTATTTAAAACGGCAGCTCAGTGGCTGCCGTTTTTTTATGTCTCAAACCACTATTCAGGTAAAATACACCCTGAGACCTTTGCAAAAGTGAAATAAAATGGAATTCGAATTCTGGTGGCTATTAGCACTGCCCTTGTTTTTTAGCTTAGGCTGGCTCGCCGCACGCGTCGACCTCAAGCAGCTATTGGCTGAATCCACCGCTCTTCCAGCAGCCTACTTTAAAGGCCTGAACTTTCTTATTACCAATCAGCAAGATAAAGCTATTGAAGCTTTTACTGAAGCAGTGCAAGCCAACACAGACTCAGTGGAGCTGCATTTTGCTTTAGGCAGCTTATTCAGAAAACGTGGCGAAGTCGACCGCGCAATCCATCTACACTTACACTTGCTGGAAAAGAAACAGCTGGAGCCGCAACAGAAGTTAGCAGTCACGGCAGAGCTTGCGCAAGATTACCTGAAGGCTGGCCTGTTTGACCGCGCTGAAGAACTTTTTGAATCGCTGGACGATGACAGATATCGCCAACCTGCATTACGTGCTTTGCTTGAAATTTATGTACGTGAACGCGAATGGGAGCGTGCCATCAAAGCCGCAACAGAATTGGAAAGAATTTCAGGCGTACCATTCCGCGTAGAAATTGCAAACTACTATTGCGAAATGGCAGTTAAGTCTAAACTTGCCAACGATACACATACCGCTAGATTTGAACTAGACCAAGCGCTGAATGCTAATAAAAGCTGTGTGCGTGCCAATGTTTTATTAGGTGACCTCGAAGCTGAAGCCAATAATCACAAGGCTGCCATTTCGGTATGGAAACGCATTGAATTTCAGAAACCGGAATATCTGGGCTTGATTGCACCAAAGCTACTGGTAAGTTTCCGCGTATTAAATCAAATCGAAGAAGGTTTAACTCTGCTTCAAACCTACCTGCAGACTTATCAGCTCAATTCCTTGCTCAATGTACTTTATGAAGCGACATTGGCAGAACATGGTGCAGAAAATGCAGCCAAGCTTGCGCGTAACGAGCTGATTAAAATGCCTAGCCTGAATACTCTGGATTTACTATTACAAGCGCGTACGATTCTGGAAACCAATCATCCGCAAAATGGTAATCTGCAAGACACACAACTGATGCAGCAGGCTGTGCGCCATGCCATCGGCAATAAAACTGCCTACCACTGCGAACAATGTGGATTTAAAGCCAAATACCATCATTGGCAATGCCCTGCCTGTAACGCATGGGAAGCACTACCTGCTGAACCAGCCACTGTTTAACATCAGTACAACGTAACTAAAAGACGAAGTTAACCTATGCAATCAAATTTGAACAAGAATAACGACCCTAAAATTATCGTAGCCCTGGATTACGCAGATGCAGACAGTGCGCTTAAGCTAGTCAATCAGCTTGACCCTGCGCTTTGCCGCTTAAAAGTAGGTAAAGAGCTATTTACTGCCGCAGGGCCACAGTTTGTTGAAAAACTGTCAGCCTCTTTTGGCGTTTTTCTGGATCTAAAATTTCACGACATTCCGAATACTGTTGCAAAAGCCTGTAGCGCGGCAAGTAATCTTGGCGTCTGGATGCTGAACGTTCATGCTAGTGGCGGTCTCGAAATGATGCAGGCGGCTAAACAAGCTGTAGATAGTAGCAATACTAAACCACTATTAATCGCGGTAACAGTTTTAACCAGCATGAATCAGGATACCCTGAATCAGATCGGCATACATACCGACTTAGCCACACATGTTTTGAATCTTGCCAAACTGACACAGCAGTCCGGTCTGGATGGTGTGGTCTGCTCAGCACTCGAAGCACAAATGCTGCGTTCAAATCTGGGCAGTGAATTTTGTCTGGTAACACCTGGTATTCGCCCGGCAAATGCCAGCAAAGATGATCAATCACGAATTGTGACACCCGCTGATGCACTGGCACTAGGCTCCAGCTATCTTGTTATCGGCAGGCCAATTACCCAGGCCGCTAATCCACTATCAGCATTAGAAGCAATAAACACGGAGTGCTATAAAACTTAATCATTGCAATTTCCCTAATAAATTAGGGAAATAATCCCATTTAATATATGATGGAGTGTAATTGTTTTGCGAATGCATGCAATTGCCTTATTTATCATAAATATTTAATCTAAGGGGAAGCAAATGAAAAAAGTCATACTCGCACTAGTCGTTTTTTTAAGCATAA
>Ga0208758_100130_pt1 | contig 37424 bp, 33 predicted proteins | sample LakWasM116_HOW13_2_FD_183930 | JGI IMG/M metagenome (GOLD analysis project Ga0208758, IMG submission 183930) | Freshwater sediment methanotrophic microbial communities from Lake Washington under simulated oxygen tension - Sediment Metagenome... | ecosystem: Environmental > Aquatic > Freshwater >...
GCGCGCAACCTCGCCGCTGGCAAGCCTGCCGCTCATCCATGCCAGCTCATCGGCATGGCGCTCTTCAATTTCAATCGCTTTGACGCCATCGCTTACATTCCAGTCTATGGTCGGCGACGGCACCGCAGCGTAAAACGGCACCCGGTGACCGAATGCGGCGCTATCGAAAGCCGCCAGCGCTTTCAGGTAAGTGCCGATCTTGTTGCATACATCCCCGGCAGACGTCACGCGATCCGCGCCTACAATCACCATATCCACCTGCCCCTGCTGCATCAGGTGGCCGCCGGCGTTGTCGCTGATGACCGTATAGGGCACACCGTGCTGCGCCAGCTCCCACGCGGTAAGGCTGGCTCCCTGGTTGCGCGGCCTGGTTTCATCCACCCAGATATGCACATCGATGCCGGCATCATGCGCTGCATACACCGGCGCCAGCGCCGTACCAACATCAACCGTTGCCAGCCACCCCGCATTGCAGTGTGTCAGTATATTGATAGTGCGGCATTTTTCAGCCTGCATCTGTTCAATCAGCCGCAGGCCATGTGTGCCGATTGCCTGATTGAGCAGCACATCATCCTCACAGATCAATGCGGCCTCATCCCACGCCGCCTGCCGCCGTGCCTGCTCAGGCAAGGCAAGCAGGCGAGCCAGCATACGCTCGACCGCCCACCTCAGGTTTACCGCAGTCGGCCTGCTGACGACAAGCTGCTTTGCCGAGATGCGCACATGCGCATCATCAGCCGCCTTAAGCAGCGCCAGCGCCATGCCATAAGCGGCAGCAGCGCCAATCAAGGGCGCCCCGCGCACCTGCATCGTTTTGATTGCAGCAACCATCTGCTCCAGGCTGGTAATGGTTTCCACCTTAAACTCATGAGGCAGCCTGGTCTGGTCTATTATTTTGACCGATGGGACACCTCCGCTGGTATCAGGCCAGATCGTCCGATAATGCTGATTGTCTACTAACATAAAAATACTAACTTTTTATACTGTTTAGCGTTAAAAAAATTTAATTTAAAAGTTGACTTTTAACGAGTTCAAAAAATTAAAAAAAATGCTCCACAATATCTGTGGATAACTTTGTGAATAATTGTGATTACAAAATGTAACATACCAATTTATAAGGTTTTTTTAAAAACGCCTATTTTTTAATCTATTATTTAATCTTTACAAATCAATAACTTACAATACAACCGTTGATTAATAAGCGTTTTTGACAAATCGTTAAAGTAGCACTTTAACTGATGTGCATAAGTCAGCCATTTTCGGCAAAACTTTTAAGGCATTGGCACTAGTAATATCAACCACTTGCGACACATTGAGCTGCTTTAATCCGGCTAAAACCTGTGCGATTCCAGGCAATTCCAAAGGGCTATTCCTGCCCCCGCGGCCTACCCATTCAGGCGGTATATCCGGGGCATCCGTTTCCAGCACAATGGCCTCCAAAGGCAGTTTCGCAGCCAGCTCACGTATCTTCAATGCGCGGCTGTAAGTCATGGCACCGCCAAACCCAAGCTTAAAACCCAGGTCAATCAATTGCTGCGCCTGCTGAAAACTGCCGTTGAATGCGTGCGCGATACCACCCGACAGTTTATATTTGCGCAGCTGTTTCAGAATATCATCAATGGCATTGCGCACATGCAGAATCACCGGCAGCCCGTGATGCCGGGCAATATTCAGCTGCTCCACAAAAAATAGGTGCTGACGCTCAGTATTATCAGGATTATCGCGCGGGTTCGTCAGAAAATAATCCAGACCGATTTCACCGATCGCCACCGGATCATTATCCCGGACATATTGTTCCAGTATTTGCAGGTCTTCCGGCTGTGCCGCATCAACATACATAGGATGAATACCCAGGGCATAAACGCAATTCTGGTGCCGGGCCCCTAACGCAATCACATCGTCGAAGTTATTTCGCGCCACAGCCGGCACCACGATGCCGCAGATGCCCTTTTGCATGGCCTGCCCGGCAATACTGTCCCGGTCCGCATCGAATTCCGCTGCATCAAGATGGCAATGTGTATCGATGAGCATCATGGACTGGATAAACCTTAAGTGAGCGTCTTGGCAGGTTTTGCCTGTATCCGCAGATCACGGCCAACCTGACGCACATCAAGCAGCTGCAGATCCGTCACTTGCTGCATCTGCGTGAGCTCCGGCATCGCAAACATCGCTTTTGCGGCATCCCCCATCAGTTTGGGAGCGTAATAGAAAATAAACTCATCGATCAGGCCTGCATGCAGCAGCGCGCCATTAAGGCCCTGCCCGGCTTCCACCAGCACTTCATTGATGCCGCGCTGCGCGAGCGCACGCAGCAAGCCTTGCAGGTCTACTTTGCTTGCAGGGTCAGCCAACGGCAGGAGTTCCGCACCCGCCTGCATGAGCCTGGCGGCGCGCTGCGGATGGTCTTCCGCGTATGCCACCAGTACCGGGCTATGCTTCAGCATCACAGGATCCAGGATCTTGCTATCTGGCGGCGTCTGCAGGCGGCTATCCACAATCACCCGCAGCGGTTGCCGCGTGGTATTTTCGAGCCGCACCGTCATGCTCGGGTCATCGGCCAGCACCGTGCCGATACCGGTGATAATGGCGCAAGATTGCGCCCGCCACTGCTGCACATCCTGCCGCGCCTGTTCACCCGTAATCCACTGGCTTTTACCGTTATTCAGCGCGGTACGCCCATCCAGGCTCGCTGCAATTTTAGAACGGACATAAGGCAAGCCGCGCGTCATACGCGAGATAAACCCCGCATTCAAAGCACGCGCCTCATGTTCCATGACACCTACAACTACTTCTATGCCCAGTGCCCGCAACGCAGCGACGCCGCGTCCTGCCACCAGCGGATTCGGATCCTGCATCGCGATAATCACGCGCCTGGGTTTTACGCCAATCACGGCCTCCACACACGGCGGCGTCCTGCCATGATGACTGCATGGCTCCAGCGTCACATAAACATCGGCACCTTCGGCCTGCGCAGCTGCCTGGCGCAACGCATGTACCTCCGCATGCGGCTCGCCCGCTTTCAGGTGCACACCAGATCCGACAATATGGTTATCTTTAACGATCACGCAGCCCACCCGCGGATTAGGGGTGGTGGTGAACAAACCCTGCGCGGCAAGGCGCAACGCCTGCGCCATCCAGCGGAAATCTTGATCGGTAGGCACTGCCATAATGAAATATCGTGAAATTTAGTGAGAAGAGATGCGGCTGCTGACCAAGCGACCATCCTGGTCAAAGAAAATGAGCAAGCCATGATAGACGTGCATGCATTTACCCAGGTCATATTCAATCGAGCTTTCATCCTCGAATGCAGGACGCCCAAGCAAAGCCGTGACAGCCTGGCGCTGTGCGCCCCTGGCAAGGATGTTCTGCTGCAGGTCATAAGCCATGTCGCCGCGCTTGCATTCATTTTTGGTGCTGGTGGCAAGCTGTATCCATTTCACCTGGTCAAACTTCTCGCCGTTAAACACGAATTTATCCTTGAATGCCCACCAGGTAAAAAACACTATCGTGAGAATGAATGTAAATACTGCGAAAGCAATTGTCGCGTTCCTGATCAGTTTCATGCAGCCTCCAAAGGTATCGCCTGATAATGATGCCGTTAATCCAGGTCACGGATGACATCGCTGAAATCATCCACATCAGAGAAACTGCGGTATACCGATGCAAAGCGGATATAAGCGACTTTATCCATCATTTTTAGTTCATGCATGACCATCTCACCCAAATCGCGCGCCGGCACTTCGCGGTCACCGCGCGCCAGGATTTTTTGCGTGATATGGTCAAGCGCCTTATCTACATACTCTGTAGGCACCGGGCGCTTATGCAGCGCACGCGTGAATGAAAGCCGCAATTTATCACGCTTGAATTCCTCGCGCGTGCCATTCTGCTTGACTACCTGCGGCAGGTGCAGGTCTGCCGTTTCGTAAGTCGTGAAACGTTTATCGCAGACCACGCACTTACGCCTGCGGCGAATGGAGTCACCCTCGTCATTGACCCGTGAATCAATGACCTGTGTATCGTCAGCACCGCAGAAAGGGCATTTCATGATAACGTGAAACGTGAAAAACACACAGTGGGTGAAACGTGAAATGTGAAACGTGGGAAATCACCAACAGTTTCATTATGTAGGTTACGCCTCACATCTAAACACTTTTCACTTTTCACATTTCACCTTTCACAGGTTTTCAAGCGTAAACCGGGAACCTGGCTGTCAAAGCATGCACTTTAGCTTTTGTCGCTGCAATCACGGCTTCATCAGCCGGGTTATCCAGCACATCGGCAATCAGATTAGCCACTTGCCTTGCCTCTTCTTCCTTGAAGCCACGCGTAGTGATTGCCGGCGCGCCGATACGGATGCCGGAAGTCACGAACGGGCTTTCCGGGTCGTTAGGAATGGCGTTCTTGTTGACGGTGATATGCGCCAGACCCAGTGCGGCATCGGCAGCCTTGCCAGTCAGGCCTTTAGGACGCAGGTCCACCATGAACATATGTGACTCGGTGCGGCCTGAGATAATGCGTAAACCACGACTGGCCAGCGTTTCCGCCATCGCCTGTGCATTTTTCAGCACTTGTGCCTGATAAGTTTTGAATTCAGGCTGTGATGCTTCAAGGAACGCAGTCGCCTTTGCTGCGATCACGTGCATCAGCGGGCCGCCTTGCAGGCTTGGGAATACATTGGAGTTCAATGATTTTTCGAACTCGGCCCTGGCAAGAATGATACCGCCGCGTGGCCCACGCAGCGTTTTGTGAGTGGTTGAAGTCACAAAATCAGCATGCGGCACCGGGTTCGGATAAACACCGGCGGCAATCAGGCCTGAATAATGCGCCATATCCACCATGAAATAAGCCCCTACTTTTTTCGCGATCTCGGCCATGCGCGCCCAGTCAAAGCGCAAGGCGTAAGCAGAAGCGCCGCCGATCAGAAGTTTAGGTTTGCATTCAACGGCAATGCGCTCCATCTCGTCGTAATCAATTTCCTCTTTATCGTTCAGGCCATAAGGCACGATATTGAACAGTTTGCCGGAAAGGTTGGCCGGTGAGCCGTGGGTCAAATGCCCGCCATGACCCAGGTTCATGCCCATGACCGTATCGCCCGGTTTCAGGATGGAGAAATAAACGGCCTGATTGGCCTGTGAGCCTGAGTGCGGCTGCACGTTGGCATATTCGGCACCGTAAAGCGCTTTTAGGCGATCAATCGCCAGCTGCTCGACCTGGTCTACAAATTCACAGCCGCCGTAAAAGCGTTTACCCGGATAACCCTCAGCATACTTATTGGTGAGCTGAGAACCCTGTGCCTGCATCACTGCCGGGCTGGTGTAGTTTTCAGAGGCAATCAACTCGATATGTTCATGCTGACGCACAACCTCTTGCTCGATCATGCCCCATAAAGCAGGATCGGCTTTGTTTAAGGTATTTGCGTAGTTAAATGGTGCCTGATTTGGTGAAGCAAGTGACATGGTTTTTAGTTTTCCAAATATTTGAATAAAAAGAAGCTGTTGCATTTTACCACGCCAACGCCGCAACGTTAAAGCCTCCATTAATATTCAAAACACGTAACGTCACTCAATAATCATGGCTGAATTCAACCAGCCTGGTTTAAATTGGTGCATGAGGAATCACCATGAAACACACTAAGTGTCTGAATCATATGAAACTAATACTTGGCATCAGTCTTGCATATATTCAATTGCGTACTTCTCCAAAATAACGCTCACCTCGCCCGCACTGCCTTTTCAGGCACTGCGGGCTTTTTTTACCGTTCTACAAATTGTCATTCCATAAAAATATTTTCATATTTTGTTGCATGTCGGCTACAGGACTATAATTGCACTAAATCAATCAAAAGGAATACCGATATGAAATGGACAGATAGCCAGGCTATTGCAGAAGCACTCTACGACAAGTTTCCCGACACTGATCCCAAGACCATACGTTTTACCGACCTGATGGAATGGGTCATGCATCTGGACGGCTTTAACGATGCGGCAGACCATTGCGGCGAACGCATTCTGGAAGCCATACAGCTCGCGTGGATTGACGAAGCAGCATAAGCACCCGCATGTTTGAAACCCTGTTATGGCTGTTCATCAAACACTTTATCTGTGACTTCCCGTTGCAGGCGCATCCGTGGATGTACCAGAACAAAGCCAGCTATGGGCACCTGGGCGGCCTGACGCACGCCGCGATCCATGGCGCCGGCACCTATCTCGTGCTGAGTGTATTGCAGGTGAACGATGCATGGGTGCTGGCGCTGGCTGACCTCACGGTTCACTACCATATCGACTGGGCAAAAATGAACATCAATAAAAAATTCAAACTGAATGCCGACAACAGCGAATGGTTCTGGTTTTTACTGGGTTTAGACCAGCTGCTGCACCATCTCACCTACTTCGCCATTGTCTGGTGGGCATTCAAGGCCTGATGCGTCCAACCAGCTCTTAGCACGTTCGCACCCATGACCAAGAATACATTCATCTCGTTAATCGTGTGGCTAAGCTTGGCGGCGTTGATCTATTATTTTGCCGATAACATACAGAACCCGAACAAACTCAGCCGCCTGGGCAATGCTGATTCGGTCGTGCTGAAGCGCGGCCCGGATGGGCATTACCGCAGCGAAGCGCTCATCAACGGCGAAAAAGTAAATGTGCTGGTTGACACGGGCGCCACCGGGGTAGCGATATCACAGAAAGTCGCCGACCGGCTCAAGCTCAGAAGCATCAACGCCGTGCGCACCACTACCGCCAATGGTGAGAGCATAGCTTACATGGTACGCCTGGAGTCAGTAAAGATTGGCGGGGTGAGTGCCAACAATGTTGCGGCAATGATCGCTCCCGGCCTGGATGGCGATGTACTGCTCGGCATGTCGTTTCTGGGAAGAATGGATGTCCGGCTGTACAAAGGCGAGATGACCATCAGCCAGGTCTACGAATAAGCGGAACAGTTCCATGGTTTGAATGGGGTTGCCTGATCACCAGCCCCATTCAAATCACTTGCAAACGCTCTAAGTAATGACGGTTGGCGCAGTGCGGCCGGTTCTTTCCGCCAGCTGCGAGATCTGCAGCGCAATCTGGATCATTTCTGCCAGCGCGACCTGTGCATCGAGATAATGTTTGGCGCTATCCGGTTCAAATGCTTCCAGGTAGATACGCAAGGTTGCACCCTCTGTTCCGGTTCCGGACAGCCTGAACACGATACGGGAACCGTCGGTAAACAGGATACGCGTACCCTGGTTAGTGCTGACCGAACCATCGATCGGGTCCAGGTAGCTGAAATCATCGCAGCTGCTCACTGTATAGCGGCCGAAACCCTGGCCCGGCAAAGCACTGAACTGCGATTTGATATGCGCGATCACGCTATTGGCGGCATCGGTCGGGATGGATTCATAATCATGGCGTGAATACACATTGCGGCCAAATTCGCGCCAGTGTGAAGTTAATATCGCCTCTACGCCCTGCTTCCTGGCAGCAATGATATTGAGCCAGAACAATACCGCCCACAAACCGTCTTTCTCGCGCACATGGCTGGAGCTGGTGCCAAAGCTTTCTTCACCGCACAAGGTGACCTTGCCGGCATCCATCAGGTTGCCGAAGAACTTCCAGCCGGTGGGCGTTTCAAAACATGGGATATTCAGCTTGGCGGCAACCCTGTCCACCGCGCCGCTGGTCGGCATCGAACGGGCCACCCCCGCAAGGCCGCCTGCATAAGCCGGCACCAGCGTTGCATTTGCTGCCAGAACTGCCAGGCTGTCTGAAGGCGTCACGAAGAAATTCTGACCAAGTATCATGTTGCGGTCACCGTCACCGTCCGATGCCGCACCAAAGTCCAGTGCATCCTCGCCGGCAAACATGATGTTCACCAGGTCTTCAGCATAAGTTAAGTTCGGGTCGGGATGGCCGCCGCCGAAATCCTCTGATGGCTCACAGTTCATGAGGCTGTCTGCGGATGCGCCCAGCCGGTTCACCAGGATTTCTTTGGCATAAGGCCCGGTGACCGCATGCATGGCATCAAACTTCATCTCGAAACCATTCGCCAGCAGTTTCCTGATTGCGGGAAAATCAAACAGGTTCTGCATCAGGTCAGCATAATCCTGCACCGCGTCGATGATTTCCACCGTGAACGTCTCCCCGGCATTCACGCCCGCAAATTCAGTACGGCCGATCACATCGATATTCACTTCCGGCACATCGGCAATTTTATACTGTGTAATCAGCTTGCTTTTTGCGTACACTTCATCCGTGATTTTTTCAGGTGCCGGCCCGCCATTGCCGATATTGTATTTAATGCCGAAATCGCCGTTCACGCCGCCCTGGTTATGGCTGGCAGATAGCACCATGCCGCCGAACGTGCGGTATTTGCGGATGACATGCGATGCCGCAGGCGTAGACAGTATGCCGGCCTGGCCGACAAGAACGCGTGAGAAGCCATTCGCGGCAGCCATGCGGATGATGGTCTGGATCGCATGGCGATTGTGGTAACGCCCGTCACCGCCGACTACCAGCGTAGCGTTGGCCGGCACGGTCAGCGTATCAAAAAAACTTTGTACGAAGTTTTCCAGATAATTAGGCTGCTGAAAAACTTTAACTTTTTTGCGTAACCCGGAAGTGCCGGGTTTCTGGTCATTAAAAGCTTGGGTGGGAATCAGGTTAACTTTCATCGCATCTACTCATGTCAACATCATTGAAGACAATATAAATGATGTTGATGAACTCAACAACTGTTCATCATTGATTTATAAAAATGACGGCACCAGGACAGGCAGCCGGGCTGTGAACCAATACAACCGCAGCCCTTATCACCGCCGGTGGCGTACCACTGCAGCAAGCGACAGGCCTATCGGCAGGCGCCCCGGGAAAAGCATATGTTTTTCCATGGAAAGCATGCCGGCAAACACACGGTTTACGAATGCGGGCGGCAATTCATCACCGGTAGGCCGGATGCCGCGTATCTTTGCGTATAAACGGCTGGCTACCGCAACCGGCAGCAAAGAGAAATTAAAATATGAAACCCATGATACCGCCAGCCCGGCCTGCTCCATCACCCGCATCAGCTGCCCGCGCGCATAGCGCCGGTGATGATGGAGCTTGACGTCATGCTCGCTCCACAGCATGGGCAGCGCAGGCACCGTCACAAAAAGATAGCCATCCGGCGCCAGCCGGTGCGACAGCGCCTCGACAGCCAGCACATCATCCGCGATATGTTCCAGCACATCGAACATGCAGATCAGGTCAAACTGCCGCCCTTGGAACGGCACGGCATCGGGCAGCTGCCCACGGTGGATTTCTGCGCCGCATGCGTTCTTGAGCGCGATATCCAATGCGGCATCATTCATCTCGAATGCGCAGGTGGCGCCTAATTGAGAAAGTATTGCGAGGTTACCGCCAGTACCGCACCCGGCTTCCAGGATCGCAGGGTTCTGCGGCAGACCCATCTTGCCGATCACATGTGAAATGATCGCCCGCCTGCCCTGGAACCACCAGTGCTCACGTTCCACTGACTCCATCTGCAGGTAGACTTCAGGATTCATGCTGCGCCATGACGCGATTCGTGGGCATCGCTCCCGCCCACGGCGGGATCAAAGCCTACCGTACGGCGAACGATGAAAATCGGCCGCTGCTTGGCTTCAACGTAAAGGCGCCCGATATATTCGCCGATCAACCCGACGCTCACGAGCTGCATGCTGCCCATGAACAGGACCGCGACCAGCAGTGAAGCATAGCCAGGCACATCGACCCCCGAAATCAGTGTGCGCAGGATGATAAAACAGGCATAGGCGGCAGACAGGCCGGCACCGATCAGGCCGATATAAGTCCAGACCCTTAAAGGCACTGTGGTAAAACTGGTGATCCCCTCCAGCGCGAAATTCCAAAGCCGCCATCCTGTAAATTTGGTTTTACCCCCTACCCGCGGCGCACGCGTGTAGTCTACAGTCACGGTCTTGAATCCAACCCAGGCAAAAATACCTTTCATGAATCGCTGGCGCTCCGGCAATGCACGCACCGCATCTACCACCATGCGGTCCATCAAGCGAAAGTCACCGACGTTGTCCGGTAAATGCGTATTGGATAATTTGTTATAAAGACGGTAGAACCACTGCGAACTCTGGCGCTTTAACAATGAATCGGAATCCCGATTGCTGCGCCGGGCGAGCACTACATCCGCGCCTTTTTTCCATTCGGCAAACAATGCATGAATCAGCTCCGGCGGATCCTGCAAATCTGCATCGATCGGGATGACCGCCTGGCCGGTGGCATATTCAATGCCGGCAGTCAGCGCAGCCTCCTTGCCGAAATTGCGCGACAGCTCGACCACGCGCAGCCTGGGGTTGGCTTCCGCCATCTGCATCAATATGGATAACGAGTCATCCGTGCTGCCATCATCGATACAGACCAGCTCATAATCACCCGGCGCAATATCTTCAACCACCGGCAGCAAGCGCGCGAAGAATTGCTGCAATACCAGTGCCTCGTTATAAACGCAGACAATGACCGAAAGTAGCGGTGGATTTACAGGTGTCATCAGAAGTTCTTTTTTACACTCGTACACTAGTAAACACGCTACTGCCATTGAAGTCAACTCCGGAAAACTGCGGCCAGGCCAGACCTGGCGCTTTACCGTCTTGGGAAGCCGGGGTTGACGCACCGTTTAATCATCAGGGCATGTAAAAACTGGATTTCTGCTTCACATGCTCTTTAGAGTTAACGGATTCAACGTCAAACATAATGGGATGCGTGCCTCTGCGGATTGACCCGTCGGCAATCTGCAAGCGCACGGCGATCAGTCTTTCACTTGCCGGATTGACGGTAAACTCGGTTTCTGAAGCGATCGAGACGCCCTGCAGGCCATGCACCGATAACCTGTAAGCGTGCTGGCTTTCCGTCACATTGGTCAATTGTATCTGATATACGTTTTCCACCATGCCGCCGGGAGCCATGCGTGACATGACGCCACGGTCACGGTTGACATCGACCTTGAACGCCGGGCGTATCGACAGGGAGAATACCAGCCCTAAAGACAGCAGGATTAACAGTCCGCTATAGATCAGTACGCGCGGACGTAATATTTTCCTGATGATCTCACGCTGTGACCAATGTTTCTCAACGCCATTCTGGGTCGAAAACCTAATCAAGCCTCGTGGGTATTGCATCTTGTCCATGATGCTGTTGCATGCGTCAACACAGAGGCCGCAGCTGATGCACTCATACTGCAGGCCATTCCTGATATCGATCCCAACCGGGCATACCTGCACGCAGAAGCTGCAATCGATACAGTCACCCAGGCCTTCCTTTTTCGCATCCACGCTGCGCGAACGGCCACTGCGTGGCTCGCCGCGCGCCTGGTCATAAGTCACAATGAGGGTATCATTGTCAAACATGGCGCTCTGGAAGCGGGCGTATGGACACATGTGCCTGCAGACCTGTTCACGCAGGAAACCGGCATTGCCGTAAGTGGCAAAGCCATAAAAACAGATCCAGAATGTTTCCCATGGGCTTAATCGATACTGGATGATGTTATCCAGCAGATCCCGCACCGGCGAAAAGTAGCCGAGGAAAGTAAACCCGGTCGCCATTGAAAAACCGATCCAGGCGGCGTGTTTCAGGAATTTCTTATAAAACTTCCTGAAACCGAAGGGCATGCTGTCCAGGCGCATGCGGGCAGCGCGGTCCCCTTCAATCTTGCGTTCCATCCATAAGAATATTTCGGTATACACGGATTGCGGGCACGAAAAACCGCACCATAATCGCCCGGCAACCGCCGTAAAAAGGAACAATGCCAGTGCAGAGATAATCAGGATAATGACAAGGTATATCAGATCCTGAGGGTATAGCACCAGGCCAAAAATGTAAAAACGATGCGTGCTGACGTCGAGCAGCATCGCCTGCCTGTCATTCCACATCAGCCAGAGCGTGCCGTAGAACACGATCTGCGTAACCCAGATCATGATCCAGCGCCAGTTCTTGAAGATGCCGGATATATTGCGGGGATATATCTTGTGCTGCGCTTCATAGGTTGGCCTCAACTTATCTGCCGAATGATCGCTTGCGATTGGAATCACTTTCCTTGATGGCTTGCTAGCTGTTGTCATGCTGTTTCCTTACTTGATGATTGCATTATTCAAACCCACACCCCTGGGCCTGGCCGTGACCGATGCGTTTAACTGAGGGGTACGCCCGGCAACTGATAGGACTTTTGATACGGCTCGGTAAAAGTACCCAGCGCTTCCAATGCCAGCTGGGGATCATGCCCTTCTTTAATCAGGAAGCTGTCAAAGCCGCACCTTGCCATATAAAAGACCGTGTCTATCATGACGTCGCCGACCGCCCTCAATTCTCCGTGCCAGCCGTAAATGCTTTTAATCAGCTGGGCTAAGGAATAACCACGGCCATCGGTATAACTTGGGAAATCAATCGCAATAAATGCGACATCCGCGGTTTGAAACAGCCCGGTTTGCAGCAGAGCGCCCTGCTTACCTAATGTAGCGGCCAGATCCGTGTCGGACGAAATGAATATGCCGACCGGAAATCTGCGGTTTAATAAGAGCTCACGCTTTTCCAGCCAGGCATCCAGTCGCATCATCCAATGCTTCTGGTCAGGCGGGATGCCTGAAAAACCATTGATTTCAGAACCGTTCGTTTCAGCGCCTGCATCGAACAAAAGCGCTTCATTCAACTCAATTTGGCCGTTACGCAGCAGCCTTGGGGTCACCTCAAACATGGGTCTCTTTCGATAAAGTCAAAGATTTGGAAAATAAAGGATCGGCATAGACATCTTTCTTGAATGGCTCGATTCCCAGCCTATGCACCGCATCGACAAACCGCTCCTCTTCACTGTCGCGCAGCCTCAGATAGGTGTTTATCAGGCGGGAGATCACATCCGGTATCTGTTCACGGGCAAATGAAGGCCCGATCACCCGCCCGATTGCAGCGCCGGCGCCATTGGCTCCAGCACTGTCAGTTCCTGAACCGCCAGCGCCTGCATCAGCCCGGGCGCGATGAGCCAGGCCATGACCGAGGTGATTGTCCAGCGCCCCGCTTTGCCTGCCGCCTATCGTGATCTGGTACCACTCCTCCCCGGCTTTATCGACACCCAGTATGCCGATATGCCCGATATGGTGGTGGCCGCAGGAATTCATGCAGCCGGACAGATTGAGGTCCAGCTCGCCAATATCGTAGATATAATCAAGATCGGAAAACCTGCTTTGTATGGCTTCTGCAATCGGGAGCGTGACCGCATTCGCCAGGCTGCAGTAATCCCCGCCCGGGCAGGCAATGATATCGGTAATGAATCCGATATTCGGCGTAGCCAGGCTCAGCAGCTGCAACTCCTGCCACAGCATGTAAAGATCGCTTTTCCTGACATCCGGCATGATGATGTTCTGCTCGTGGGAGATACGCAGCTCACCGAAACCATACTTCTCAGCCAGGTCAGCTACCGCATCCATCTGGTCTGCGCTAATGTCACCGGGAGGCGCGCCGGTTGCCTTTAATGAAATGGTGACCGATGCATATCCGGACACTTTATGGGGATGGACGTTGGTGCGCGACCAGCGATTGAATTTCGTGTCGGCTGATAACTGGCTGAAATAGAATGTCTCGCTGATTTCAGTATCCAGGTCGTATTCCGGCCACCTGAATTTGCCCGCAATGCTTGTTACAAACGCTTCGCTTACGGTATCCGGGCCGCCTTTGATCAGCTGCCATTGCGCATCCACTTCATGCGCGAACACTTCCGGCGTCAGGTCTTTTACCAGTATCTTGATGCGCGCCTTGTATTTGTTATCGCGCCTTCCATGCAGGTTGTACACCCGCAGCGTGGCTTGCAGGTAGGTCAACAAATCCTGCCACTCCACAAAAGGTTTGATGAGTTTGCCTACGATCGGCGTCCTGCCTAAACCGCCGCCTACGAAAACCCTGAAACCGAATATTCCATTGCGCTCTACAGCCTGCAGGCCGATATCATGTACGCCGACGGCAGCCCGGTCGGTCATGGATCCGCTCACTGCGATTTTGAATTTACGGGGCAGGAATGCGAATTCAGGATGCAGCATTGACCATTGGCGGATGATTTCGCACCAGACCAGGGGATTGATGAGTTCATCAGCAGCAACACCGGCGAAATGATCCGTGGTGGTATTGCGGATGCAATTCCCACTGGTCTGGATCGCATGCATCTGCACCGTTGCAAGCTTGGCCAGCACATCGGGGGCATCTTCCAACCGCAGCCAGTTAAACTGGATATTCTGCCTGGTGGTCAAATGGCCATAACCCTTATCCCAGCGGCGGGCGACATAAGCCAGTGTCCGCAGCTGTTTTGAAGTTAACATGCCATAGGGAATGGCAACCCGCAGCATAGGCGCATGGCGCTGGATATACAGGCCATTCTGCAACCGCAGAACGCGGAACTCCTCCTCTGTCAGCTGGCCTTTCAGGAACCGCTGCGTCTGCCCCCTGAATTGCGCAACGCGCTGCTCTACCAGCCTCTGGTCAATTTCATCATAGATATACATGCCATCACCTTAAATTTCCGGCTGACTGAAATGCCGGGTTGTTTTAACAGTGATCAAGATATAGATTTGCCGGTTTTTACAACAGAGACAGTTGCGCTAAAAAAAAGCATAACAGATGGGAAGGAACCGCCACGCGTTCACCAGACGGTTTTGAACCACTCTATGATGGCAGATCAAGCCCTCCGAAGGCAGGCACGGGCATGCAAATCAAGAAGTTGCCTCCCGGCAATCAGGCGATTGAAATCACCTGAATCGCCGGGAGGCCATTCAGCAGGGATTAAATATCCGTGATCGGCAGCAAACCAAGGGTCTTGGCTTCATCGAACAGACCCGTCATCTTCCAGTTCTGCCGCAGTGCACCGGCGCCATAATTACGTGAGCCGCCTACAGCCTCAGCCAGCAGCTGCAAGCGTGCCGCCTCTTCAAGCAGGATGATGGTATCCGTCAGCTCGCGGATACCGGCCTTGCCCCAGACGGTGCCGCCGCCGTTGGCTTCCACGATGGCAAAATTGTGCGGATTCTCATTTACTTTTTCGACGATAAAATCCACTTCCGGTTGCAGGCGGTTGATGTAGACCGGAAGTTCGCGCACGAGGTGGTGTCGGTTCAGCGCAACATAATTGATAGGGAAAGTACGGTGCGTTTGCCCCCACGCCGCCAGGTACAGGGTGTGGACATGTGAAATGATGCTGACTTCAGGACGCTCGATGAACAGTTTGTTATAGCGCTTGCCGCCGGTGTGGTGCCCGGCATAGACAGTACCGTCAAAGCCGATGATTGCCGGCGTGATTTCAGCACCTCTATCCCATGGGCCGGGATCGTTCACCACCACCAGTTTCTCATGCCCCGGAACGCGCACGGTAAAACCTACTGTGCCGTAGGCTGTTGTCGTATCCGTCTCACGCAGCACCTTAAAGGCATGAGCCGCCTCGCGCGCTACGTTCTGTGCAAATGCCGTTACATCGGCGGATAATTCGGTATCAATCTTTCCCATTTTAAAACTCCTTGAATATGAATAAATAAAAAATCACGCAGCTTTTACCTGCGTTTTATCATGTGCATCCAGCCACTGCCGGGCAGCAGCCAAAGGACGCGGATCGATCCATGCATCCAGATCAAAATCACGGTCCAACACCCCATGCAGCAGTGTGAAATTCTTCTGTATCCTGAATAGATCCAGCAACTCTCCGGATAGGGTCGGCTGCAATGAATGATGAAACCCGTTGCGGTATGCGGTGGCGACACCCTCATCACCGGAGCGCGTCTCACTTTTCAATATGGCATGCACGCCTGCCAGATCAGACGCCGCCCAATCTGCGGCACGCAAGGTCTGCGCCAGAAACCGCACTAAAAGATCAAAGTGGTTTTCAATGAAATCTTCATGCACGGTGATAGGCCTCGGCGTACCGTTATTGACGCGGTACCTGCGGTCGGTAAAGTGATCGATGTCGATACCCACCACTGCACCATAGCGCTTGGCTGCATCTACCGCAGAGGCGCCTTTGACATAAACCGCATCCACTTCGCCGCGCGCCAGATATTCCAGCCCTTCCCACAGGTTGCCCAAGCCAGCCCCGGTCTCCTGGCCGGAACCCACCTCGACAAAGTTCACGTCATCCAGCGTCAGGCCGTCATGTGCCAGCGCACCCTTGATGCCTTGCAGGCTCATGCCGCGGGCAATGCTGCTGCCGCGGACATGGGCAGGAATTTCACGCGCTACATAAGCGGGTAAGGCCACGCGCAGGCCTTTCAAGTCAGCCGGTTTGCTGATGCCCGAACCAGGCCGCACCAGGATCACCTGCCATTCATCTATCCATGTCAGGCCGATGAGCTTTGTCCTCGCCCCCTGCGCTTTTGCCGCAAGCGCCAGCAGGCTGCCGCCCTCGCGGATCAGGCTGCTGATTTCATGGTCGTAATGATGGCGCGCCAGTGCTTTCGGTGCATCCTGTATGGTTGCCACCGATATGCCATCGCCTGCGAACTCATCCTGCAGCCACCCCAGTTTATATGCCAGGCCGGTTGCCGTGGGTACCGGGCAGCGGGTAAACCATATTTCCTTCAGTGCTGATGCGTCAGCCTGAGATGACGATAATTGGTTTGCCATATCGATTAACCCACCGCACGCAGGATTGCCGTATCGGTTTTACCGCGCAGCAGCGGCAGCACTTCTTCACCGACACGATACGCTTCTTCCAGATGCGGGGTGCTTGCCAGAATGAATGCATCTGCCCCCAGTGTCACCAGCTCGTCAAGCCGTTCTGCCACCTGCTCGTAACTGCCGACAATACCGTTAGTCTGTCCGCCGCGCAGCAGGCTGAAGCCAGACCAGACATTGGGCTCGATAATCAGGTCTTTATAGCTGTTGATCGTGGTCGGGCGGTTGCCGCGCTGGCGTGCAGCGCCTACGGAATCGCTGCCGTCCGGATTCTGGAACTTATCCAAAGCCTCGCGGCTCAGGCTGTTAAAGCCTTTTTCAATCTCGGCCCAGGCCTCCTCCTCCGTCGGACGTGCAATAATGTCTACGCGAATTGCGCATTTGATCTTGCGTCCCAGGATTTGCGTACGCGTCTTCACGCGATCGAATTTCTCGCGCAGCTGGTCAAACGGCTCCAGCCAGGTCAGGTAATAATCCGCATGCCTGGAGGCGGAAGCGAGCGCTGCATCGGATGAACCTGAAAAATAGATCTCAGGATATTCTTCTTTGGATAAGGGATCGGCCAGGCCGGCATCTTCCACCTGATAGAACTTGCCCTGATACGAGAACGGGCCGCCGTTCCAGACACCTTTCAATACATCCAGAAACTCGGTTGTGCGACCATAGCGGTCATCATGCGATGCGGAATCACCCCACCATAACTGTGCCGGGCCACCACCACCGGTAATGATGTTATACAAGGCACGGCCGCCGGTCGCACGCTGCAGGCTCGCGGTCATTCTCGCAGCCCCCACCGGGTTCAGGAAGCCAGGCTGGAATGGGATCATGAAACGAAAAGTAGAAGTCTCACGCGCCAGCAATGAAGAAATCACCCACGGTTCATCCGTCATCGGGAACGATGGGATCAGCCCGCCCTGGAAACCTGAAATCTCTGCGGCATGTGCGATCTCGGCAATGTAATCTATGTAGTTCGCACCGTTGCTTCCTTTGCCCACGCTGCCGGATTCAGCCTTGGAATCGTCACCCGGGAACCAGTCGCCGCGATGCGGAGTACGGTTGCGGTGTGAACTGGGTTCCCCGTGAGTCGGGATACGCCAAAAAACATCAATAGTCATAAAATATTCCTTTAGTTAATTAAGCCGCACGGCGTTGGTCACGTGCGATTTGAGCGCGAACAGCAGGCAATACGTATTCCCCCAGACGGTAGGCCTCTTCAAAATGGGGAACCGATGAAAGCAGAAAGCTCGTGATGCCGGCTGATGCGTAATCAACCAGCGCCTGTGTGACCTGCGCATAACTGCCTACCAGGGTAGCGTTAGCGCCGGTAATGTCTGCTGAAAGCCCTGCCCATAGATGCCTGCCTGCAAGCTGGGCATGGCTGCCGTTTTTGTTAGCTGACTGCTCACGGAACCTATGTGCGTCAAAAATTGCCTCCTGCTCCGTTTCACGCGCAACGATATCGATACGCAGGCCAAAACCGAGCTTGCGTCCATGCTGCCTGGCAAGCGTAGTTAATCCATCGACCTGTTGCCTGATCTCATCCGCACCTGCAGCGTCAAAAATATGTACATCAGCGCTTCTTGCAGAAAGTGCCAATGCTTCGCTGCTATTGCCGGATAGATATACCGGCGGTACTTTATGGTTAGCCAGCGCACCCTGGAAGCCGCCATTCAACACCTCGAAATATTTACCTTTGAAGGTGTAAGGAGCCTGCGTCAGCACGCCGCGGGCAACTGTCACGAACTCCTCAATACGCGGGATGATTTCATCATCTGCGGCAAAATCGCCCAATGAGCGGCGATGCTGCGCATTGCCACCAGCGCTGATCTGCCATGCAAACCGGCCATCGGTGAAGCGCTGGTAACTTACGGTGTTCTTTGCGGCATATACCGAAGAGCCGCGCGAAGCGTCAAACTCGGTCAACAGCTTTAAATGCCTGCTGCCGCGCGCAACATAGCCGGCAACGATCCAAGGCTCATCGCCATTGATGTCTTCAGGGATACGGATTCCTTCAAAGCCGGCAAGCTCGGCAGCACGGGCTACCTGGTGCAGGTAATCAAAATAGTTAAAATTCAGACCGCGCGGGTCAGTCACCCCTTCCGAATAAGGGTGGCGGGCTGAACTGCGTTCACCGCGGCGTTCTTTTTTACTGTTCCCATAGCGGCCATCACCGCTGGTCGGTAATTGCCATAAAAATTCAGTCGTCATGCATTGGCTCCTTAAGTTAATCTGAATCCGTTAGCTACAAAAATATAGCGACAATGCACTTAAAATTGCAGGATGCATGCCAATATCAGGCATCAATAAAAATACCTATATCCATATGATTGATATAGGTATTTTTAAATACGAATGAACTGTGAATGAGAGATAGGGTGAATTTCTGCTGCAAAATCAACAAAGCCGGAAGCAGCACTGTTGATTTTGCAGAACATGGACAAAACACTGAAATGACAGCTATGCCGTTTTTTTGAAGATGTTCTTTATGAACGCCCTGAAACCCGGACATACCGCCAGCCAGACCGGAATCCAGAGCAGGAATATATCCTGCAGCACAAACCCTTTGCTGAGAAAGCCGCCCAGGGTTGCACCGGCAAAGCCGCCAGCCATGCCTACCATGGTGAACAATCCGGAAACATGCCCCATGTTCTTGCCGGAATGCGCCAGCCGCGAAATATTGACCAGATGGTTAAGCGCCTGCCCGATCGCCTGCAGCACAGCGCCAATCAACAGACCGATAACACTGCTGCTCAAGCCCAGGAACAGCAGGCCAGTGATCAAACTGCCATGGCTCAAGTTATAAGTGACTTTCTCGCCCAGTTTCGCCACAAAATGGCCAAGCAGCAGCAGTACGGCAACAAAAGTCGCCCCTTCCACCACCATGAGCGTAATCCCCTGCTGTGCGCTCCAGTTGAACTGCCTGACGGCAATGACGATGATGAAGGTGCCAAAGAAACCGCGCACCATGCCGCCCAGGCCATCATAGATGCATACCTGGCGCACCATCGGGTCTGTCAGGTAGCGCAGCATGTCTTTTACGCCGCCGCTGACACTTCTGGCGTCATCCATGCTGCGTGTATGCGAAAGGATGGAAAAGCCGTAGAACGCCATCACCGCAAACAGGATGCTGGTGATCCAGTAGCTGCCATGCACCCCGAAATGGCTGGAAGCCAGATTGCCCAGCAGCGGCCCAACCAGGCCTATGCCCAGCATCAGCGTGCCCCGGTACCAGCCTCCGCGGCTGGTACCGACCTCCGGCAATCTCTCCAGCCATGACGTGTTCATGGCAACCACGCGGAATGGGATACAGATGCCCGCAATGAATAAAAACAGCGCTGCCAGATACCAGGAACTGGAGTATCCGATCAATGGGTAGAGCGCCATCGCGCCCAGGCTGGAGATGCCATATACCCAGCGGGCGCTGAAACGGCTGATGTAAATACCTGCCGGCAGCGACATCAGCATCATGGACAGGCTTTCCGCACCGATCAGCAGTCCGATCTGCCAGGACTCCGCATTCAGGTGCAATGCCAGCAGCGTCACCAGTATCTTGTTCATGCCGATGGTGATGCCGCTCATCAAGGCAAGGCCTACAAATGCAAATGTAAAATGGTTGGTCGCCAATAATCGTGGCTGTGTATTGAGCGTATTCGACTGACTCATGTTGATGCGCTTTCAAATTCTAATTGGATAAATGTTGGTGCTTCGTGCTGATGCAACGGAGATGGGTCGGTTTGCCGATAAAAATGACGCCAGATCACCGTGCGGAAATCTGGCGTCATCGGAACCAACTTCGTGATAACGCGTTACCAGCGGGTCGTTACGGAAACGCCTACCGTTCTTGGTGCTGCCCAGTAGACGCTATCGCCATTGACGCCCAATCCCGGATTGAATGCCGGCAGTGAATGGTTCTTGTATTCTTTATCGAAAAGATTATTCACATAACCCGTGAATACATACTTGTCGTTATGGGTGGCGAACGAAAGCCTTGCATTTGCGAGTGTGTAACCATCCTGATTCAAGTGCTCACGCGCTTCAGACTGCGGGTCAACAAAGTAATACTGTTTACCCTGATAACGTGCATCTGCCGCGACAATGATTTTTCCGTACTGCACAGGGATCGTGTAATCAGCCGCGATCTGGGCTGTGACATGCGGAGAACGCACCAGGGAACGTCCTTTCAAATCGGCACCGCCGTTAAGCACATTCAGCTCATCATATTCGGTATCCAGCAGGCCCAGGCTTGCATTCACATGCAGGTTCTCGACAGGCAGCGCTTCGATTTCTAACTCCGCGCCATTCACAGTCGCCTTCTTGGCATTCTGCAGATAAGAAACGGTGGCGCCGGCATTGGCGTTATACCCGACCACGTTCACCTGCACATCCTGGTAATCGTAATGGAACAGGCTGGCATTGAAGTTAACCCGGCCTCCCAGCCATTCTGACTTGTAGCCGATCTCATACGCATTTAACTGCTCAGGTTTCACCGTATTCACCGCTGCAAGACTGGTGGCGGCAGTATTGAAACCACCGGACTTCACGCCATGCGAATATTTTGCATACACGCGGTCATGCGGCGTGATCTTGTATTCAGGCGTGATGTCATAGGTAAACGCATTCCAGGTCTTGGAATCACTGCTGCTGAATGTGCCGGAACCCAATGGGCCTGCTGCCGCATACGCACCGGTGTAAGTATCCCACCATTGCGACAGGTTGCTCCATGTCCCCGCGCCTGTTGAGGCTTTCCTGTCCAGGTCATATTTTTTGGTCTCGCGCGTCCATCGCAATCCCAATGTCGCATTCAGCTGGTCGGTAAAGTTATAGGTATTGCTGCCGAACAATGCAAAACTCTCAGCCTTATGATTGAGGTCTGAGCTATTGTAAGTCGCGCCAGGCGGAGCGCCTGCCAGACCCGGCACTGAAGCGGACGGCAGCTTGGCGCCCTGCGTGGTGAAATCAATGTTTTCATTGAAATAATGTGCGCCGGCCAACCAGTTCCAGCGGTCTTCCCTGGGTGAAGCCAGCCTGATTTCCTGCGTGAACTGCCTGTTCTTGCCATCGGTATGTGACCTGGAAATCTCTAATGGTGTGTAGTCATTATCGGTCAGGATATTGGTTTCAAAATCTTCATAGGCGGTAATGGAAGTCAATGCATAGCGGCCAAGCTGCCATTTCAGGTTCAGGTTGATGCCGTTCTGGGTTGAGTCACTTGAATCCGGCGCATTCGTGCTGACATGCTTGATATCGGTATTCGGCGCATAGCCATTACGCACCACGCCGTTCGGCGCATAGCTTTTGGTAGTGGTGATGGCACCATCAGTCTCATATTTACGGTAATGCACATTCAGGAGCGCTTCCAGGTTCGGTGTCAGGATGGCTGACAACTGGCCGCGAATCGCCCCTTCACTCAGGCCGCCATCTTTACCGCCGGTAAAGTCATTTTTAAGGCGCCCGTCCTGATCCTGCTGATAGAAAGAAACGCGTCCTGCCAAGCGTTCATCCAGAATCACACCGCCTACCCCGCCTTGCACGATCCTGTCGTTATAGCTGCCATAATCAACCTTCACATAATTATCTTTGGCATCAGCGTTGAATGACGGTTTTTTTGAAACGACACTCACGGCGCCGCCGGTCGTGTTCTTGCCCCACAACGTCCCTTGCGGACCGCGCAGTACTTCAACACGCTCCAGGTCAAACAAAGGGAATCCTGTCGCCGTGGCATTGCTGATATACACTTCATCCAGATAGAATCCGACCGGACTCGCAAGGTCGAATTGCTGCTGGCCAGCGCCAACACCGCGGATCCACCAGCGTGGGCGACCGTGCAGCTGCGTGCCGGCAGAAGCGTTAGGTACATAGTTCAGCACTTCACTTGCAGAGCGCCCTACCCCCTGGTCTAAAAGATCCTTGCCATTCAGCGCGGTAATCGCAGTTTTGACTTCCTGTACGCTTTCTTCACGCTTCTGTGACGTCACCGTGACAGAAGGCAAAGCCGTGCCTTCTGCTTTTGTTTTGTCATCTATTGAGGATTTGTCTTGCGCCTGAATTGGCGCAGCTTCTTCTGCATAGGCATAGCTACCGTTTAAAACAACACCGGACCCGATTGCCAGTGCAATGGATACATGCTTGACCAATGGCTTTAATTTAAATTTACCGTGACGCTGGTAAGCGTGATTGATTGCTTCACTTCTCATTGAATACTCTCTTTACTGTTAATAAAATCTGCCTTGCGCTTGCATGCGCATCAACAAGAGATATTGCAGAATCTATGCCAGTGGCAATTAAAATAATAACTAATTGATTTAATTGATTAAAAAAACCATAAACGCATTTTTTGGTTTTGGCTTGTGTTGTGCTGGCAACAGGGTATTAAACAACTGCTTGCTTAGAAACAGTAGCGGCAGGGACGCGTCGATGAATCGGTTGCCTGGCTGGCGTGAAGATTGCCTGGCTGAGGCGTATAAAAAAATGCGGCGCATTTCCCAATGCACCGCATTCAATTGCCTGCAGATGAACTGTGCTTATCTGACGCTGCGCCAGCGCAGCAGGTGTTGGCTCAAACGAGACAGGCCCGCGTTCATCAGCAATCCCGTCAAGCCGATACTGGCAACCCCGATAATGACGATGTCCATCCTGGAGGCTTCTTGTGCGATCTGCATCAGACCGCCAAGACCTGGCCCGGTAGAAAACAGCAGTTCAGTGCCCACCGTGGAAATCCAGGCAAAAGCCAAGGCCTGGGAAACCCCGGTCAAAATGGATGGCATCGCTGCCGGCAGCAGAACCTTCAGGAACAACTGCAGGCGGTTTAATTTAAGTACGGAAGACACTTCTATCAATTTCTTTTCCACCCCGCGCATACCTTCATAAGTATTCAGCACTACCGGGTAGAACGCAGCCAGGCTGACAATCAGGATTTTTGAAGACAGGCCATTACCGAACCAGAGTGCGATCAAAGGAATCAACCCCAATAATGGCACTTGCCGCAGGGTGTGGTATAGCGGCCCGATCAATTTATCGGCGGTGGGTGAAACAGCCATGAGGCCGCCAACCAGCAAGCCTGCAATGCCTCCGATCAATAACCCGATAACCGTGGTCTGCAATGTCGCCGCCAGGTTGACCAGCAGCTCGCCGCTTGTGACCAGCTCCGAAAAGCCAATCGCGATCTGCGACAGAGATACAAACGTATAAGCGTAAGCATCTCCCTGGCGCGACATGATTTCCCAGATTAAAGCCACGGCTATCGGCAGCCAGAGCCCGTTTGCCTGCGACAGCCTGGATATGAACTGTTTTATTCTTTTCATCGTGTTGTCCCTGACAATTCTGGCGTTTCCAGAAAAAATATTGAATTGATAAGAGTAGTCATTACCTGTATTTCCACTTCCCAAGATGTGCTTCAACAGAACGCAAGCCGCGATCCAGCAGGAAACCGATCAAACCGGTGACGAGCACGCCCACCAGCACGATGTCGATTCGGAACATTTGCCTGCCCATTTCCATCATCTGCCCGATGCCGCTATCGGCAGCGATCAGTTCGGCCGCTACCAGCACCATCCAGGAGCGGCCTAAAGCCAAACGGAACCCGGTCAGCACCGGTGGTGTCGTTGCCGGCAGTACAATACGCGTAATCAAATGCCATGTTGGCAGCTGATATACCCTGGACACTTCAAAATATGTCCGCGGAATGCCCTTGACTGCATCATAAGTTGCCAGCGTGACAGGGAAGAACGCAGCTTTTGCCACGACCACGATCTTGAATGTCTCTTCCACACCAAAGATCATGATCAGCATCGGGATAAAAGCGATGGTCGGTACCTGGCGTATCGCATTGAACGATGGTGCAAAGAAGCTATCCACTGATTTGAACAAGCCCATCAGCACGCCAAACAGCAGACCCAGGAAAGCGCCAATGGCAAAACCCCAGCTTAACCGCAACAGGCTATCATGCAAGTGTGCAGGCAGTTCTCCGTTGGCCCAGAGTTCGCGGCCGGTTTCAAGAACACCGGCCGGCGATACCAGGATCTGCTCCGGGAATATGCCGGCACGGCATACCCATGCCCAGATAAGCAGCAATAGCAGCGGCGATATAAAATACAGCGCATGCGTGCGGAAACGATTAGCCGGAACGCGTAAATCAATCATGACCAACCCCATTCATCAGGAAACTTTACCGGCGGTTTTTCTCGGCTGCCAGTAGCCTTCGAGCTTGAGTGTTTTGAGTGCTGCGTTTAAAAACCGTGGCTCAAACAGCTGGCTGACGTTCAGATCCTTGCGGATCAGATTGGCTTTGCGGCTGTATTGCGCAGCATTTGCATAATGGTCTAAAACCAGGTCATCGAACAGCGGGCTCCAGCGTGACTGCCATGTCGTAGAGTCATCGGCATATTCACGCCTGAAAACGTCTTCAGGCTGACCGTTCTGGTTGGCTATTTTGAGATATTCATTAAAATTAGCCTGCTGCGATGTCCAATGGGCAGCTTTCACATAAGCAGTGGCCACCACCTGTGTAATGGCAGGGTTGCTGGCGATGAAGTCCTTGGCTCCCCATAACTCGGCGCGCATTTTCCAATCCTGAGTAGAAGATTTGGTTGACCATATGATCTTTCCGATCTTTTTATCTTCCAGCTGGAAGGCATCACTGAGCGTCACAAAAGCATCCACATTACCGGCAGCCAGCGCCGCGGCACCGGCACCCGGGTTAAGGTTGGATATCTTGAAATCAGAGAACTTCAATCCATTCGACTCGACATAGCGGGCAAACGTGATTTCCCACGGACGGCCGCGATGCAGGGCGATGCGTTTTCCTTTCAAGTCAGCCAGGCTTTTTGCAGTGGAGTTCGGTGATACAAGCAGGTATACGTTATTGCCGCGTCCGCCTGGCACCACAATACGGGTCTCTACCCCGCCTGCATTCAGGATCACCGATGGCAGATCGCCGTAACCGGCGAAATCGATGCTCTTATTGGCGAATGCCTCGTTAATCGTAACCCCCACGGATTGTGCCGTGACGGGAACCCAGGTCAGTTTTACCCCCTGTTTGGCGAGCTCATCCTTTAACCAGCCCTGCTTTTCTACAATTGCAGCGCTTCCATTCAAACCAATCTTGCCGTTCACATTATAGGCAACGGTAGCGATCCTGACCTCCTTGACGCTATCAGCCGCCTGCGCATCTGACAGCAAGCCAAAAACAAAAGAAATGGCCAACAGGAATAACCCTGCCAAAGATATATTTTTTTTAATATTAAAAATCATTCTATTCTCACATTCAAAAACAAGATAAGGCCTGACGGAAGCAGGCCTTATTCAATCAGGCAGCACTGATCAGGCGCTTACCGATCACTGCGTCAAAAGGTCTGGTATCGATCCAGTCATTCACATCGAATCGCTTGGGAATGAATTGCCAGCGATGCAGGAAATTCACGAAATCCTGTAATCCATCCACAGATTCCCGGGCAAAATCCGTACGCAGACGCAGATGTGCATCCTGTCCATAGGCAACGCTTACCCAATACTCACTGCTGTTGGTCTCTTTGGCGAGGAAACGCCGTGTTTCATCAGGATGTTCATGTGCCCAGTCTTCGGCACGCAGCACCTGTTCGACAATGCGTTCCGCAGCATCAAAGTGGTTCTCAATCAGGCTGGCATCAACCGTGAGCGTGCGCGGCGTACCATTATTGGCACGTATCAGCGGATCAGGATGCACACCGGTATCAATGACCGTAACCAGGTTAAATTGATATGCCAGCGCCGCGGCACTGGCGCCTTTCAGGAAGATCGCATCGACCTCGCCGCGCAACAGGCCAATCAGCTCGTCATTACGGCTGCCTGACTGGCTGCCGAATATATAGCTGCCATCTTCACTTTTCCTGGCCGGCGCATCGCTGTAGCCGCTATTAATCACATAATCCACGAGCTCAACATCACTCACGGCCAGACCTTCCAGACTCAGCGCATTTTCGAGACCGCGCAATGCCTGGGCACGCACAAAATCGATCTGCACATTCACCCATTTTGGCAAACCGAATTTACGCCCTTTCAAATCCTTGACATGACGTATCCCTGAACCAGGCAGTGTCAGGATCAACTGCGTTTCGTCTGCCCATGAGAGGCCTATCACTTTGGTGTCACGGCCGGATGAACGTGCCCATATCGCAGGGATATTGCCACCGTGCCTGACTGAATTGGTCAGCGTATGATCAAAATGCGATTCACGCACTGATTGATCGGCGGATTCGCGCAGTGATTTGATGGTTGTGGCTTTTGCGCGGAAGCTCTCTTCCAGCCAGCCTTTCTGCACGGCAATTCCCAATCCTGTCGGCACAGGGCAGCGTGTATACCAAAGCGTATCTAAGACTTTACTCATGAATCTCTCCTAAATTATATAAATGCAGGCTCGTGCCTGATGTTGTGTTTGTTGACATACAGGCATGAGCACACTTCGTGCCACAAAAATAAATCAATAAAAATCAACAACTTATAAAAAATAGATTGTAAAACGATTGCCAGCTGCTGGATAAAATACAGCGGATATGCGCAAAGGGCAGCAGCCCTGCTGTACAGGCAGCAGGTTCAACATGCTGCGAATTCAACAGCATGTTTTTAACGGCTGCTGCTTAAACAGCAAACCAAGCCCGCTATGCCATAGCAAAAAAATGTTAACTATATGATTTATATGATAAAAATATATTGGCATAGCGATTGCTGTATAGGTTTAGCGCCATTTATGGCTATTGTTTATCGGTATGGAGAATCAAAGGCATGACAACATATAACGTAGCTATCAACCTCGGCAAAAGAGCGGCGCCTGCAGCAAGGGTGCAGATAGCGGCAAATTACCATTCAGGAGCCGGCAACGCTGAAGGCTCTGGCATCGAAGGGAGCGATCAGGAAATTCATGATCCTTCTTTGCTCATTCAAGATGTCAGCAAAAGCTATCAACTGCATGATGCGTCTTTGAATGTCCTGAATGGTATTCACCTGGAAATCAAGCCTGGCGAGTTCCTTTCCATCGTCGGTGCCAGCGGATGCGGAAAATCCACACTGCTCAGGCTGATAGCAGGGCTGGATACCAGTTATACCGGATCCATCATTTATCAGGGCAAGGCCATTACCGGCACCGATCTAAGCCGGGGCATAGTATTTCAGGAACACCGTTTATTCCCCTGGCTCACGGTTGAGGAAAATATCGCGCTGGCGTTCACTGCAACCAACGTCTCCAGGGAAGAACGCAAGCTGCGTGTGGCAAAACAGATCAGCACGGTAGGCCTGGATGGGTTCGAAAAAGCCTATCCGCACCAGATATCAGGCGGCATGTCACAGCGGGTTGCGATTGCCAGGGCGCTGGTACTGAAACCCAAGCTATTGCTGCTGGATGAGCCTTTCGGTGCACTGGATGCACTTACCCGCCTCAAATTGCAGCAGGAACTGCAGCGCCTGTGGGAACATGAAGGCCTGACCACTATCCTGGTAACGCACGATGTTGAGGAAGCGGTGTTTCTCGGCGACCGTATCGTGGTCATGGAATCCCATCCCGGGCGCATCCGGCGCATCATCCCGGTGCCGCTGGCCCGGCCACGTGACAGGTCATCCTATTTATTCCAGAGCATCAAGGCTGATGTCATGGCTGATTTTGCGATCGTCGAGGTTGAATGATGCGATCTGTGAATAAACGCATTTGGCAGGAGAGATAGCATGGCAACATTCACAAACGCTACAGCGGCATTTTATGAGCCTGATGAAAACAGCGCCGTGTCGGCTTCAAATAAGCCTGAAACCACGGCAAGGCAAACAGCGGCACCAAGCGATCTGCATTCCGGCAAAGAGGCTGGTCACGCAATCCCTGCCGGGCACAGCACCTGGGCTTTGGCTGGCCTGACCGTTTTACTGCATGGTGCTGCGGTGCTTGCATACCTGCACTATCCGGAATCAACAACCGTTCCGCAGCCTAAGGTCAACAAAGTCGAAATCGAGTTTGTCAAACCCCAGCCGCCCGAGGTGGTTGAACCGCCGAAACCACCGCCGCCACCGCCTAAAGTGATCAAACAGGCACCGCCGCCCGTGGCAAAACCGGCGCCTGCCCTGCGCACTGCCGCTGCACAGGAGAATACAGTGCCCGCCGCCATTACCGTGCCAGAGAACCGTGAGGCCCCGGTAACTAGCGCGCCTGTGGTGGCTGCCGCACCGGTGCCTGAGGCTCCGCAAGCTGCGAAGGCAGAAGAGCCCGTTACCGAGGCAACCGGCAACGCGGCGTATCTCAACAACCCACCCCCGGACTACCCTGCATTCGCGCAACGCCAGGGCTGGGAAGGCAAGGTATTGCTGCGCGTTCACGTGCTGGCAAGCGGCAAGCCGGACAAGGTGGAAATAAAACAATCCAGTGGCCGCAAAACCCTGGACGAATCGGCACTTACTGCCGTCAGGAACTGGACCTTCATTCCGTCCAAACGTGGCAGCACTGCCATCGATGGCTGGGCGACTGTCCCTATTGAATTCAAACTAGCTAAATAAAGGTGATATAACAATGTTTAATTTTTCTTCTTCTACATCAATCGTGGTTCAGGGCGTGCTTTTCACGCTGATCGCAGGATCGGTCATCACCTGGACACTGATACTCGCCAAATCATTGCAGGTATGGCTGATACGTAAACAGAACGTCAGGTTCCGCGCCGCGTTCTGGAGCGCGCCTGATTTTAAATCCGCAGCGAGCCTGGAAAGCCACAATGGCCCGGCGTTCAGGGTGGCCACGGTAGGTTTTAACGCGCTGAAGGATATCGATTCAAACTCAGCCAATGATTTACAGCATTTCGGTGACAGGCAGGAAGTGCTGGAACGTGCGCTGCGTCAGCAGATACAAAAAGAGCGCGTCACACGTGAGAGCGGATTGGTCGTGCTTGCCAGCATCGGCAGCACGGCACCTTTTGTGGGTCTGTTCGGCACCGTCTGGGGCATCATGCATGCACTGACTGAAATCAGCAAGACCGGTTCTGCCAGCCTTGACGTGGTTGCCGGGCCGATCGGTGAAGCGCTGATTGCCACTGCGGTCGGTATCGCTGTGGCTGTACCGGCGGTGCTGGCCTATAACTTTTTCCTGCGCAGGCTAAAAACCAGCAGCAACAACCTGGATGACTTTGCTGAAGACTTTATCACATTGTCACGTAAAGCAACGTTCAGGAAGAATGTTGAAGCGGTTGCCGCTTCAACTGAAAAATCGGTGGTGCATAGCCTGAAAGGAGCGATAGCATAATGGCTTTCTCATCTCAAAGTGATGGCGATGACGTTCTGAGCGAGATCAACGTGACGCCCTTGGTGGATGTCATGCTGGTGCTGCTGGTGGTGTTTATCGTCACGGCGCCGCTGCTGAATAATGCGATCCACGTGAACCTGCCCAAGACCGCGGCGACCAAAGAACCCGATCCAGGTAAACCGGTGACGATCAGCGTAAATGCTGAAGGCAATGTTTACATCGACAAACAGGCCGTGACACTTGCAGCACTTGAACCGGAACTGAAATCGAGACACGACGCCAACCCTGAGCTGGTATACCACCTGAGTTCAGACGAGTCCGTTAAATACGGGTCCGTAGCCAAAGTTATGGCCGCGATTGAACGGTCCGGCATCACCAAGCTTGCGGTAATAACGCAATCCAATTAAAGCAGCCGCAATGAACCAATAAAAAGCCCATGCGGGGAATGCATGGGCTTTTTTACATCAACCGCTACAGCCGTTAAGCTGCGAGTGCCTGTGCGGCCTTGTGATCCAATAAATTAAACGCCTGATTAACCGCAGTATCGATCCTGCTTTCTATGGCATCGCTATTCAGCCGGTAATCTATAAATTCATTATCACGTGCATATATTGCGGTGGGCGCCGTTGCCACACCAAAGAAACTGGCCAGTGGCCTTAGCTGATACTCCAGCACCAGCGCATGCTGGTCTGTACCGCCAGTGGCAGCCAGGATCGCAACCTTTCCGGTCAGCTTTTTAGGATCCAGCAAGTCAAAGAAGTGTTTTAACAGTCCGGTATATGAGGCTTTGTATACTGGAGTGCCAATGACAATCAGATCAGCGGCTTCAATCGCCTGATAGGCGTCTGACAATACCTGCGGGAAGTTTTCATAACTCACCGTGCTGCCGAGCTCAGCTGCAAACTGGGCAATATCGATCAGTGTGGGTTTGGTATGTGCTTTCTGCGCAGCTTGCTGCGTTATATTCTCAACCAAAGCCCTGGTGCGGGAAGGCGCACTGATATTTCCTGATATACCAACGATTTTCATTTTTTAATCCTTATGCAAATAATGCGTCATTTAAGTCAAAAATAGCCATGCTATCCATCAATAGGATTAGCACGATCCGTGCCCGGATAAAATGACTGAAACAGTAGGTTTCTGCTGAATTCTTAGCTAAAAAAAAAACACCTCTGCTCATTTAGAAGCAGAGGTGTTGCAAAGCGAACAAAAGGATATTTCCAGATTATTGAATCACGCCAAACTGCTTAAGGAGCGTACGTAATATATTTCTGCTGATGCCAAGCACCCTGGCTGTCTGCACCTGGTTTTCCCTGCAATATGCGTAAGCGCCGAGCACTAGTTTACGGTTAACGGTCTCATACAGTTTCTCAGGCTCATGCTGAATCATTTCAACCAGGGCTTTATCCAATGTGCATGTTTGCTGGTTCAACGAATGGGATCCTGCTTCGTTCACAGCACCGGCTGAAGATGCGCCTGAACCCAGCTGTATGGACGGCAAGTTCAGGTCACGCGGGCGCAGTTCGATGCCATCACTGACCAGCAATGCCCGATGGATCACGTTTTCCAGCTCGCGTATGTTGCCCGGCCATGGATACTGGTGCAGCAACTGTATGGTTTCAGCTGATAATGCAGGCTGCCTGGTTTGCAGCCTGCTTTTGTAGATGGATAAAAAATGCTCTGCTAGAGGCAGAATGTCGCCAGGCCGATTGCGCAACGGCGCGATCTGAATAGGCACGACATTGATCCGATAGTACAAGTCCTCCCTGAAACGCCCGGCTTTGACCGCATCTTCCAGGTTCACATTGGTTGCGGCCACCAGCCTTACATCAATGGGTATCGCCTTTCTGGAACCAACACGCACGATCTCACGCTGCTGGATCACACGCAATAATTTGACCTGCGTCGACAAGGGAAGATCACCGATCTCATCCAGAAACAATGTGCCGCCGTTTGCACTTTCAAACCATCCTTGTTTACTGGCAATCGCACCGGTAAAAGAACCTTTTTCATGCCCAAACAATTCACTTTCGACCAGAGACTCTGAGAATGCGCCGCAATTGATGGCTGCAAATGGCCCGTACCTTCTGGGGCTTAGCGCATGCAAATGCCGTGCGACCAACTCTTTACCGGTTCCCGTTTCTCCCATGATGAAGGCTGTCACGTCACTGGGGGCAACGCGTTCAATCAAAGAAAGCAGCTTACGTGATTCAGCATCCTCAAAAACCAGGGCGCTTGCCCTTATGGATAAGCTTACCTGGCTTGGATTCTTGAATGTGATAACGGAAGGGCCGCTTAATGCCTTATATTCTGCCTCACCATAATCATTAAATGCGATATGTCCCATAAAGTGCTCCAATTGAATTTGGCACGATAATATAATGGGTTGCTTATAACTTTTAATAATTATATTTTATATGTTTATAACCATAACGTAAAAATACAGATCGCCATCAACTATCCGATTGTCCGCTCCGGCCTGATGAGTGACGGCATTCAAATCAATCCCATGCGCTGCGCCGAGAGCGCGGCTTCGGCACGGGATGAAATATTTAATTTCCGGTATATATCTTTCACATAACCTGCAATGGTGTGACGCGTCAACCCAAGTATTTTTGCCGTTTCTGCCATTGTCATGCCTTTTGCGATAATCGACAGCACCTCCTTTTCACGCTCCGTGAGGGCATCCTGCACACAGGTTTGCGGTGCGTGAAAGTGATTCAGCAGTTTGCGTGCAATGGCGGGAGACAACGGCGGCTGGCCGGTCATGATGCCGATAAGCGCCTGCACGATCGATGCCTGCGTCTGGTCTTTCAGCAGGTATCCATGTGCGCCGGCACGCAATGCAGGAAAAATATGCTTATCGTCATCAAAGATACTCGCAACCACACAGACGGTTTCCGGCGAGTAGCGGTTAAACCATTCGATGACTTTCAACCCGCTTCCGTCCGGCAGGCTCAAATCAATTAACGCAATGTTGATTTTCGGGATGCCGGGCAACATATTGATCGCGTCGGCAATCGTCATGGCGGAAATGATCTGCACCTCGGGAAAACTGTCTGTTAATGCGGCTGCAAGCCAAGCCTGCGACTCCGGAATATCTTCAAGTATAAATGCGGTTTTCATGGCGCTTGGGAAGATTGGGCTTCGAGTAAGTAGATGATATGCTGACTATAAACAGATTAAAATGCAATACACCCCCGCAAACAAGGGGGATTCATAACATATATTCAGTGGCACACTGGTTTAATGATGAATAATACTAACAATATGGCACGACGGATTCTCTGCAAAAGGCTTGTTTTACCGGGGTTATTCTTTTTAACATGCACACATCCAGTCAGCGGTGCGGAAGCGCTGCCGGCATCCATGGGCTTCGGCCTGGATACCATGGCGCCGGAGGGGCGCTGGGCGGCACGACTGGAACTGCGCAGCAATGAGTATGATGCGCGCTATGATAATAACGGGAACCGGCAGGATCTGGATGCCGCGTTTAATGGCGTTAACCTGAACGCCGGTGTTTTTCCTGCGCTGGCACTGCTGGGCAGCAACGCCTCCCTGGGCATCACGCAGCTGGACACCAAAGTCAAAAGCCAATTCAGCATCCTGACGCTGGGTTATGGCGTAACGCCTGATCTAACCATAGGTGCGATCATCCCCTATAGCCATGCCACAACACAGGCGAAATTTGCCGTGAATGGAGGCAATGTCGGCTACAACCCAGCATTCAACCCAGGCATGCCTATGGATGCCGGCAATTTCCCATTCGCCCCGGCAGGCGGCGGTATTCCGCCCATGGAAACGGCAGGTGTACAGAACATATTGACCAATCCGGCTTTTGGCTACGGCTACAAACGCATACAGACGACAAGTTCGGAAGGTCTGGGCGACCCGACATTAGGGTTCTTGTGGCGGTTCCATAAAACACCCAGGGAAAGTGCCATTCTGGGACTGGGCGTACGCTTTGGCATCGCCAAGGCAGATGACCCGGACAGCCTGCTGGATGTGCCGCCCGGCGATGGCAGTACGGACATCCGCACCAGGCTTGAGTATTTCCGTGATCTAGGTGCAGGGTTTGATCTGCATTTGCTGGCAGACTACAACTTCCAGACCGCGGACCGCGTCACCATGCGCATACCTTCGCAAGGCCAGCTGCTTGCGTTAAGCAGTTCAAAAGAAAAACTGCACCGGAACCTGGGAGATTTCTATGAAACCGATATTGAACTGGGCTATCGCTGGTCTGACTGGCGCTTTTCTGCCACGTGGCACCGCTACGAAGAAAGCAGCGATCATTATCGCTCCAGCCTGGGTACAGACACGGGCAGCCTGGAGGCAAACACGCATACCATTGCGGACCAATACCGCCTGAGTGCCGCATGGAGCGGCCTTAACACCTGGCAGCAAGGGAAACTGCCGCTGCCGCTGATTGTTAAACTTGAAATGCAAGATACTGTTGCAGGGCGCAATTTCGTGGACGTCCGTGATTTCTACCTGCAAGTCATGTCCTTTTTTTAGATGAGAAACCACTTATCAATATTTAAAAACCTTCTATGGATGGCCGCATTGCTGCTGTTTCTTTCAGGCATGTCCAATATCACGCCTGCGGCTGAAACTGTAGCGGCCCTGCCTGCAAAAGCAGGCTTCATTCTGAGTGATTCCGATGTTCCGCCGCCCGCCGATGCAGCATGGGACATTGTTGAGATGCCTGATTATTGGCGAGCCACCCGCCCGGATGTTTATGGCTCGGCCTGGTATCATTTTTCTTTCAACTTCAACCAGGCCAATGAAAAGAACATTCACGCCGTTTACATCGCCAGGTTAAGCATGAATGGGGAACTATATCTCAATGGTACTAAAATAGGCGATGGCGGCAGCTTTACCGAACCGATAGGCCGCAACTGGAACCGGCCTTTATTGTTTATCATTCCGCCGCATTTATTACGCCATGGCCATAACGACTTGCACATCAGGCTGCTCGCACCGCAGAACTCCCAGGCCTCGCTTTCCATTCCTGTCGTTGACACCCTGCATAACCTGCAGCCGCGTTATGAACATGCATATTTCGTACGCATCACACTCAACCAGACCGCCAGCCTGATGATCGCAGCCATCAGCTTGCTGATGCTCAGCCTGTGGTGGCGAAGAAAGCAGGACACCGCCTATGCTTTGTTTGGCCTTGCGGCACTGGTGTGGGCACTGCAATCCATCAACCTGTATATCACGCAGGCGCCGATATCCACCACGAGCTGGGAACTGTTGATCAACGCCAGTTTCCAGATCGTGGCCGCTTTGCTGTTCATTTCATTATTGCGTTTCGTGCAGACGGACTGGAAGCTGCTGCGCCACGGCCTATGGGGCTTATTGGTACTCTCCCCTTTATCATTATTACTGGCACCTGCATCTCATTTCATGGCCGTCAGCGCATTCTGGCATCTGGTCACGATACTGGCCCTGGCTGCCACGCTATTCCATCTGGGCCGTGCAGTATTGTTGCAGAACAATCAGGATGCGAAATCGCTATTGGGCGCATTGGGGCTGATTCTACTGCTCGCTTTTCATGATTGGGTGCTACATGCCCAACCTGCATGGTTAAACTGGATATTGCTTTTTGGGGGTGAGGAATTCCTGCTGCAATTTGCAGCACCGGTACTATTCCTGATTATCGGCTGGGTCATGACCACGCGTTATGTACGCGCACTGAATAGTTATGAAGTGCTGAATGAACATCTGGAACAGCGTGTAGCAGCCAAGCACCTGGAACTGGATAAGAATTTCGCACAGATTCAGGCCATGCTGAAAGAACAGGCCATGCTTGAAGAACGCGAACGGATCTATCAGGACCTGCATGATGATGTAGGCGCAAAATTACTGACACTGGTGTATCGTGCACAAACGCCCAATAACGCAGAACTTGCACGATCTGCATTGCAGGACTTGAGAGATGTAGTCTCATGTGCGGGCACAGACAAGATCGCGCTGATGGATGCAATGGCAAACTTCCGCGTCGAATGCGAGCTGCGCTTAAGTGATGTCGGCATCCGGCTCATCTGGAGTGACACCATGTCATCCGGGACGCTGCAACTGACACAGCCGCAAGCACTTAATTTAGGACGAATCTTGCGCGAGGCCGTGTCCAACATCATTCGCCACGCACATGCCCGCCAAGTGATGATTACGCTTAGATGTGCTGCCGATCTGTTATTGCTGGAGATCGCCGATGACGGCGTGGGAATCAACGGGAAGGAACCCCGCACACACGGCCGGGGGCTGGCTAATATACGCAAAAGAGCGGTTATGTTAGGCGCAGAAATCGCCTTTCTGGATAACGAACCGCAGGGCTTGAAATTGCAGATACGACTCCCAAAACGGACACTTTCTGCTGACGCATGATTCAGCGGTGATCAACAGCTATTTCAGCAACTCACAAAGCCTGCAAAACCGGCAGCCTTTCAGAGACTGCCGTAATGCCCTTTCTGGAATTTCGTAATGTCCTTTCTGGAATTTAAAGTGCCCTTGCAGGCTTCTAAAATGCCATTTTCCAACTTACACTGCCCGAAGCCGTCGCATCATTGCCTTCGTTTGCGCCATACACTGAAGCTGACAGTACGGAGTTCTTGCTGAATCGATGGTCGATTTCCACACCCAGGCGCCCCCAGGTTTCCGTTTCACTGGTGCTCGCAAAGTTGAATGCAAAACCGCCGGCACCCAGCAACCTGCCATTCACAGCATCCGTCTTGTTCCGGGCAGAAACCGCTTCTGCGCTGAAACGCAGATCCGTATCTGCAGAAAGCACCGTTTTAGCTACAGCACCCAGACGCCATTCATGAATACGCATATCCTGGTCGTCGTAAGCAACCGGGAAGCCGCCACCGGTTTCGGTGTATGCATCTACGCTTGTCTTCAGATAACTGTAGGACAAGTAAGGGCTTAAGCTGAAACTGCCGATTTGGGCGATGTCGTGTTTATCCAGACGCAAGCGTATTGCCGAGGTGTCGGTATCGGTATCGCCTTTAGATGAATCCAGCACCGCGCCATTCAAGTAGCCACGGCGAATCTCGGCATCCATCCTGCCGTATAACGCTGTAGCGCTGATAATCAGGTCACGTTTTTCCGTAGGCGCATAATCAATCTCGAACACGCCATAAGTACCATGCGACCTGGTCTTGCCATCAAAAGACAGGTCCTGCCTGACGCCATTGGCGCCAAAACCAAGCCCCGCACGCACGCTGGAGCCAAAATCATGGAACACACCCAATTCACCCAGTGCCTGTCTGCTGTCACTGTCGTTGTGATACGCCAGATCACCTGTTGCCCACATGCCGGTGCCGCTGTCATTGGCAATGCCCGTATCCATCAGTGTACGGTGATGCGATCCCCACAGGGTAAGCCCGTAACGTTGGGCAATGGCATTCAGGTTTTGCTGCCAGGTCGCGAGTGAGCCATAAAAATCATTGAGGCCGATGACGCCGCCACCTGTTCCGCCACCTGTTCCGCCACCTGTTCCGCCACCTGTTCCGCCACCTGTT
>Ga0208758_100133_pt1 | contig 36732 bp, 35 predicted proteins | sample LakWasM116_HOW13_2_FD_183930 | JGI IMG/M metagenome (GOLD analysis project Ga0208758, IMG submission 183930) | Freshwater sediment methanotrophic microbial communities from Lake Washington under simulated oxygen tension - Sediment Metagenome... | ecosystem: Environmental > Aquatic > Freshwater >...
CACCCACACTTATCAGTCATCCTAATTTTTAAAGAACAGTGCCTCGAAGGCTTTTCGCTGAACGTTTCGTTTCAAGCGAAGGGCGCATTATACAGAGGTTTTTCGATCGGTCAAGCATGAAATTTATTTAACTTTAAACTCATTTTTTTGCTTGGTTGCGGGAACAGGATTTGAACCTGTGACCTTCGGGTTATGAGCCCGACGAGCTGCCAGACTGCTCCATCCCGCGTCCGAATCGACTTGTAAAACTTGTGTTGCGTCGAGAGGTGAGACTATAGCAAACTTTCAAAAACAGTGTCAACAGTTATTTGGCTTTTGCATGCATATTGTAGAGTGCGGCATATTTACCACCAGACTGCATGAGTTGCTCGTGTTGGCCCTCTTCCACGATATGACCTTGATCCATCACGATAATTCGACTGGCGTGCTGGATGGTGGTCAGGCGATGCGCAATCATGATGGTGGTTTTGCCGACCATCAGTTGATTTAAGGCAGCCTGTACTTGATGTTCGGATTCGTTATCCAGCGCTGACGTGGCTTCGTCCAGAATTAATATAGGTGCATTTTTGAGCATGGCACGCGCAATGGAGAGCCGCTGACGCTGGCCACCAGACAGGCGCAGGCCTCGGTCACCAATATGGGTATCTAATTGTTGCGGCAGCTTTTCGATAAACTCCCAGGCATACGCCGCCTTGGCCGCCGCAATCACCGCCTCCTTAGTCACGCCGCGCAAACTACCGTAAGCAATATTATTATAGATAGTGTCGTTAAACAGCACAGTGTCCTGACTGACCAGTGCAAACTGCTGCCGCAAGTACGGCAATGGTAGTTGCTGGATATCAATGCCATTGATGGTGATATGGCCTTGCTGACTTTCGTGAAAGCGCGGCAACAGATTGACCAGCGTGGATTTTCCACCACCCGACATGCCCACCAGCGCAATACTTTCTCCGGCCTGGATAGTCAGGTTAAGTTGCTTTAATGCTGCCTGTTGCCCATAAGGATATTGAAAAGCCACATTCTGCAATTGAATCTCTTTAATCGGCGCCCCCAATAGCAACTGTCCCTGATTGCTTTCTGCCGGGGTATCGAGCACGGCAAATACGCTCTGGCAGGCGGTGACTGCGATTTGCACATCTTCATTGACCGAGGCAATCGCCTTGACTGGCCCAATGAGCATCAGCAAGGCGCCAATAAACGCCGCAAACTCCCCCGCAGTGAATTGCCCTGCCGAGTAGAAAATGACCATCCCCAGTGCAATCGCGGCCAGCATTTCAACAAACATGCTATTAAGCCCTGAAATACGCCCCAGCCGCACCATCATCTGCCGGTTGGTGGCAGCGATGCTACTGAAGCGTTGGTATTCATAAGCTTGCCCGTTAAAAACCTTGACCACGCGCTGGCCGCTGGCGGCCTCTTCAATCACTTGTGTCATATCCGACATACTGGCCTGCACCTGTTTGCCCGAGTTGCGCAGCTTGGGCGTCATTTTTTTCAGGTAGCGCGTCATGATGGGCGCCAGCATCAAAAACACCAGCGTTAGCTGCCAGTCCAGATACAACATATAAGCCACGATACCGACAATGGTCAGGCTGTCGCGAACAGATGAAATAATGACTTTGGTCACAGCGCTATAGAGTTGCTCGCAATCGAACGTCATTTTGGTAGTGATATTCGCGATCGCATGCTGGTCAAAAAAACTGGCGGGCAAGGTGAGCATATGCCCAAAGACGTGATTACGCACGTCTTCAATCACACGTCGCCCGACAATGCGCACCAGATAATTAGAGCCAAACCCGGCCAAGGCCCGCACAAACAACAAGCCACAGAGCATCGCGGCCAGATAAATACGTGCGCGGGTTTCGGCATGCCCGGCAAAGCCTTCATCTGTCACATGCTTGATCGTGCTCAAGAAGCCTGTATTGCTCGCAGATAGGATCACCAGGCAACACAGGGCCATGGCAAAAGTGAACCAATAGGGTTTGATATAGGTCATCAACCTGGTCAGTTGTGCGCGGGTGCTTTGTGTGTTGTCGTTCATTAAGGTTGTTTATACCTGTTGTAGCTGCACATATATTGCAGTGGAAATTGGGTAACCAGTGCCTCTAGCACTTGGTTAAGTTTTGCCGGTGAAGAAACGGCATCAGGGCTCACGACCTTTAAATGCACGTCGAACCCCTGTCCGCCCGCCAGCCTTTCGGCCACCAGCACGATGAGGCGGGTAGCGTCGCGACTCAGCAATTGGCTAACCAAGGTCATCGTGTACACAGGTTTGCCTTAATGCACGGATTAGTTGCACATAGCCTGCCCAACCCGTTTTTTTTATCACGCACAAACAGCTGCCCGATATAAGAGCAAGGTTCAAATAAGGCCGATGAACGGAGATCGCACACTAGGTCTATACGCGCAGCAGGATACTGCGCATGGAGGGCGGCGAGCACCGGCGTGGTCATAATGGCATCGCCAATATTCGACAGGGTGATGACAAGCATGCGTGGTGAGGTCATGACTGATGGTTTATTGTGGCTTGAGATGCATAGCGCTCAGTGCCGCCAGCAATTGTTGTTGCAATCGGCTTTCAGAAAAATGCGTGCAATATAAGATATGCGCAGCCAGCCCTTTGTCGCGGGCACCATGCGACCATTGCATCACCGCCTCCGCCAGCGCCACCGGATTGGCTGCCTCAATTTGCCATAAGCCATGATCCGGCCCATGCGCGATCCCTGCCGGATAAGCCGCGCTGGCACGCGTAATCACAGGTTTTGCACATGCCAATGCCTGAAATACTTTATTGGGAATCACTTGTGCCGCTTTCTCTGAGCCCCCAAACACACCCAACACAATATCGGCCTGAGCAATGCGCTGCGGCAATCGCGCATATGGCATACTGGGCTCAAAGCTCACATTGGCGAGCCCGGCGGCCTGTTGCTGTGCCTGGGCTTTAGCGGGGCCATCGCCCAGTAGCACCCATTGAATATGCGGTTGATGACTGGTGCGCCTGGCCGCAGCAACGACCGTCTCCACCCCGTGCAGCGCAATAAAGCTGCCATAAAACAAGACCTCAACCAACGCCGGCGCATGCGCAGCCTGCGCTGGGGAAAACAATGGCTGCTCGGCACCGACATAGACACAGGCGGTTTGCTCCGGCGCCAGGCCAAAGCGCTGCATAAACATCTGCCGCTGCGGTTCGGTATCTAGCAACACCATATCCACCGCTTGCAACCACTTGGTCTCACGCTTGAGCAAACGTTGCGCCGCACCACTCTCAGGCTTATATTTTTGACGCTCATAAACTTGCTTTTGCCAGGCACTGATCAGAGGGTCGAACAGCACAGGAATGTTTTTTTTGCGCGCCCAGCGGCTGGCCGCGGCCACATCGCGGTGCCTGAAGCACGGCACCCAAACCAGATCAGCGCTCAAGCCTTTCAGTTGTGCTTCAATATCAGCCAGCGCACTGATACGCGGTGAAAAATCAATCAACTCATAGCCTATGGACTGCAACAACTGTCGGCAAATGCGGTTGCGCGAGTAATCGCGGTCAGAACGCCCCCACCAGATGACACTAGGCATGCGGTGCTCCTGGTAGAGAGGACAGCAGGCATTGCGGTGAAAGCTGCTGCATGCAAGAGTGATGGCTACACTGCTTGGCATAACAATTTTTACAAGGCAGATCGAGTTGCACTGCAAGCACATGCTGCCCTGGCGGCTTCACCCGTCGCGGATTGGTCGGGCCACAAATCACCGTCATCGGCGTTTGGGTGGCGGCAGCCAAATGGGCGGTGCCGGTATCATTCGCCACAATGGCAGTGGCATGCGCGCAAATCACAGGTACCTCAAGCAAACTGGTTTGCCCACACAAATTCACCACCTGTTGCGGATGCTGGCGGGCGATGGCCAGGCACTCGTCAGCCTCGTCACGGCCACCTAGCAATACCACGCGCTCACCGCGCTGCAGGTAATGCCCTACCAAGGCGACATAATGATGCGTCCCCCAACGCTTGGTGCGGCCGCTGGCATGGCTGCCGCATAAAAAAACCACAAACGATTTGGATTGCAAACCATGTTGTGCCAATCGCTGCTCGGCAGACGCCACTGACGATGGCGCGATATGCAGCTTAGGTGCATCGGTACGCAAAGCAATGCCTGCACAGAGCAGGGTTTGTTGCATGATTTGAAAACTATGTGCCTGCGGCAAAGGCTGCGGCTGCTTAATCGTGTAAGGAAATCGCGGATGATTACCTAATAACAAAGCAGGGGCTTTGCCCATGAGCCTGAGCATCGTGAGTAAACCGCGGCTTTTATCATTGGTTTGCAAATCAATGATCAGGTCATATTGCCTCGTCACCACTTCGGCCAGCCACTGCCTGTAGGCACGCCAGCGGCCCGGCTTTTGCTGTAGATTCACGCACCACACTTTGCTAAACCTGGGGTCATCGGCAAACAGCGATTGCCAGGCCGGCATGGTGTTCAGGTGCAATTCGGCCTGTGGAAAAGCCTGACGAATATCCTCCATGATCGCCGTACTGATGACGATATCGCCCATGCCGCCCCATTTCATGATGAGGATGCGCTTGATAGCGGGGTTGCGCGGTAAATCGCGCACAATGGTGTGATCCAGCGTTGCGCTAAAACAATCGGCATCCTGGTATTGCATCAGCCTAGGTTGCACGGTCATCTTGGCTCCGCTCAAGGCTGGCGATAAATGCGCAAGCCAGCACCAGTAATACCGGAAACCACCACGGCACCAGCATCGGCTGAGTCGTATTGATGGGAAAATAAATCACCATCAAAGGCAAGGCATAAGGCCATGCATGGTGCTGGCTAAGCATATCGGCCTGCCTGAACCAGCGCACACATAACACCACAATCGCCACCAGACCCAAGCCACCGACCAGCCCGGTTTCCGCCAGCCATTCGACATAGATATTATGGCTGTGTGTGCGGTTAGCCACAAAACGGTCATCCGCGCGGCTGGCATATTGCGCATAGGCACGTTTATAGTTATTGCTGCCTATGCCAGTGAGCGGTTCGGCCTGCCACATGCGCAAGCCTGTTTCCCATAAGTTGAGACGGTAGGTCAGTGCGTGGTTAAAGCGGTCAAATGTTGTCTGCTCTGACACGGTCATGGCTTGTGTGGCCTCAAGTTTGGTTTTTGCCAGCTGCGGATTGAGCAGGCTAGACAACATAGCAACCAGCAGCGGGATAGCCAAGACAGACAGCCAAACTTTCCACCCAGGCTGGCGACACCATAGCCCGAGCAGCAACATCAGCATATAAATATAGAGATAGCCCCGGGCGCCAGATAACACAATCACCACCCCGGCGCCCAACAACATTGCCCAAGCCAGCCAGCCATATTTAGGCTGCCAGTGATAAAAAATCAGCGGCAGCACCGCCAGCATCAAAATCCCCTGATGCAAATCGCTAAACATGCCAGTGATACGCCCTTCTGGCGTTTTAGGCATGCCCAGCATATCTACCCCACACAGGTATTGAATCGCACTATCCAGTATCCACAGGGCAATGACCCAACCCAGCCAGCGCGCCAACAAGTGCCTGTAGGCGGTCTGCTGCAACAACAGCACCAGCGCAAGCCCCGCCAGATACATCAGACTAAACCAGGCAATCGCCGCCAGGGTAGCTTTAAGATCAAAGGCATGCAGTAATGACAGCCACATCGGTAGCCACAGCAACAAAAATAGGGCTGTCCAGCGACGCACGGCAAGCTGTTGGCGCAACACGCGGAGCTTGGTCAGCAACAACCCGGCCCCCACCACAGCCAGCAATAACGTAGGCACTCTGGCGCCGCCCGAAAAAGGGCTCCAGGCGATGATCATCACAGCAAGCAACAGGCTCGCATTGGCCAGCAGTCGTGGCATGGCGAACACTGGCTGTGTCTGGGGCGGCGCAGTCATATGCATGCTGCCTCTCCTCGCCGGCGATCAGCTATCACATCCTGATACACCTCCAGCGTTCTTTGCTGCATCACCTGTAACGAAAACTGCGTGTTTGGCAGTATGGTGGGCGGTTGTGCCAGCCAACTCAGTGTGAGCATGGCGACTTCTGCCACATTGCCCACCGGCACTGCGCCTTCTGGCAACAGCGCGGCCAATTGCTCCGCGACACCACCATGCTGGTAGCCGATCACCGGCACACCAAGACTCAACGCCTCTAATGTGGTGCGGCCAAACGCTTCTGGCTCGGTCGATAACGAATACACAATACTGGCCATGGCCATGATCTGTTTGACGTCCTGGCGATAGCCGGTCAGCGTGATGTGTTCAGCCAAACCGGCCGCATGAATCTTTTGCTGCAAACTCGCTGCAAAACACTGTTTGTCACTCGCCACTTCACCCACCAGCAAGGCATGCACGTCTTGATGCTGCTGGCAGACGATACGCAACATCTCGACAAAATCTGTTGCACCTTTCCAGCGCGAGATTCTGGCAGGCAACACCAGTAGACGTTTGCCGCGCATGTGCGGATATTCGGCAAACCAAGCCTGCTTCCAAGCATCGTCCGGTTGGTAGCCAGCCGCATAGTGTGACGTATCCACGCCACGGTAAATCAGCTGCAATTTGTGCGCCTCTACCTGATACACCCGCTGCACATAATCTTGTATGGTCTGAGAAATCACAATCACCTGCTCACTGCGCGTCATGATGCGGCTATACCAGCCAGGGCGATAATAGCCATGCACCGTGGTCACCAGACGCGGCCGCTCCGCAGGCGGCATGCCTCGCCAGGCCAGAAAAACCACCCAGGCCGGAAAGCGTGAACGCACATGCACAATATCGACTTGTTCGCGCCGCCATAGCGCACGCAATTTGGGGATCAATAACAAGGTCAGCAAAGACTTGCGCCCGATGGCGTCAGTGAAATGGCTGCTGCCTGCGGCCTCTAGTGCGGCCACCATACGCCCCCCCGCAGACATCACCAAAGAACGATGCCCCTGCGCCACCAGGTGCGATGCAATCTCTAAGGTGCCCCGCTCTACCCCGCCCGATTGCAAGGCAGGTAATATTTGTAACACTGTCAGTTTACGCAAAACAAGAATTCAACAATTAAGTGAGTCGTGACACCAGGCGACGGCTTGCAGAAGATTGGGTGAAATGGGCCAGCAAGGCTTCACAGCAGCGCCCAGCTTCATTAAACCCGAGCACTGGCCGCATATACTGGCGATATAAACCATAAGGGTCATACCTGGTCACCAACTGGCGGTCGATTAAGGTTGCGATACCACGGCTGACGCGGCTGTTGCCTTGGGCAGGCAGATTAATGAGCCCCACCGCCACTTGCGCCGTGAGTGCTTCATAAACCATAGAAACAGAGTCCTCAGTCACCCAGGCGGTAGACACGCGTGCCAATGTCGTTTGCACCCAGTCTTTATCGGTGTCAGCAATCGGGATGATGGTCAGGTTACTCAGCCGCACCCGCTGCATGGCGGAGACAAAGCTGGCGGGCGTGCGTCTGGAGGTGGTGAGGATAAAATGCACATCCGTATGTTTGCGCACCAGGTCATAGACTTGCGCAATCACCCCTAACTCGTCCCACTCAAAATGTTTGCTGGGGCCACCGATCATGATTAACACGTCATCACTGTCTTTGCTTTGCGCGGCCACAGGCTGGATATGATTGATCACGCCACGTGTTTCAATAAAGCTGGAAAAACCACGGTATTGATCGTGTTCGGGAATCAGACAGACATCGAATAACTCGGCAGGCAAGCTAGGCTGCATCATGCACACAGTTTTACCACCATAGGCACGTTTAGCCGCCAGCATATGGCCGTGCGTAGCATGACCGGCACCCACAATCATGTCTGGCTTGGGCAACTGGTTACCGGCAGGCCACACGCCAGCGGTCAGATATAGCCAGCCAGCACCACTACGGCCCACAGCAATATCCACCACTTGCACTGCCAGGCGCTGCTGCATGGCATTGACCAACCCTAAAGACTGATGCTCATGTCCGGGCTTGCCGTCTAACAGACGCCAAACCACGAGAGCATTATTTGAACGATTTTGACTGATCATTTGCACCACCTACACATGCCGTGCAGATTAGTGGCGCATCATGACAAAAGGATTAAAGTAAAAAGAAGGAATTATGTCCAGGCCACCCACCCTGTTGCGCAGGGGTAGCCAGGATATATTTAAAAATCAGCTACTTGGCTGCGCCAAATACCTTTTTGAGCAGACTACTGGCCTGGCCCATCGGGTCCTGGCGAATCGCCGCTTCTTCTTTGGCAATCATCAGGTAAACGCCATCGAGCGCTTTTTGCGTCACATATTGATTAATGTTGGCGTCTTCTTTTTTAATCACGCCAAACTTGCTGCCCATCTCGGCATACTTATTATAAGTGTCTGCCAGTTGCACATTCGCGGTGGCTTTTTGCACAATCGGTAAAAACTTGGCCGCCATATCGGTAGAAGTCGTTTTCTTAAAGTATTGCGTCGCAGCATCTTGCGGGCCGGTGAGGATATTTTTGGCATCCGTCACGCTCATTTGCTTGACCGAGTTCACCAGCAGCGTTTTGGCCTCAGGCACGGCTTGTTCGGCCGCGCGGTTCATTTTTAAGATCAACTCATCTGCCTGGCTGCCCATACCCACCATGCGCATGCCTTTTTCTACTTTTTTCAAAGAATCCGGCAAGGGGATCTTGACGTCTTTATTGCCCATAAAGCCATCGGTCGCCCCTAACAGGCCAACCGCCTTGCTCACGCCCTGATTCAGTGCCTGCTTGAGGCCATCGCTGGTTTCCTGCTCACTCAAGTTACTCACGGCACTATTACTGCCGCCACTACTACTGGTCGCGCTGCCGCCGACCTTTTCAACCATCTCACCCAGGCCTTTGAGGTCCAGTGCCTGTGCATCTGTGATTAATAAACCGGCCAACAATACCCACGCTGTGTTTTTCATGATTACGCTCTTTAACAAGTTAAATGCAGTGTACCCATAAAGCACAAAGCAAGTCCAGATGGACTTGCTTTGAATGGTAGCAATCAGAAAAAAGATCAGGCTTTAAACGGTGAAACCTGCCAGATGCGTTGTGCGTATTCTGCAATGGTGCGGTCACTGGAGAATTTCGCCATCCGCGCCACATTTAAAATCGCCATGCGTGACCAGGCCTCTTCATCCTGATACAAGGCGGCGACTTTTTCTTGTGCGGTGACATACGCAGCATAATCGGCCAGCAACAGGTATTGATCGCCTTTGTGCAACAAGGTATCGACAATGGCCTGATAACGGCTAGGCTCTTCTACCGAGAAGAAGCCGTTACCTATCATATCGATCACCTGCTTGAGCTCACTGTTGCCGTGGTAATAATCCCACGGGTTGTAGCTGCTGGCTTTGAGTTGTGCGACTTCTGGGGTGGTCAGGCCAAAAATAAAGATATTCTCATCGCCCACTTCTTCCTTAATCTCAACGTTAGCACCATCCAGCGTGCCTATGGTGAGCGCACCATTGAGCGCCATTTTCATATTACCGGTGCCGCTGGCCTCGGTGCCTGCAGTAGAAATCTGCTCGGACAAATCTGCCCCCGGGAACAGGATTTCCGCCGCGCTCACCTCATAGTTAGGGTAGAACACCACCTTTAACTGGTCGTTGACGGCCGGGTCGTTATTAATCATGGTCGCCACGTCGTTAATCAGGCGGATAATCTGCTTGGCCAGCCAGTAACCAGGCGCGGCTTTACCAGCAAAAATCACCACGCGCGGCGTATGCTGGCTGACGTGACCGCTACGAATACGGTTGTACAAAGTGATCACGTGCAGCACATTTAACAGCTGGCGCTTGTATTCGTGGATGCGCTTGATCTGCACATCGAACAAGGCACTGGTATTAATAGCGATGCCAGTTTTTTGCAGGATTTTGTCAGCCAGCCGCTGCTTGTTGGCTTTTTTCACCTCACGAAACGCTTTTCTAAACGCCGCATTGTCGGCAAATGGTTCTATTTTTTTAATCAGGCCGAGATCTTTTTGAAAGCCAGTGCCGATATGCTTGGTTAACAAGCTGGTTAACAACGGATTGGCCTGATTTAACCAACGGCGCGGGGTGATGCCATTAGTGACATTGGTAAATTTGCCCGGATAGATTTTAGTAAAATCGGCAAACAAGGTGGTTTGCAACAACTCACTGTGCAACGCAGCCACCCCGTTGACGGTATGGCTACCGACAATGGCCAGATGCGCCATGCGCACCCGGCGGCCATGGCTTTCATCAATAATCGAGACGCGTTGCAGCAGCGCGGTATCGCCCGGAAAACGACGGTTTACCATCTGCAAGAACTGGTGGTTAATTTCGTAAATAATCTCCAGATGCCGTGGCAATAACTGCTCAAACAAATCTACCGACCAGGTTTCCAGCGCCTCTGGCATCAGCGTGTGGTTGGTGTAGGCAAACATCTTGGTGATCAGCTTCCAGGCGTTATCCCATGGCAAGTGGTAGTGGTCTACTAGTTGGTGCATCATTTCGGCCACGGCAATCGCCGGATGCGTGTCATTGAGCTGGATCGCCACTTTTTCCGGCAACGTATTCCAGTCAGCGTTGTAGTTGGTGTAGCGGTGCAAAATATCCTGCGTGGATGCAGACACAAAGAAATACTGTTGCTTGAGGCGCAGCGCCTTGCCCGACTCCGAAGTATCATTCGGATACAGCACTTGTGAAATCGTCTCGGCACTATGGCGGCCTTCGACTGACTTCTCGTAATTGCCAGCATTAAAATACGCCAGGTCAAACTCGTTAGTCGCCTTGGCCGACCACAAACGCAAATTATTCACGGTTTGCGTGCCATAGCCAGGCACCGGCACATCGTAGGGCATAGCCACCACGGTTTCGTGATCGACCCAATGATGCTCGATACCACGCTCGGTATGCACATGTAACACGCGGCCATAAAACTTCACTTCACAGGTGTGCTCAGGGCGCTGTACTTCCCAAATGTTCTGGTAGCGCAGCCAGTTATCCGGGTTTTCTTTTTGTTGGCCGTTTTCTATGGTTTGCCTGAACATGCCATAGTCATAACGAATGCCATAGCCGGTGGCCGGAATATCCATGGTCGCCATTGAGTCAACAAAGCACGCAGCTAGTCGACCCAGTCCACCGTTACCCAGGGCGGCATCCGGCTCCATCTCGGCCACACCTTCCAGCTTTTGGCCGATCTCCTGCAAGCCATCGCTTAGTTCCGGTGCAATGCCCAAATTAAGTGCGGCATTCGACAGCATGCGGCCAATCAAAAACTCTAGTGAGAGGTAGTAGACGCGCTTGGTATTAGCATCACGATAAGCATCGCGTGTATTCACCCAGCGGCTCATCAAATGGTCGCGCACGGTAAAAGCGGCGGTTTGATACCAGTCGCGCGTGGTGGCCCAAGAGTTTGATTTACCGATAGAAAACGTCAGGTGGTTGCGTAACGCCTGTGGAATCGGCAGTTGCTCGAGCAAGAATTCATCGACGGCCTGCGCAGTGTCCGCTTTATCCGTCTTTTTAGGTGTTTTTTTCACATTGGCAGTCATACATCTTCCCCTGAGGTGTTGATCACAAATTTGCTTTAAATGAGCCAAAAGCAAAAAACAAGCCTACAACAAGAATATGTCAGACATAAAAAAAAGCCACAAAATTCATGCTGTGGCTGTTGATTATAACGCCCGAAGATGGCGAAAATAAAAGAGTTTTACAATTTCCAGGTATAGGCCACGCCCAAAGCATCCTGATACATCTTGAGGTTTGCCTCGCCACCACCAAACGCCGCCGGAATCGAGTTGCTGCCATTGACGCTATTTTCAAACGCATGCGTATAAGACAACGACAACTCAGATTGCGGGCTTAACACCCAGCTTGCGCCCAATGACACATGGTCTTTCACCACGCCCGGCGCCAAAATATTCAGCAAGGTATCGCCGCGACGAATCGGCTGGTCCACATGGTTAAACCCTGCACGCAAGGTTAAAGCCGGGCTATATTGATACAGCGCACCAATCTTATACACTTTGGCATCTTGCCAGTTAAACCCGGCGCCATTGTCATTGCCCAGACCATTAAACAAATTGGCCTGCGACGCATTGCCCACCGCATCTACCTCACCGTAATTAATGCGCTGAAAATCGGCTGCCAACGTCAATGCCGGTGTCACCTTCACCGCCACGCCCACACCATAAGTCGATGGAATATCAAAGTCACCCTGTTCGGCAAACAGGCCTTTGTATTTATCAAACTTGCTCATATAAGTGCGACTCTGGTAAGTCGCGCCCAAAGTCACCGTGTCGGTAATCTCACCCAGCCAGCCGATATGCACACCCGCGCCATACGAGTTGTCGTGGCCATTGTTGGTCACTCGCCCGGGCGCAGCGCTAAATGTCGTGTTATCAAACCCCTGCAAACCTTTGGCCTCAAAGCGCTGATAAGCCAGGTTTAACGAGGCGCCGATAATATGTTTTTCAGAGACTTTAAAGGTGACCGTAGGCGCCACGAATACCTGAATCAAATCTACCCCGGCACTGCCCTGGCTTTGAAACAACGGAATACCATTTTTGTAATCGGTATTCATGCCGCCATTGCCATACACGCTCACACCCAGTGTTACATCTTCAGAATATTGCTTGTTGTAGCCAAACTCAGGGATAAAAAAGTGCTGCGTATCGTTGCCTTTATAAGTGCCATTAGCGCCTGGTGAAGGGCTGCTTTCCAGCTCAGACTCACGCACCGGCCTAAACCAAGTGAGCCCGGCATCAATGCGGTCGCCAACCTTGCCCATCCCTGCCGGGTTAGCCGCAGCGGCTAATGCATCCTGCGGCAAGGCAATGCCGACACCCGCCACGCCCTGTGAGCGCACACCATAGCCGTGTGAAAAGTAGCCATCGGTCGCCCAGGCATTGCCAAAAGAAAAAGCGATTGCTACCGGAATAATTTTTGACCACTTCTGCATACCAGTCCTTCAATAACCTTGTTGACTGCAATATATCAAGCGATCTAAATTCCAATAAATAATATATAAAAATATATTTATAACTTAAAAATATAAAAGCCCGCGATGCGGGCTTTTATAAATGACAATTTAGTTAATTTAACATTGGATCAATTTGAGCGGGATTGAACGCGTGGGCAACAAGTTGCCCAACCTAACCGGCTTTATCACTCTACTGTTCTGATAGCCAATATTTTTCGGATTGCATCAATTTATCTAGAAGCAGAAGCAACGCATTTTTAGAAAGCGTTTCTTTCATCATTAGAGTTAGGCCTAATCTTCAACACCGGCCAGTTCCATGAGTCGTTGACGAGCTGCACCTGTAAATAGGTCTATATCTAACACGTGCTCTGTTATTAGCTTTCTCGAGTCAACAGAACCATCGAGCACCACTGAGAGGAGCTTGCTAACGGAAATTCTGGCCTTCAGGCTCTCTTCTAGTAGCGAGTTATCTAGGCTCCACCCGGCTAGCCTAGACAATTCCGCGAGCGCTTCATCTAGTGCTTTTACGAGATTCTGAATCTCTGGGTTGGCGACGTAAATATCATAAATATCGCGCCTAACTTCGTCTTTGAGTGCATCCGGCTTTCCGTTGGCCGTTAGATACTCTTCGCCTATTTTTCCGTATCCGTCTCTACCAAATTTTGACCAGCATAGGGTGACCCACCGATTGTGAAATGCAGCTATCGCTTGCTCAGACAGCATGAGAAGGGCTTTTACCGCGCCTTTTCTGGCGCTGCTCTCCAAATACTGGTTTACCAGCACTATGCCAATTGCAACTGCGATGAGGTTACCGGCCATACCCACAGCAAAGCCTTGCCATTGCGGCGTCGTTAGATAGAACGACCCAACCAAAGACGCTAAGCCGCTCAGCGCAATAAGTAATGCTAATAGCAGTTTCAAACGCACTCTCCTTATTAGGCCAAACTATTAAGTAGCTGTGCTAATGATGGTGTATAACGGGGCATTGATTTTTTCATTTTTATATAAAACTCAATCACTTGATTTAAAAATAGACGGCGTATTAAAAAGCCTAATTGCCAAACGCTGTTTTTTACTAATTTAAAGATAATGCCACAAACGTTAAAAATCCACAAAATTCGCTTTTCTAATACTGATGTTTTAGTACAAAACAAACAAAGCCACCTCTCCAGGTGGCTTTTCTAACGTTGCAGAATCACGAAATTACAAAATCAAGCTATTCATACGCTTCACAAAACTAGCGGGGTCTTCCAGTTGGCCTCCTTCGGCCAGCAAGGCCTGGTCGAACAACACATGCGCGTAATCGGCAAACTTGGCATCGTCAGTTTCCGCGCCCAGTTTTTCTACCAATCGATGCGTCGGGTTGATTTCGAGCACAGGTTTGCTGTCTGGTGCTTTTTGCCCGGCGGCCTTCAAAATACGCGCCAGGTTACCGGACAAATCATGCTCGCCCGCTACTAGGCAGGCTGGTGAGTCGGTCAGGCGATGCGTCACTTTCACTTCTTTCACAGTGTCGCCCAAGGCTGCCTTGAGCCGTTCAACCAGGTCTTTGGCACTTTCTTCGACCTGTTTTTGTGCCTCTTTGTCAGCATCGTCTTCCAGCTTGCCTAAGTCCAAATCACCTTTGGCGATGGACTGTAATTTCTTGCCTTCAAACTCGGTCAAACCGCCCAGCAACCATTCATCTACCTTGTCCGACATCAGCAACACTTCAATGCCCTTTTTGCGGAAGATTTCCAGGTGCGGTGAGTTCTTCGCGGCAGCAAAGGTATCGGCGGTGATGTAGTAAATGGCTTCTTGCTCAGGCTTCATGCGCTCGATATAGGCCTTGAGCGACACATTTTGCGCTTCGGTATCGGCATGGGTAGAGGCAAAGCGCAGCAAGCCAGCGATCTTGTCTTTATTGGCAAAGTCTTCGCCCGGGCCTTCTTTGAGCACGCGGCCAAACTCGTTCCAGAACTTGGCGTAGTCTTCTGGTTTGTTTTCAGCGACATCTTCAAGCAGGCTCAATACTTTTTTCACTGAGCCATTTTTAATTGCCTCAACATCGCGGCTGTCTTGCAGAATTTCGCGCGACACGTTCAACGGCAAATCGGCTGAGTCAATCACGCCGCGCACAAAACGCAGGTATTGCGGCATCAGTTTTTCTGCGTCTTCAAGGATAAATACGCGCTTCACATATAACTTGATGCCCTGACGGCGATCGCGGTCATATAAATCAAACGGTGCTTTGCCCGGCACATAGAGCAATGAAATATATTCTTGCTTGCCCTCTACGCGGCTGTGCGTATAAGCCAGCGGGTTTTCATAGTCGTGCGAAACGTGTTTGTAAAACTCGTTGTATTCTTCTTCGGTGATGTCGCTCTTGCTACGCGCCCACAACGCCGAGGCCTTGTTGATGGTTTCGTCTTCGTCAGTCGCCACCATCTGGCCGCCTTCGCCGTTTTCGCCATCTTTCCATTCAGATTTCTTCATCACGATAGGCAAGGTGATATGGTCAGAATACTTGCGGACAATCGTTTTGAGTTTCCAGTCATTGAGGAACTCATCTTCGCCTTCGCGCAGATGCAGAATCACCTCAGTCCCACGACCTGCTTTTTCAGTGGTTTCGATGGTGAAATCGCCTTCACCGCCAGATTCCCACTTGATCGCCTCGGTTTCACCGGCACGGCGCGTGATCAGCGTGACCTTATCAGCGATGATAAAGCTGGAGTAAAAACCGACGCCAAACTGGCCAATCAGGTTGGCATCTTTAGCCTGGTCACCAGTCAGATTTTGAAAGAACTCTTTGGTGCCAGATTTGGCAATGGTGCCGATGTTACTGATCACCTCTTCGCGGCGCATGCCGATGCCGTTATCGGCAATGGTCAAGGTGCGTGCGTCTTTATCAAACGTGATGTTGATCTTTAACTCGCTGTCATTTTCATACAGGCTACCGTTAGAGATAGCTTCAAAACGCAATTTATCAGCGGCGTCCGATGCGTTGGAAATCAACTCGCGCAACACGATCTCTTTGTTGCTATACAGCGAGTGAATCATCAATTGCAGTAACTGTTTGACCTCGGCCTGAAAGCCCATGGTCTGTTTAGATGGCGATTCTGCGGTCGCAGTAGTCATGACAACTCCTCCAAAAACGGGATTAAACACAAAAATTTACGTTTAGATGGGGAAGCAAAAACCGTTTTTCAAGAGGGGAATTAGCAACGCAGCATGAGACTGACAAAAACTCTCATTAAAACAGGTGATGCGCCGCTTGTATGCGCGCACAAACTGTCTAATTAGCGCCTTGTTTGGCGCTTTATTTCAAGCGGGTCCAGCACACTTCTTGCTAGTGATTTGATGAAACAGCCTCGTTAGCAAACAGGAGTGAATCATGAATATTTTTCACACATTGATTGAGCAAATGCAGGTCATGCAGTTGCCGCTCACCGCCGTCACGTTGACCGCTGTGCCGCGCGCAGATACGCCATTGCTGCTCATGTTGCACTGGCATGGCTTTCGCAAGCAACCCACCCCCGCCCTGCCTATGCTTAAACCCATTTTGCAACCAGTGCCCGGCTCGGCCTTGCAGATTAATGACCGCTGGCGACAACCTGAAGTCGTAGAAGAAGCCATGTTAGACGCCGCCTGGCAGCTCGGTGCCTGGGATGTACAACGCGAAGAACATCGCGCCTGCACTTATGTGGGCGCAAGCGAGCAAGAAGCGCTGGCCTGCAAGCAGGCTTTTGGCAAATACGACGAAGAACTGGAAAACGAGCTACTCATCAGCGAAGCCCCGGACCGTGACGAAATGTTGCAACTAGGTGCCAAAGTTGGTTATATCCGCTGGCAATTTAGGCCAGTCAATGGCGGTGTTTGGCAATCAACAGCTGAGGATGACACGTTGCTGGAAGACGGACGGCGTATCCCGCCCTGCCCGATACGGCCATTGGCACTAAAAGGGGGCAAGTTGAGTACAACGGCGTTTAGATTGGGGCAGATTAATCGGATTATTTTATTGAAGTAGGTTTTGATGGCTAGATTGGAATGTTGGCGACTTTAGAAAATGTTTTCTTTCGCCTTGTTGGCGAGTTACTTTTTTTGCTTGCCCCAAAAAAGTAACCAAAAAGAGGGCACCCAGCCATCACGGCCTACGGCTCCCTTGCGTTGCTCAACAAAATAAGCGGTCACGAAACTCGCCCTAGCAGCTTGCACACTACGCAAGCTGCCGCGGAGCTCAAACAGTCGCTCCCTCTACTCTTATTTTGTTTCCGCTACTCAGCGTGATGAATGGGATTACTCTCGCCAAACAAGCATGATCGGGATTAGGATGGTTAAAAAACAGATTCTTTGTTTTTGAATTCACGAGCGGTTGCAGTCGCATGGTGTTCGGGGTCCCCATCTGACGCGCCGAGTAGCGCAGGCGAAGGGGGGGCTTTCGGCCATCGGCTGTTCGAGCTCCGCAACAAGCCACGTTCTGTGTGGCTTGTCAGGGCGAGTTTCGATGGACGCCCACTTTGACGAGCAACGCAGGAATCAAGCGGAAGCTGGGGTGCATTTCTTTTGGTTACTTGTTCTTTGGGCAAGCAAAGAAAAGTAACTCGCCGAAAAGGCGAAAAGAAACAGCTCCTAAACGCAAAAAACTTAAAGAATTACCTTCCAGCCAAATCCACAGAAACCAACCCCTACGGTGTCCACCTCACCCCAATAGACAACCACTGTGTCTGGCTATCCCCATTCACCTGCTGCCCCAGCGTACCATCAATCTGAAACACCTCCGGCACCAGCGAGTAACGCACGCCAAACTGATAAAAAGGGCTTTGTGTATGATCCCCAAACACTTCGGCAACGCCTTTAAAGTTCCCACCCAGTTTAAACTCTGACCCCACGCCCATACTGACCTTATTGCGGTCTTCTTGCCGATCACGCAACATGCCAACATTCACATGCACAATCACGTCGTCATCACGCAGTGAAAACGACACTGGAATATAAAAGTAAGTGTTGCCCAACTGATTAGGACCAGGCTGAATATCCGGGTGCATGACGCGCCCGGCGGCAAAACCTATGCCCCAACCATTGGTTTGCAGCGGTTTGATCAAGGTTTTAAATTGGGCCACCCAGTCTTCGGTATGGTAATTGTCATCATTGTTGCGGTAGCTGCCGCCACCGAGGGTGATTTCAAAATTCTCACCGAGATTGCAGGCAGGCAGCGCCCATAACTCTTGCCCGCTTTTATAGCTGCGCATCCAGCTTTCGAGCTGGCAACTGTGGGCGTTGGTCAGGCGGGCATCATCGGTCACCAACGGGCGCGCGGCGTGCGCGCTCTGGGCAATCACAAACGAAATAAGCAGGCAAAATAAGGGGCGCATGGCGGCTATCTTGAGTTTTATTTGATCTTATTGGCATGGCATGACGGTTTGATGAAATCCACCTCGCACTAGCGTTTTATTTTCACATTAGTTTCACTGGCCTATGCCAACATAACGATTTATACTGTTTGCAGAACTTGTCCAAGAAGGCAATCATGGCGAGACAATCATCGTGGAGGCAAGCATGGCAACTATTGAGGTGACTGAAACCAGTCCGAACTCGTTTTCTGTCACCGTACATGGGTCGCATACCACCACGCATCAAGTCAGTGTCAAACCTGATTATGCGAGCCAACTACTCGATGCCACACACAATGCTTCACAGTTGGTGGCAGCTTCTTTTGAGTTTTTGCTCGACCGCGAATCTAACACCAGTATTTTGAGAAGCTTTGATTTGAGCGTGATTGAACGCTATTTTCCAGAATACCCCAAGGCCATTAACCGCTACCTTAAGTAACCTACCCCGTATTATCGCATGCTAAATATTACTCATGACACCCAACTTGCTGCCGTAGATTTGGGTTCTAACAGCTTTCGCCTCGAAATCGGGCGCGTGGTTGACGGCCAAATTCTGCGTGTCGACTATTTGAAAGAAGCCGTACGACAAGGCGGCGACCTGGACGAAGAGCGCAACCTGAAGCCGCAAGCATTTGAGCGTGGCCTGAAATGCCTGGCCCGTTTTGGCGAGCGCCTGAAAGGGTTTCCGGCTGAGCACGTGCGTGCCGTGGCAACCCAAACCTTGCGCGAAGCCACCAATAGCGAAGACTTTATCAGGCAGGCGCAAAAAGTACTCGGCTACCCGATTGAGATTATTTCGGGGGTGGAAGAAGCGCGCCTGATCTATCAGGGCGTGAGCCGCATGTTGCCACAATCAGATGAAAAACGCCTGGTGGTGGATATTGGCGGCCGTTCTACCGAGTTTATCTTGGGGCAGCACTTTAAAGCCAACGTCACAGAGTCGCTGCGCTTGGGCTCGGTTGGCTGGTCGCAAAAATACTTTGCTGACGGCCAGTTTAGCGAACGCAACTTTGAGCGTGCTGAAATCGCCGCCGAGTCAATTATTGATATGATTGCCAATCGCTACATTGGCCAGTCAGAGGTGGCTTACGGTGCCTCAGGCACGGTAGGCGCGGTGGCAGATGTTTTGGCAGGCGCCGGATTTGCCACCGACCGCATTGAGCGGGCACAACTGGACTGGCTGAAACAGATATTGATTAAAGTTAAATCGGCCGACCGCCTAAATATGGAAGGCCTGAAAGATGACAGGCGTGCCGTGATCGGCGGCGGGCTGGCGGTATTAACCGCCGTGTTCGACACCCTGAAAATAGACACGCTGATGGTAGCTAACGGTGCCCTGCGCCATGGCGTACTGTATGACATGCTGAGCTCAGATAATGCCACCGAAGATTTGCGTACGATTTCGATTACCCGCCTGTGCAAACAGTTTGGGGTGGAGATGGACCACGCAAACAATGTGAGCAAAATAGCGTTGTATTTTTATGATGCCATGCAGGCCTGCGATACGCACAAACCCTTGCTGCACTGGGCTGCGCTGTGCCATGAAATCGGCTGGGCCATTTCGCACACAGACTGCAATAAACACGGTGCCTATATTTTGGATAACACCGAACTGATGGGCTTCGCGCAAAGCGAGCTACACGCCATCAGCTTATTGGTGCTTGGCCACCAGGGAAAATTGCGCAAACTGGCCGCCGACTTTGATAACCAAGACCTGGTCTGTCAATTAATGGCTTTGCGCCTGGCGGTGATTTTCTGTCACTCCCGACGCCTACCTGCGCTAAAACATTTGCAGCTCGAGCGGCATAAGCAGCACTTCATGCTAACACTGTCGCCACAATGGGCCAGCCAGCATCCACAAACGCATTATTTATTAGAAGAAGAATGTTTGTTGTGGCAAAAACTAGGCTGGCAGTTAGAAATCCGGCATCAATAAAAAAACGGGCATTAATGCCCGTTTTTTATTCACTTCAAAACAACTGAAGTCTTTGTCTTTTTAGTCTTTTTTCTTCTTATCGCGCTTTTCATCTTCTTCGCGCAACTTGACTACTTTATCGCGCCACTCTTGCAATTGCTCATCTTCAATTTCCAGTTGCAAAGCAAGCGCCTCTTCCTGGGTCAGTTTTTCCTTGATAAAACGTTTAGGTAATTTGCCGCCCATGCGGGACAAAATACGTTCAGCCTCATCCGCGTTCAATTGTTTTACTTTTTCCAGATAGTCTGGATTCACTTTGTCTTTCATAAGACTCCCTTTGATTGCCTGCTTATCGCCTGCTATAACAGGCGCGATTTAACTGTTTTGCAGAATCCAGTCGGTGACCGGGTTCCACTGCGCAATGTCGACCTCTTTCAAGGTGTTCGACAATTCAAAAATACTTAAGCCTTCCTCTGCTGCCGTCACATAAATTTGCGATGAGCGCAGCATGGAAAGCACGGCAAAGCCTGATTCATCCATAAATGCCAGCAGACGCTCTGCTGAACGTGTACGTGGCATGACGCGCATGCCCACCAGCCCGACAAATGTTTTGTGCTTGCGTACGGCTTTTTCTTCAGCCAGCAACTCCAAAAAATCTTGCGTGGCGCCAATATCAAACGCCGAAGGCGCAACCGGCACCAGCACCAGGTCAGCCTCGGTCACCGCATCAGAAATCTTTTTGTCCCGCAGCCCACCGGGGGAATCCGCAATCACCCAATCGGCTTTTTGCAAGGCAGATTTACCGAGATCTTCGGCATTAAAAACCGTGGCGACGTGCGATGGACGGCGCGCTAACCAGCTTGCAGAAGATTGCTGCCGGTCAAGATCTTCCAGCACGATTTTGTGCCCGAGTTGTGCCAGATAGCCAGCTAGATTAGTGGCCAGAGTGGTTTTGCCGCAACCTCCTTTGGTATTTGCCACTAATACCCTGCGCATCTGATACTCCCTGATTAAAGGTGTTGCATTTTGTCATGAAAAACAGCCTCTATGACACCATAACAATATGAAATATTTATGACAATTGACGTCAACAAAAAACGGTATAAACTGTTTTTACAATATCAATGAAGGAGAGTCACATGGCGAGCAAACCAGCAGCAAAACCCTTGAGTACGACTAAACCAGCAACTGCCAAAGCGGCAAACACCGCCAAGCCGGTAGCGGCCAAAGCGGTTGCCCCTGCACCGGCCGCGGCAAAACCAGCAGTGACCAAGCCAACCACGGTCAAGCCAATCGCAAAGGCCGTAGCAAAAGCCGCCGTAGCCACAAAAAAAACGGCACCGGCCATTGGTGTTAAACCGACCACGGGGATCAAAGTGGTGAACAAAACAGCCACTACTGAAAAAGACAAGCCAAAAACCAGCAAAGTTAAAATGGAGCGTGACAGCTTCACCATGCCTAAAGAAGAGTATGCGCAAATCGCAACCCTGAAAAAACGCCTGGAAGGCCTGGCCAAACCAGCCAAGAAAAGCGAGCTGTTAAGAGCAGGCTTGAAGTTATTAGCCGCCATGGATAATGCTGCGTTACAAGCTGCCCTGGCAGCGGTGCCGACCATTAAAACCGGCAGACCAAAGAAATAACGACCTGTGACGGCTCTGGCCTGGCCATAGTCACCAAATCACTGTCAGATAGTTATTCAATCAAATCGGGGCTTTGCACGCTATATAACTTGTAGGGTGGCCCCGATTTTGGCAAGCGCAACCACCAGACTGCGCCTTTTTTGATACTGATCTGCCCATCCGGCATGCCCAGGCTTTGCGCTGCCAGCTCGCCTATCCACGGCTGGTGCCCGACCAGCATCACCGTTTCAAATGGGCTTTGGGCCAACAACTGCAATAAAGGCGCCAACGGCCGCTCAGGCGCCAGGCGACTATCTTCCTGCCAGTCATCGCCCCAGTAATCCACCGTTTCATGGGTGCGCACAGACGGACTCACCAGCACATAGGTTTGTTTTGGCAGATATTTCTTCAGCCAACCGGCCATTTGCTTGGCCTGTTTGTGGCCCTTTTTGGTCAGCGCACGCTCAAGATCTGAGGCGCCATGTAACAATACTTCAGCCTCGGCATGACGCCATAAAATTAGATTTTTGACTGGCATAGGGCGTTACATCGAGTGATATTGTTGTAAGAGCAGGTTCTGGCAAGACAAAGGCTCCGCATCCGCTGCCTGTTGCACAACAGGCACATATTGGCCTTGCTCTGCCAGTTGCCAGGCATCTTTATTGTCTTGCAGATATAGCTGCAAGCTTTCACGGTAAATGCGGCTTTGCATGGCTGGGTCTTTAATTGGCCAAGCCAGCTCTACCCGCCGCATCATGTTACGACTCATCCAGTCGGCACTAGAAAGCCATATCTGCACGTGACCATCCAGCTCAAAATAAAATACGCGCGAATGCTCAAGCAAACGCCCGACAATCGAGCGCACACGGATACGCCCTTGCACCGCAGGCGAATCGACCGGCAAGATACAAGCCCCGCGCACAATTAAATCGATCTCAACGCCTGCGCTGGCAGCTTTCATCAATGCCGCCACCAAAGGCACATCGGTCAGGGCGTTCATTTTGGCAATGACCCTAGCCGGTTTGCCTTGCTTAGCCAAACGCTGCGCTTTTTCCAGCTGTTTAATCATGCTGCTTTGCAGCGTAAACGGTGCCACCAGCAAGTGTTTAAGGGGCGGAATCGGCAACTCACTGGTCAGATGGCGAAACACCGTCTCCATCTCACGCGTCAGGTTGGCATCTGCGGTCAGCATGCTCCAGTCGGTATATAAACGCGTGGTTTTGGGGTTGTAGTTACCGGTAGAAAGATGGCCATAGCGATGGATGGTTTTGCCTTCGCGACGCATAATCAATAACATTTTGGCATGTGTTTTCAAGCCAACTACGCCATACACCACTTGCGCACCGACCGACTCCAAGGCTTCAGCCCAGTTAATATTGGCCTCTTCGTCAAAGCGTGCTTTGAGCTCCACCACCACCAGCACTTCTTTACCACGGCGCACGGCTTCTTGCAGCAAGCGCAGCATGCGTGGGTCAGCACCGGTGCGGTAAATCGTCATGCGGATGGCCAACACTTGCTCGTCTTTCACTGCTTCTTCGAGCAACTGGATCACCACCTCAAAGCTCTCGTAAGGCTGGTGAATGAGCAAATCTTTTTCACGCATCTGTGCCAGCAAAGAGGTGTTTCTTTTAATGTGTTGCGGCCAGTGCGGCTGAAAAGGCACAAACTTGAGATGGTCGCCTTTGGCCATGTCTGGCAATTGAATCAAACGCCCCAGGTTCACCGGCCCGTTGACGCGATAAAGCGCAAGCGGCGGCAGGTTAAACTGCTTGAGTAAAAACTCTGCCAGCGTGTCATCGCATTCCTGTGTGACTTCAAGCCGCACGGCTTCACCATACTGGCGATGCGCCAACTCTTCACGCAAGGCCGTACGCAGGTTGATCACATCATCTTCATCCACCTCGAGGTCACTGTTACGCGTGACGCGGAACTGGGAAAAATGCAGGATGCTGGCGCCCTGGAATAGCACCTCCAGATTGGCGCGGATAATACTGGTTAAGGACACAAAGCATTGCTCGCCTTTGCTGATAGACGGCGGTAATTGCACCAAACGGGGCACCACGCGGGGTGCGCGCACAATGGCGATTTTTTCTTCGCCATTAACCGCAATACGCACAATAAAGTTGAGTGATTTATTGGCCACTTGTGGAAACGGGTGCGATGGGTCAAGTGACACCGGCATCAAAAACGGCAGCACTTCGCGTTTAAAGTAGTTAGAAACCCAGGTGGTTTGTTCCGGCGTACGCACACCACCAGACACCAGGTGCACGCGCTCTTTAGCCAATGCGGGCATCAGCGCATCATTAAACAGCTGGTATTGTTGCGCTACCAGCGCTTGCGCCATCTCAGCCACTTGCTCACAGGTGGTAGCTGACACCGGACCGCTGGTCACCCCTTGCTGATAAGCCTCCATCTGCAACGGCATGCGCACTTCAAAAAACTCATCGAGGTTATTAGACACAATACATAAAAAGCGTAAACGCTCGAGTAAGGGATAGTCCTCTCGTTGCGCCAAAGACAGGACGCGGGCATTAAAACTAAGAATGCTAAGATCTCTGTCAAGCAGAGCAGGCGTGGTATTTTTCATGGCGATTATTGTATCGACTCAACCAGTATCCAATGTGACAGTTTTGTGAAATTAAACCAACAGGGATTACAAAAATGCTAATTGCTGCAGACGTTGCTCGGCAAAAGTATTGATTGCCAGTCGCTCGTCTGCCGCCATGTGAGCGACATGCTTGACCATCAACCGGGTGCGTGGATTAGCAGCAAGCAACGCCTCATGCCGGATTAAAAACGCCCAGTACAAGGTGGTGAACGGGCAGGCACGCTCTCCCGTTTTCTGCTTGGGGTCATACTTGCAACCCGCACAATAATTGCTCATGCGCTGAATATACGTGCCACTCGCCACATAGGGCTTGCTGGTAAACCGGCCGCCATTGGCATACAGCGCCATGCCAACCACATTGGGCAACTCAACCCACTCGACAGCATCCACATACACGGCCAAAAACCAGTCCGAGACTTGCTGTGGCGACAATTGCGCCAGGGTAGAGAACAGGCCAATCACCATCAGCCGCTGAATATGGTGCGCATACCCCGTTTGCAGCGTTTGGCCTATACACTGTGACAAGCATTGCATCTGCGTCTGCCCGGTCCAAAACCAGTCTGGCAAATCTCGCGTATGCGCAAAATAGTTGGCTGACTTTAACCCCGGCATCTCCAGCCAATACACACCTCGCACAAATTCGCGCCAACCCAATATCTGGCGGATAAAGCCCTCAACACTGACCAATGGCGCCTGACCGTTCGCATAGGCTTGCTCGGCGGCGGCAATCACTTCGCGCGGATTGAGTAACTTGAGGTTGAGCGCTGAAGCCAGCAGTGAATGCCATAAATATGGCGTGTTTTGCCACATGGCGTCTTGATATGGGCCAAACTGCGGTAACTTTTCTGCCACAAAATGCGCAAACAAGGTGAGTGCTTGCTCACGCGTGACTGGCCAGGCAAACGCCTCTAACTGGCCTGGGTGATCTGCAAACCGCGCGCCAACAAGCGCGAGTACCTCCTGAGTGATTGCATCTGGCGTAAACACTGGTGGCGGCACTAGCCCTTGCGGGCCTTGCTTGCCTAACGATTGCCGATTGTCATGATCGTAGTTCCAGTCGCCGCCCACCGGCGCATCGCCTGCCATTAAAATATTGTATTTTTTGCGCATGCCGCGATAAAAAAACTCCATGCGCAAAGAAGTATTTTTTTCGCTATATTTGGCGGCCCAGCGTTGAAACTGGTCAATACTGCACATAAAGTGCGTGTCTTGTAGCACCTGCAACGACGTTGCATGCTCATCAGCCACTGCTTGTAGCTCTTGCCAGACGCGCCAGTCGCCTGGCTCGCATACTCTGATTACCTGCGGCTGATGCTGCTGCAACATCGCCCGCCAAATGGCAGGCAAATCAGGGTAGTCATGCGACTCGAGGCTAAAATAAGTGAGCGGGAATTGTTGCGCGCGCAACTGGTGGGCAAAGTGGCGCATGGCAGATAAAAACAACGTAATACGCTGCCGATGTGACCACACATGCTGCGACTCGTGCGCAACTTCTGCCATCACAATATGGTCTTGCGTTGGGTCAAAGCCGCGTAATGCAGGGTTATCCAGCGTCAGCTGGTCACCCAGAACAATGACAAGGTTTCTCATATGACGTGTTTTAATGGTGCGCGGCGGCAACGTTCAGAACAATATTTAACCGCTGCCCAATTGTTGGCCCAAGCCTTGCGCCAAGTCATGGGCTTGCCGCATTGCTGGCAATTTTTTGTTGGTAAAGTACTTTTATTGCCCTTGAAGTTGGCGCTCATAGCGCAAAGACTGGTTGTGCCGAGGTAGGCTCCTTAAACACCGATTTCTGCTGATAGCAACGGCTGGCGACTCTGCATATCTCGACAAAATCCTCGGCCACCAAGGCTGCACGCCCCAATAAACCGCCATCTATATCTGGCATGCTAAGCAAGCTATGCGCATTTTTGGGAGCCATGCTGCCGCCATAGACAATACGAATCTGCTCGGCAAACTCGCGGTCGCGCTCGGCGATCATCATACGGATAAACGCATGCATGCGTTGTGCCTGCTCAGGCGTGGCATGCTCACCGGTGCCAATCGCCCATACTGGCTCATAGGCAATCACCATATTAAATTTTTTGGCCAGCGCAAAGGCTTCATCGTCCAGGCCATATACCACGTTGAGCATCTGGTTACGCACGATCAGCTCGGCCATATTGCCGTCACGCTCATCCTGCGTCTCACCGACGCAAAAAATAGGCGTTAGCCCGGCATGCAAGGCATTTAACAGGCGCTTGGTGGCGACCTGGTTACTTTCGAGTTTAAGCGCGCGACGCTCAGAATGACCAATAATGGTATAGGTACAACCAAACTCTGCCACCATTTTGGCTGAGATGCAGGAGGTAAACGCGCCCTCGGTAAACTGGCTGACGTTTTGCGCGCCCCAGGCAATCGTCGAGTCTTGCAGCAGGTCTTGCGCCTGGTACAAATACACATAAGGCAAACACACGGCAGTATCGACGCCATCCAGGTCGTGCAACTCTTGCTTGAGCCTGTTCAACAGGCCTTGATTTTCAAGCAGGCCGCCGTGCAGCTTCCAGTTACCAATGACTAATTTTTCTCGCATGATGGGATTCCTTTGCTCATGCCCCCTTGATTTATAATTGCTTTTTTAGGCCGTTTCTTTAATGTCAAAAAATGCAGCTAATAAATGGCCGCCATTTTTTCCAGTGAAATCACCTTTATCTTACTCGCTTGTCCGGCACTGCCAAAGGCCTCAAAGCGTTCTTTACACAAATGCTGTGCAGCGGTGGTCGCTTCTTTAAAATATTTGCGTGGATCAAACTCTTCTGGATGCTCGGCCATATGGCAACGGATGGCAGCTGTCATGGCCAGGCGAATATCGGTATCAATATTGACCTTGCGCACGCCATTTTTAATGCCCTCGACAATTTGCGACACCGGCACGCCATAGGTTTCCTTGATATTGCCACCATAATGCCGGATTTGCTCCAGCAACGATTGCGGCACACTGGAAGACCCGTGCATGACCAAATGCGTGTTAGGGATTTTGGCATGGATTTCGCGAATACGTTCAATCGACAACGTGTCAGCTGAGGGTGGCCGTGTGAACTTATACGCACCATGACTGGTACCAATCGCAATCGCCAACGCATCAACTTTGGTGGCCTCCACAAACGCAGCGGCCTCATCTGGGTCAGTCAGCAATTGTGACTCGTCCAGTTTACCTTCTGCGCCTACGCCATCTTCTTCACCGGCCATGCCGGTTTCCAGCGAACCCAGCACACCAAGCTCGCCCTCCACCGACACACCAACCGCATGCGCAAACTCGACCACACGCCGCGTCACCTCAACGTTGTACTCGTAACTGGCGGGCGTTTTGCCGTCTTCCTTGAGCGAGCCATCCATCATCACACTAGAAAAACCGCTACGAATCGCCATCTGGCACACTTTGGGCGAAGCGCCGTGATCTTGATGCATGCAAATCGGAATATGCGGATATTGCTCTATCGCCGCCTCGACCATTTTGCGCAAAAAAGACTCGCCAGCATAACCGCGTGCACCCGCAGAGGCTTGCAGAATCACCGGGCTGTCGACTTCGTCGGCGGCCTTCATAATGGAGAGAATCTGCTCCATATTATTAATATTAAATGCAGGCAAGCCATAGCTGTGTTCTGCGGCGTGGTCGAGTAATTGCCTGAGCGAAATCAATGCCATGTCATACTCCTTTATTATTTTGAAACTTGCTGATGATAATCACGCAAGCGTTGGACTTCCTGTTTAGCGCCTAACAATACCGGCACGCGCTGATGGCAGGCGGTCGGCTGAATGGCCAGAATATCCTCCAGCCCGTCTATGCTCGCCCCGCCAGCCTGCGTCACCAGCAAACTCATGGGGTTAGCTTCATACAGCAAGCGCAAACGACCCGCCTTGACTGGCTGCTTGCTATCGCACGGATACAAAAATACGCCGCCACGCGTCAATAGTCGGTGCACATCCATCACCATACTGGCGCACCAGCGCATATTAAAATCGCGCTCACGCGGCCCATCTGCGCCTTGCAGGCATTCTGCAATATAGCGCTGTACCGCTGGCTGCCAGTAGCGCTGATTGCTGGCGTTAATGGCAAATTCTGAAGTTTCTTCGCCGACCTGTACGGTCTGTTGCGTTAATACAAATGATTGAGTCGTTTGGTCCAGCGTAAACACATGCGTGCCTTGGCCGATAGTAAGTACCAACAAGGTCGCCGGGCCATACATCACATACGCCGCGGCGCGCTGATCGTGGCCAGACTGTAAAAAGGCTTGTTCGCCCAGTGTAGCCACACCAATATTGGGCACCACGGAAAAAATACTGCCGACCACGCCATTGATCGCCAGGTTAGAAGAGCCATCCAGCGGATCCATGCTGACCAGAAACGGTGCATCCAGCGTTTCAAACAACACTGGCACATCCTCTTCTTCTGACAACACTGCCGCCACGGCCGTTGACGCGCGTAACTGTGCTACTGCCACTTCGTGGCTGCGAATATCCAGTTGCATTTGCGTTTCGCCTTGCACATTGGTGCTGGTCATTTTCTCAGTCACGCCAGCCAGTGCGCCCTGTTTGATCAGTGCCGCAATCTCAATCCCCGCCTCGGCAATATGCCAGATCAGCCTATTCAAGGCATGATTCACAGAAACCTTTTTTAAAAACACGTCCAATTGCATGACAATCACCTTTGATGGGTTAAGCAACCTAGGGCTACACCACACTGTAACTGATACCTGAACCACTTGAAGCGATGATGACAGGCTGAAAACCAGTGCATTTAAAACAAGCACATGCAAGCTTAATGCAATGTTTATGCCTGATTTTTAAGGTAGACGCCAGCATTGCAATATTGTTCAACCTGGCCGGGGGTCGGCCAAGCAAACCGCTGAGCAATAAGCCCAGTGCTTTAAAGCGCGATCAACTGCCCAATGGCTTGCTGTGCTGCCACAAACCCAGCCGTGGCGGTGACACAAATACTGGAGCCATAGCCCGCACAGTTGAGGCCAGTCAGCCCTGCTTGTGACGTCTCGCAAGCCTCTTCAGGACGCTCTACCGGCTCATCTGAATACACAGCCATAATGCCGAATTTGGCAGATTTTTTGTGATCGGACGCTTTTGCAAAGCCATGATCACGACGCAACTGGTTACGCACCTTGGCCAGCATGCGGTCGCCCTGTACATGTGCCAGGTCCGCTAGGCGGATGCGCGTCGCATCCAGCTTGCCGCCAGCACTGCCCACCATGATCAGCGGCAATGGCTGCTGTTTGCAATAAGCCGCCAGCGCAATTTTAGCTTTGGTGTCATCCATACAATCCACCACCACATCCGGCTGATTAGCCAATAGTGAAGCGAGATTTTCCGGCGTCACAAAGTCCTCTACCTCAACCACCTCACACAGCGGGTTAATCGCCACAATGCGCTCGCGCATGGCAGTCACCTTGGCCTTGCCCAACGTATCATCCAGCGCATGAATCTGCCGATTCATGTTCGACTCGGCAAGATTATCCAGGTCGACTAGCGTTAACTTGCCCACTGCATTGCGCACCAGCGCTTCCACCGCCCACGAGCCAACGCCACCAATGCCAATGACCAGTACATGCGCTTGCTGCAAACGGGCCAAGCCTTGCTCGCCATACAAACGGCGCACGCCACTAAAACGGCGCTGCATGTCCAATAACTGATCTGCTGTCATGCTGTTTGAGTCGTTTCCAGCACGACGTAGGCCAGTGCCAGATTTTTTTCATCACTGATGCTGATATGCGATTGGTAAATATGATGTTGTTTAAGAAAGGCCTGCAGCGTGGGTGATAGCTGTAGCAAAGGACGGCCCAGCGCATCGTGCGTCACCGCAATATTCTGAAAGCTGACATCGCCGCGAATACCGGTACCAATCGCCTTTGCAAAGGCTTCTTTCGCCGCAAAGCGTTTGGCCAGAAAACGGGCTTTGAGTTTGCTGGCTTCATAATCAGCCCATTCACTGGGGGCCAGAATGCGCTTGGCAAAGCTGTCTCCAAACTGGTCCAGTGAAGCTTCTATGCGCTCCACTTCAACGATGTCTGTGCCAATGCCGTAAATCATATGCCTACCTCGCATTCGCCTGTGTTATTTAGGCGCAAACTCTTTCATCAGCGCCTTCATCTCGCGCACGGCGCTATCCCAGCCCACAAACAAAGCATGCGCCACAATAGCGTGGCCGATATTGAGCTCTTCAAAGCCAGGCAAGCGCGCAATATGATGCACGTTATGGTAATGCAAGCCATGGCCGGCATTCACAACCAGGCAAGCCGCTTTTGCATGCTTGAGCGCGGCTTCGATTTTTTCTAGTTCATCCAATTGATCTTTTTCGGTTTCGGCATCGGCAAAAGTCCCTGTATGCAGCTCAATCACTGGCGCGCCCATTTTGGCGGCGGCATCAATTTGTGCCAGATCAGGCGCGATAAACAGCGAGACGCGAATACCATGGTCAGACAGTTTTTTCACTGCATGCTCCACCTTGGTGTAATGCGTCAGCACATCCAGCCCGCCTTCGGTGGTGCGCTCCTCGCGCCGCTCGGGCACCAGGCACACATCTTGTGGATTTACCTGAATGGCGATATCAATCATCTCACCGGTCACCGCACATTCCAGGTTCATTTTGGTTTGCAGCAAAGGGCGCAAAGCAAAAATATCAGCATCCTGCATGTGGCGGCGGTCCTCACGCAGATGCAAAGTAATGCTGTCTGCGCCAGACTGCTCAGCGCGCAGGGCGGCCTGCACCACGCTTGGATATTTAGTGCCGCGTGCCTGACGGATGGTAGCCACGTGATCAATATTAACGCCTAGTTTTAACATAGCTCTCTTTGTAATGGGGTGAATGACAACATTTTAACTGTTGATGATGGTAAACCAAATTAATCATGTGAAAAATAGAAAGATATTCTTGTTTAGACTTAAAGGTTTCCAGGTAAGTAGGTATGCCCTAAAAAAATCCAAGGTTGTCTACCAGTTAATTGAGAGTATCTTCAGGCTTGAGCGCGTATTTTATTTCGCCTTGATGGCGAGTTACTTTTTTTGCTTGCCCCCAAAAAGTAACCAAAAAGAGGGCACGCAGCCATCACGGCCTGCGGCTCCCTTGCGTTGCTCAGCGTGATGGAATGGGATTTATCTCGCCAAACTAGCATCGTAAAGATTTGGACGGTTCAAAAAGTAATTCTTTTATTCAAGTCACATCTGGTTGCGCTAGGCTGGTGCTCGGGGCCCCCATCTGCCGCGCCGAGTAGCGCAGGCGAAGGGGGAGCTTTCGGCCATCGGCTGTTTGAGCTCCGCAACAAGCCACGAAGTGTGTGGCTTGTCAGGGCGAGTTTCGATGGACGCCCACTTTGACGAGCAACGCAGGAATCAAGCGGAAGCTGGGGTGCATTTCTTTTGGTTACTTATTCTTTGGGCAAGCAAAGAAAAGTAACTCGCTGCAAAAGCGAAAAGCAACATCACAATCAACCACAAACGAGTGCACGTCCATGTCCACCCTACGACTACCAATCAAAGAACAACCTTTTATTGCAATCACTCCAAACCTAGGTTCTAGCCAACGCCAGAATAAATGCGCGAACGCAAGGCCCGCGATAGTTAACCAAACTAAAACCCCTGCAAATCTACCAACAACTGCCGCGTATGCAACGGTTTTTCACCCAAATAATGCTGCAACAAATAGCGCATCAATTGCTTGCTTTGCGACTGCGTCGTCACATTCGAGTAATTACCCCGTGCCATTTCCAGCAACGTTGCGCCTTGTATTAATAGACCATTGCGGGTTGCCGATGGCGAGCAGGCACCGTAATCCGCTTCAAAACGGTAGGTTTCATCGGCATGGACAATCTCACCGTTTTCGTCATGCGTGAGTGGCACAGCGTAGCCGAGCTCTTGCAACATTTTGAGTTCAAACCGGCGCAGGATTTCGGCCAGTTGGCCATTACTGGCATCTTGTTGCAAGGTAGAAAGTAACTGTATGGTTTGGGCGTAATATTCAAATAGTTGTGCGTGGGCATCATCACGCGGCAGTAAGCGCAGCAGCAACTCGTTCATGTAAAAGCCGCACATGAGGGCATCACCGCGCAACAGCGTGAGGCCAGTCATCCACTCTAGTTCATGCAGCGTTTTGAGTTCGTTTTTGCCTGACCAGGTGCCTGCCAGTTGCTGAAAGGATTGCAGCATGCCTCGCATAGCCGAGAGTGGCCTGCGCGCGCCTTTAGCCACGGCGGCGATGCGGCCAAGGTCGCGGCTGAACATTTCAACCACGAGGCTGGTTTCTTTAAAAGGATAGGTGTGCAGGATGAAAACCGGCTGCTGGGATTGCTTGTGGCTACCGGATTCGGGAGATTTTACTGCCATGAAAATGCCAGTAGTGCGTGGCTAATTAGAAGCCCAGGCTTTTCAATGCACGCGCATCATCCGCCCAGCCACCTTTCACCTTGACCCAGGTTTCGAGATAAACTTTAGAGCCGAATAGCTTTTCCATGTCCTGGCGCGCTTCGGTTGAGATTTGTTTGAGTTTTTCGCCGCCTTTGCCAATGATCATCGGCTTCTGGCTGTCTTTGTCTACAATAATGGCCGCAAAAATACGGCGCAGATTCTTCTCAGTTTCAAACTTTTCAATTTCTACCGTCACTGAGTAAGGCAACTCATCCCCCAGTAGGCGGAAGATTTTTTCACGCACCAGCTCGGCAGCCAAAAAGCGTTCGTTTTTGTCGGTGAGTTCGTCTTCTGCATAGATAGCAGGCTGTTGCGGTAGGTGCTCGCGCACAGTGGATAGCAGCTCATCCAGGTATAGGCTCTTTTTGGCGCTGACCGGAATAATGCCGGCAAAATCAAACAGTTGGTCAAAATCTTGAATCAAAGGCAGCAAATTGCCTTTGTCGCCCATCAGGTCTGCTTTATTCACAACCAATAAGACAGGCTTGTTTTTTGGCAATAGCTTAAGCACGATCTCGTCCGCTTCGCCTAGTTTCATCGGCTCAATCACAAACAACACCACATCGACCTCAGTGAGTACCTGGGTGACGGTTTTATTGAGGGTTTTATTGAGCGCGTTGATATGTTTTTGCTGAAAACCAGGCGTATCCACAAACAAAAACTGGGTATCGTCTGTGGTGTGAATACCGAGCAAACGATGGCGCGTGGTCTGTGCCTTACGCGAGGTAATGGCCAGCTTCATGCCTAAAATATGATTAAGCAGTGTCGATTTACCAACATTGGGGCGACCAACGATGGCAACGGTGCCACAACGAAAATCGTCTGCGGCGGGGGTAAGTTGTTCTGTCATGATTGAATCTCGTCCATGGCCAATTTGGCCGCTTGTTGCTCCGCCACACGGCGACTGGTGCCCACACCGGTGGTGGTCAGTTTGAGCTTTTTAATAAAACACTGCACGGTAAAGGTCTGCGCATGCGCCTCACCTTCAATCGACACTACCTGATAGTCTGGCAGGTCCATCTTTTTGCTTTGCAGATATTCTTGTAATTGCGATTTGGCGTCTTTGTCGATAAATTTCGGGTCTATGGTCTGCAATTTGTCGCGATACAGTAACGCCACCACCTGTTGCGCAGCATCAAAACCACCGTCCAGATACACCGCGCCGACAATGGCTTCCAGCGCATCGGCCAAAATCGATGGGCGGCGCCAGCCAGCACTTTTGAGCTCGCCCTCGCCCAGCTTGAGCGCATCGCCTAAATGTAATTCTGCTGCGATTTCAGCCAGGCTGGCTTCTCTCACCAGCTTTGCTCGCAGGCGGCTTAAGTCACCTTCTGGCAGGTGCGGAAATAAATTGAACAACTGATGCGCAATAATAAAGTTGAGTACGCTGTCCCCCAAAAACTCCAGACGCTCATTATTGATCGCAGAAAAACTGCGGTGGGTGAGCGCTTGCTGCAGTAGGGTGGGCTGCTTAAAGCTATAACCGATTCTGGTTTGTAATACCGGGAGTGCGTTCATTTAGGTGCGATCAAGCCAGCCATCAGGGTTTACTGGCGGCATCAAAGTCGATCAACAGGGTCATGGTGTCTGTCAGTGTAATTTTTCTCTGGTAGCGCATGGCGACCACACCGCCGCTGATGTCTAAATCACGGCCAGTCACATCATGAATGCTGTCCACCTGCATCTGACGATCAAACGCGGTGCGTACGTCGCTGTCACTTTGCAGTAAAGGATCATGTGCGATGCGATTGACTGTGGCCTGAATAGAATAATATTCCATATAAGCAGGCAAGGCTTTTAACGCGACCGTGCCCAGGATGCCAAATGCCGTTAATACCAGCAAAAAGCCGAGCAAGCCGATACCGTGTTGGTGAGAACGCTTTGAGTATTTGATCATACGATTCCTCAATCAGATGTCGTTTTCCACACGGTTCACCGTGCATTTAACCAATACTTTGCCCGATACGACGCCATTGGTCAAAGTTAAACCAAATAAAGAACGCCCTACCCACCAGATGTTTCTCGGCGACAAAGCCCCAAACGCGGCTATCTGAGCTGTTATCACGGTTGTCGCCCATGGCAAAATATTCACCGACGGGCACCGTAATGGTTTCGCCCTGCATTAGACGATCGCCAGCACTACCGGGGCTATATTGATTCATGATGTCATGAATCAGCACCTCATGTTTCACCTCACCCAACTGCTCGCTCAAGCGTGATGCAGTCACATCGACTGCGCGAGGATTACCACTTTCATCATTCACATTGAGTGCATATTGATACGGCTGCACAAAGTCCAGATTCATCACTTTGCCATTGATCGTCAGCTGTTTGTCACGATACTGGATCTTGTCGCCTGGCAAACCAACCACGCGCTTGATATAGTCAATAGAAGTGTCCGGCGGATAATGAAAGACAAAGACATCGCCCCGTTTAGGCAGGCCCATCGGGTAAAACACGCTATTGATGATAGGCACACGCAAACCATAAGTGAATTTATTGACCAGAATATAATCACCGGCCAGCAACGTTGGCATCATGGAGCCTGAAGGGATCTTGAATGGCTCGACCACAAATGAGCGCACCATAAACACCAGCAAAATCACCGGGAAAAAGCTTTTGCTGTATTCCACATACCATGGGTCGGCAACGTCGCCCAGCGCACCTGCCTGGCGTTGTTTGCGCAGGACCAGAATATCCAGCAGCCAGATCACGCCCGAGACCAGCAAAATCACCAACATAAAGATTGCAAAATACATGCTTGTTTCCTGAGTAAACTATTCCACTAAAGTGATTATTTATCTTCTACGCGCAAGATGGCGAGGAAGGCCTCTTGTGGAATTTCCACATTGCCCACCTGCTTCATACGCTTTTTACCTTCTTTTTGTTTTTCCAGCAACTTGCGTTTACGTGTGATATCGCCACCATAACACTTGGCAATCACGTTTTTACGCATGGCTTTTACTGTTTCGCGCGCAATAATGTTGGCGCCAATAGAGGCTTGAATCGCAATATCAAACATCTGGCGTGGAATCAGCTCGCGCATTTTTGAGACCAGCTCACGGCCGCGATACAGGCTATTGGCACGGTGCACAATTAGGCTCAGCGCATCCACGCGCTCGCCGTTGACCATAATATCCAGCTTGACCAGGTCTGCGGCACGGAACTCCAGAAACTCGTAATCCATAGAGGCATAACCACGCGATACCGATTTCAATTTGTCAAAGAAATCCAGCACCACTTCATTCAATGGCATCTCGTAGCTCAACATGACCTGGCGGCCCATGTATTGCATATTGCGCTGCACACCACGCTTGTTATTACACAAGGTCATTACTGGGCCGACATAGTCTTGTGGCATTAGCAAGTTCACCACAATCATCGGCTCACGAATTTCTTCAACCCGTGACGGCTCAGGCAAGCGTGACGGGTTTTCAATTTGAACCACTTCGCCGGTTCTAAGCAGCAGCTCATACACAACCGTAGGCGCGGTGGTAATCAGATCCATATCGTACTCGCGCTCCAGGCGCTCTTGTACGATTTCCATATGCAACAAGCCTAAAAAGCCACAGCGAAAGCCAAAGCCCAAAGCGGTTGAATTTTCTGGCTCAAACTGCAAGCTGGAATCATTCAAACGCAGCTTTTCCAATGCCGTCCGCAAAGATTCAAACTGGTTAGACTCCACCGGATATAAACCGGCAAATACCTGCGGTTTGACTTCTTTAAAGCCAGGCAGCGGCGCAGCAGCAGGCCTGCCTGCCAACGTTACCGTATCGCCGACCTTAGCTGCAGCCAGCTCTTTAATGCCGGCGATAATAAAG
>Ga0208758_100134_pt1 | contig 36523 bp, 35 predicted proteins | sample LakWasM116_HOW13_2_FD_183930 | JGI IMG/M metagenome (GOLD analysis project Ga0208758, IMG submission 183930) | Freshwater sediment methanotrophic microbial communities from Lake Washington under simulated oxygen tension - Sediment Metagenome... | ecosystem: Environmental > Aquatic > Freshwater >...
AAAAATTTAAAGACATAAATGGCTACACTTCACAAACTTCCGGTATGGCATAAACTTAACCAGCATCAGCAAAATATCGCATCACTGCACATGCGCGATTTATTCGCTCAGGATGCGCAGCGCTTTGACAAATTCAGCCTTAAATTTGCCGACATTCTGTTTGATTACTCCAAACATCGCATCACCGATGAAACATTGCCCATGCTGTTCCAGCTGGCACGTGAAGCCAGAATTGAAGACTGGCGCGACAAAATGTTTGCCGGTGAAAAAATCAACATCACAGAAAACCGCGCCGTTCTGCATACCGCGCTGCGTAACCGTGCCAATACGCCAGTAATGGTCGATGGCCACAATGTGATGCCTGACGTCAATGCAGTATTAGCTCAGATGCGCGAGTTTTCAGATAAAGTGCGTAACGGCAGCTGGACTGGCTATACCGGAAAGCGCATTACCGACATCGTCAACATCGGTATCGGCGGCTCTGACTTGGGTCCGGTCATGGTGTGCGATGCACTGAAACCATATGCCAGCCCAGACCTGAATGTACATTTTGTATCCAATATCGATGGCGCTCATTTGATGCGCGCGCTCAATGTATGCGATCCGGAAACCACGCTATTCATTGTGGCTTCAAAAACATTCACGACACAGGAAACCATGACCAATGCACGTTCCGCGCGCACATGGTTCCTGAAGTCAGCCAATGACGATGCCCACGTTGCCAAGCACTTCGTTGCGCTTTCAACCAATGCCAAAGCCGTCCAGGATTTCGGCATCGACACCGCCAACATGTTCACATTCTGGGATTGGGTAGGCGGCCGTTACTCACTATGGTCCGCGATTGGCTTATCTATCGCCTTATATGTAGGCATGGATAATTTTGAAGCCTTGCTCACCGGCGCATTTGAAATGGATCAACACTTCAGGACAGCTCCGCTGGAACAGAACATGCCGGTGATTATGGCGCTGATCGGCGTGTGGTATAACAACTTCTTCCATATCGACACACAGGCTATCCTGCCCTACGACCAGGGTCTGGCGCGCTTCCCGGCATACCTGCAGCAGGCAGATATGGAAAGCAACGGTAAATTCATCTGCCGTGACGGCTCGCGTGTGCCATACAAGACCGGACCGGTCGTCTGGGGCGAAGCTGGAACGAACGGCCAGCATGCTTTCTATCAGCTGATTCACCAGGGTACGCAAATCGTGCCTGCCGATTTCCTGATGCCGGTACACAGTCAATATAAAGTTGGCGAAAACGGTAACACACACCACAAGATCCTGCTTGCCAACTTCCTGGCGCAGACGCAATCACTGATGCTGGGTAAAACCAGAGACCAGGCGCGCGCCGAACTTGAACAGCAAGGTTTTAGCGGCAAAGCGCTTGAAGACCTGCTGCCGCATAAAGAGTTTGAAGGCAACCGCCCTACATCCTCCATCATGTTCGACAAACTGACACCGAACACCCTGGGTAAACTGATTGCACTGTATGAACACAAGATATTCGTACAAGGCATTATCTGGGACATCAACAGCTACGACCAATGGGGTGTTGAGTACGGCAAGCAGATTGCACAACAGATCCTGCCGCAGCTGATCAGCGACGAAGTCGTGACCAACTACGACAGCTCGACCAACGGTTTGATCAATTACACCAAATCACTCAAAATTGATGTGTAAAATACATTAAGCATTGTCGCCTCAGACGCAAAAGCCCAATAGATAACACTATTGGGCTTTTTTGTTGTTTAATATTCACAATATCCAAAAATTATTTCAGGGACGAAAAATGGCAAACCTTGATCAATACCGCGTTAATCCGAAGAGCTTTTCACTCAAGGACTTCAACCCACGGGATAAATCCGAGCGCAGCGTTACCAAGGAAGAAGATACGGTTGCGTTTGCAGAGCTGGTGTCGGAAATCAACCGATACCAGGATATATTGCATGCCCAAGGCAAGCACAAGGTACTGCTGGTACTACAGGGCATGGATACCAGCGGCAAGGATGGCACGATTCGCCATGTATTCAGCGAGTGCGACCCCTTGGGCATACGCCTGGCTAATTTCAAGGCACCAAGCAGCGAGGAACTGGCGCATGACTACCTGTGGCGCGTGCATCAGCAAGTGCCTAAAGCAGGCGAACTGGTCATTTTCAACCGCAGCCATTATGAAGATGTTGTTATCGTGAAAGTGCACGACTGGATTGATCACGAGGAATGCACCCGGCGCTACGCACAGATCAATGATTTTGAACGCATGCTGGCAGAGACCGGCACGACTATCATTAAATGCTTTTTACATATTTCCAAAGACGAGCAGAAGAAACGCCTGCAGGAACGTCTGGACGACCCTGAAAAAACCTGGAAATTCAACCCAGCCGACCTCAAGGAGCGTGAATTATGGCCAGACTATGCCGTGGCTTACGAACAGGCAATCAAAGCCACCTCCAGCAAACATGCTCCCTGGTACATCGTGCCGGCAGATTCCAAAACCAACCGGAATCTGCTGGTATCAAGGCTGCTGCTCAAAACCTTAAAAAACCTTAACCTGAAATATCCTGCCGCACCGGCAGAATATAAATCCATCAGGATCGAGGATTAGCCCCTGCAAATGCCGCTTAACGCAGCTTGACTTCGCCCGAGCTGATCAACTGCCTGGCAATCACCTCGCCCAGCGTAGCGCTCACGCTAGCGCCAATGCGCTTGGCAATGCGGCTGGCAAAGTCTTCCTGATAGGTAAAGTCTACAATTTCTTCCTGCTTGATGACTTCGCGTGCGACATAATCGGCACTGCCCAAAGCATCAGCCAGGCCAAGCTTGATGCTTTGCTCGCCACTCCAGAACAGGCCGCTGAAAACTTCCGGCGTTTCTTTCAGGCGTGTGCCCCTGCCTTCACGCACCACGGTTTTAAATTGCTCATGCACTTCATTCAGCATCGCTTGCGCCAATTCCTGGTGTTTGGGATTAACCGGCGAGAATGGATCAAGCATCGCTTTGTTTTCTCCGGCAGTCATCAGGCGGCGTTCGACACCGACTTTTTTCATGGCTTCAGTAAAGCCATAGCCATCCATCAGCACCCCGATAGAGCCAACGATACTGGCCTTGTCCACATAAATCTTATCAGCTGCCGCTGCGATGTAATAACCGCCTGAAGCGCAGATATCTTCCACTACCGCATAAACCGGAATATTCGGATGCAGTTTTCTCTGGCGCTTGATCTCATCATTGATAATGCCAGCCTGCACCGGACTGCCGCCTGGGCTGTTGATGCGCAGGATAATACCTTTGGTGCCTTTGCTGTCATATGCATCATGCAGGCTGTTCATCACGGCATCGGCATTCACCTCTCCACCGGCCTCGATCACGCCGGAAATATCGATGAGTGCGGTATGCGTATCAAAAGTCTTTTTACCGTCATTAAACACACCCAGCGCCATCAACAACAGCACCAGCAGGTATGCAAAGGTCAGGCTTTTAAACAGCGTGCTCCAGCGACGAGCCGTTTTCTGTTCGGTCAATGCGGAAAAAGCCAGCTTTTCGATCACGTCTCGCTGCCATTTTGCATCTTCAATGGTATTAGGTTTCTGCCCTGCTTCATTTGCAGCTTCTGTTTGCTGATTCTGTTCTGACATGATTCAAAATTCCTGAGTTAACGCTTAAATATCGCGATTAATAAAATACCGTTTAAATAGCGGATGTGATGTTGATGATAATTTGGCCATTTTGTTCAATGGCTTTCAATGGCTTCAAGCTTTTTCCTTTGCACGGCCCCATGACACAAAACCCGTTGTCCGGACGATAATGCGCGCCATGTGTTGCACAGATCAGAAAATCCTGCTGCGCAGTGAAAAACTCACCCTGATTCCAATCCAGCTCCACCGAAACATGCGCACACTGGTTTATGTAAGCATAAGGCTTACCTTTATACCGGACAACAAACCCCGTCACATTCTGCCCCAAGGCCGGTAGCGCAAAACGCAGGCCCTTACCGCCATCCTCGAGGTCTTCGCTGTTTAAAACCACTGAATCCACATCAATATCCATGCCTGGTAAATTATGCATATTCAAGCAGCCACTGACTTAATGCATTAAAATCATCAAATTGCTGAACCGGGCTCAAATCCTGCCAGGCATCAGCCGATTGGGCGCCATAGCTCACGCCGATAGACTGTACACCGGCATTTTTTGCCATTTGCAGATCATAACTGGTGTCGCCAATCATCAAGGTGCGTTCCGGCAGTACGACCAGGTCATCCATGAGTTCATCCAGCATCTGCGGATGCGGTTTTGAAAAACACTCATCCACGGTTCTGGTCGCATGAAAGAAATTGCGTAATTGTGTATGCTCCAGGGCAAGATTAAGCCCGCGGCGGCTTTTTCCGGTAGCCACGGCCAATTTGAAACCACGCCGGTTCAGTGCCCTGATCGTATCCGCAGCACCGGCAAACAATGGAATGTCGCTCTCGCCTGCAAAATAATTCACATTGTACTGCGTGGCCAGCACCTTGGCCTGCGTGTCAGAAATGCCGGGATACAAGGTATCAATCGACTCGCGCAGGCCTAAGCCAATAATGCTGCTGGCTGCCTGCGCTGTTAACGGTGGCAGGCCCGCCTGCTCTGCCGCCTTGATAATTGCCCTTGTGATCATGCCGGTTGAATCGGCGAGCGTGCCATCCCAATCCCACACGATCAAGTCATACTGCTTTACCATACTGCTATTATTCTTTCTCTAAATTCTTCAGAAACTTACCCAACTCTGTCGGCATAGGCGCGACCAGCTCCAGCTTCTCCTGTGTGAGCGGATGCCTGATTTTTGTTACTGACGAATGCAGGAACATGCGTTTAAGGCCATGTTTTACAAGCGCCTTATTCAATGCAAAATCACCGTATTTATCATCTCCAACAATCGGAAAACCCAAATGCGACAATTGTACCCGCAGCTGATGGGTGCGGCCTGTCACTAATTGTGCCTCCAGCAGGGAGTACTTACCTATAATGGGGTGGCTATAGTTCTTTATCAAGCGGAACATGGTTTCTGAAGTCTGACGTTCACCGAATTTATCTTTGCTGGCATCAGTCACCACGTTCACCCTGCGCTCACCATTTGGCAGAACATATTTCTGCAAATCCAGCACTACACGTTTTTTCTGCTCCAGCCATTCACCTTGCACCAGCATCAAATAACGTTTGTCAGTCTGGTTATTGCGGATCGCCTCATGCAAGGCAACGAGCGCACTTCGTTTTTTGGCTAGCATCAGCACGCCTGAAGTTTCGCGATCCAGCCTATGCACCAGTTCCAGGAACTTGGCTTTTGGCCGTTCCATACGCAACTGCTCGATCACGCCACGGCTGACACCGCTGCCGCCATGAACAGCAAAACCGGCCGCTTTATCAATGACCAGCATCGCATCATCTTCGTAAATGATTGCGTTTTCAAACTTTGAAGCAGCAGGTACTGCGCCTTCAGGTTTCTCTGCGATGGTTGCCCGGACTGGTGGTACCCGCACAACATCGCCCAGGCTCAGGCGAAAGTCTGCATCTATGCGTTTTTTATTCACGCGCACTTCGCCGCTGCGCAAAATGCGGTAAACGTGGCTTTTCGGCACGCCTTTTAAGGTCTTGGTCAAAAAATTATCAACGCGCTGACCTTCGCTAGCCTCATCAACAGTCAGGAATGCCGCAGCCGATTCACTGACTTTAGAAATTTTACCGCCTTGATTTTCTGTAATTAAATTGTTCATGCTTTGCTTAAATGATTGATGTAGCTTATACTGCGATGATTCTTAATGGTTTAACAAATGGAGTTAATGTTAAATTCCCGATAAGAATACACTTAATATCAGTAAACACATCGCATCAGGACATTTTATTGTAGATGGTGTGTTTATAAAAAATTAGTGGCAAAAAAAATTACTTGGTTAACGCCGCTCGCCATATTATAAAGTAGCGGTAAGTAAAAAATAGCGCTCAAGCCGCCGCAGACAAACAAAGATAAAGCGCGACTTAAAGTGATCGTCAAATTTGGCATATATCGGTTAGGCCGGCTTATAAGCAGCTCACCGATTTTACAAATTGGAATTTACTAAAGATAGAATTTTAACGAATTTAAGCTACAGCAGGCAGATTACCTGGCCGCATTTAAGCATAAATATAGCAATTAGTTTGCTTTAACGAACGAATATACCTGTTTCAACATGAGCCACTCTGTTTAAACAATAAAATTTAGATCATTTACACAGACTCGGTCCAGTTGACCGACTCAACCAGATCTAAATGTATAGCGCTCATGCGCAATATCTCGTTAAATTGCACAATGGCTGCATTCGCAATCGTTGAAATTCAACCGGCCCATGTCACCACAAAAACATGGCGCTTCTACAGTGATTCCGCCGCAGTTTGGCACTTTCACCTTTTATTCGGAGCTTACATTTAAGCAATAAGTCTGCTCGCGCAATGAAGCGCAGGAGCAAACAATGAAACGCATGTTATTTAATGCAACGCAGTCGGAAGAATTACGCGTTGCGATCGTAGATGGTCAGAAACTCATCGACCTGGATATTGAACACGCCGGTAAAGAACAGCGCAAAAGCAATATCTACAAAGGTGTCATCACCCGCATAGAACCATCATTAGAAGCGGCTTTTGTCGATTACGGACAAGATCGCCACGGCTTTTTGCCATTCAAGGAAGTCGCCCGCAGCTACTATAAAGAGGGTGCCGACAGCCGCGCCCGCATTCAGGATGCCTTAAAAGAAGGTCAGGAAATCATCGTTCAGGTCGATAAGGACGAACGCGGCAACAAAGGCGCCGCGCTCACCACCTTTATCTCACTGGCTGGTCGCTACCTGGTGCTGATGCCAAACAATCCGCGCGGAGGCGGTGTATCACGCCGTATCGAAGGTGAAGACCGCGACGAACTGCGTGACGTATTAGCCAAACTTGAAGTGCCTAAAGGCATGAGCATCATTGCACGCACCGCCGGCATTGGTCGCAGCGTTGAAGAACTGCAATGGGACCTCAACTACCTGACGCAATTATGGACAGCCATCGATGGCGCTTCAGCCATGCAGCCGGGCGCATACTTGATCTATCAGGAAGGCAGCCTGGTAATCCGTGCGATCCGCGACTACTTCAGCTCAGACATCGGCGAAATCCTGATCGATACGCCGGACATCCACGAGCAGGCTGTACAGTTCATGAACCACGTGATGCCAGGCAATGTGGCGCGCGTAAAACTGTATCAGGATGAAATCCCGCTGTTCACACGTTTCCAGATCGAACACCAGATTGAATCCGCTTTCGCACGTGAAGTACGTCTGCCGTCAGGCGGCGCGATCGTAATCGACCACACGGAAGCCCTGGTTTCTGTTGACGTCAACTCAGGCCGCGCAACCCGTGGCAGCGACATTGAACAAACCGCACTGAATACCAACCTGGAAGCCGCTGAAGAAGTCGCTCGCCAGCTGCGCCTGCGCGACCTGGGCGGCCTGGTTGTCATCGACTTTATCGACATGGAAAGCCAGCGCAACCAGCGTGAAGTTGAAAATGCCCTGCGTGACGCCCTGCATTTGGATCGCGCCCGTGTGCAAACCGGCAAGATCTCGCGCTTCGGCCTGCTGGAACTATCACGCCAGCGTCTGCGTCCGAGCCTTGGTGAAACCAACCATATCCCATGCCCACGCTGCCATGGCACTGGCCATATCCGTGGTATTGAATCAACGGCACTGCACATTCTGCGTATCACGCAGGAAGATGCAATGAAAGAAAACAGCGCGATTATCCAGGTGCAATTGCCGGTTGAAGTGGCAACCTTCCTGCTTAATGAAAAACGTGCAGACATTCATAAAATTGAACAGCGCATGGGTGTAGAAGTCGTATTGATTCCTAACATCCATCTTGAGACACCTAACTACAACATCATGCGCATTAAACATGATGATGTTAACCAGGATAACAACCGCGCCAGCTACAACATGGTAGAACTGCCGACGGAAACCACTTATGTGGCACATGCAGCCGAAGAAGCCAAGGCGGCAAAACCCGTAGCTGCGGTAAAAGGCATTACCCCGGCAGCACCGGCACCGATTGTTGCCGAAAAGGTTGAACCTAAGCTTTCACTGTTTGCCCGCATTAAGAACTTCTTTACCTCAGCAAGCAAGGCTAAAGAAGAAAAATCTGAAGAGAAAACCGGTGAATCACGCCGAGATAACAACCGTGGCCGCAATCGCAACCGTAACCGCAACGAACGTAGCCGTGGTGAACGCAGCGAGAAAAATGCAGCACAAGACCGCCCGAACCGCAACCCGGAAGCAAAAGCGCAAGAACAACGCCCTGCTGAGAACAAGGCACAGGAACAACGTCAGCCTAGACCACAGCAGCAGCGTAATGAGCAGCAACGCCAGGAACCCCAACGCAACCAGCAGGCAAACGTAGCAGCTGCAAATGTGACCAATGAAGGCGCAGCTAACGAAACTGCTGAGCAGCGCTCTGAGCGCAGTGGCCGCCGTAACCGCAACAATCGCCGTGGCCGCCGTGACCGTGATGAGAATGCAGCACGCGACAGCAATCGTCCTTTTGTCCCTAATGAAGAGATTACTGCAAATCAAGCTAACGTCACTGTCGAGGTACCAAGCCAAGCAGAAGCCAAGGCTGAAAGCGCTGCGCCAGCTCCAGTTGAAAAAGCCGTTGCATCAGAATCACCTGCAGAGGTAAAAGTCGTTGATACAGGCGAAACACCTAGCCAGGAAACTGTACCTGCAGCAGCACCGGCGGCTGAATCCAAAAAAGCCAGGCCGGCAAAAAGCGCTGCTAAAAAAGCACCGGCAAACAATGAGGCCTCAGATGAAAAAACGGAAGCTAAAGCAGAGCCTGCTGGCGAAACGGCTGAAGCCACTGCCGATGCTGTTGAAAAGGCAGCAAAAGGAGATAAAAAACGCCCGGCCCGCCCACGCAAAGCTAAAACGGAATCAACCCCGATAGACTTAGCAGCTGCAGGCCTGCAGCTGGTGGAAACCAAAGCTGATGCTGCAAAAGTGGTTGTTCCGGTTACTGAAGAAAAACCTCGCGCTCCCCGCAGGGCTGCCTCATGGCAGAAACAGGCCACCGAAACAGCAGCAACTGAACCTTTGGTGATGGTTGAAACACAAAATAAGTAAGCTGATTTAAAATTGAAAAAGCCCGAGAAATCGGGCTTTTTTTATCTCTGCATCTTCATGCATAAAGACTGGCTTGGTGAATGAATAAGCGGTGTTTTTATATTTGAATTAGCGCTATTATGGCAGTGTGAATCTTTCATCAACACATTGGAGGGTATATGTCAGCACATACTTATAAAGTGATCGAACTGGTAGGTTCTTCCCCCATCAGCTCAGATGACGCAATCCAGACAGCCATCACCAAGGCATCGCTTACACTGAAGCACCTGAACTGGTTTGAAGTCATAGAAACGCGCGGCCACATTGTGGACGGCAAAGTCGCCCACTTTCAAGTCACGATTAAAGTAGGCTTTAGAATAGAAGAATAAAGCTATTCTCGAACACACCTAGCGCTTGTAATTGCCTAGGCCAGCCAACGCCTGAAAAAGCAAACAACAGCCAACCGATAAGAAACCATAAAAAATGCAGCAATAAAACAAATGAGGCGCCTTAAGGCGCCTCATTTGTTTTATCCAGTTAACGTGAGGAATTAATGTTTATGCTTATGTTTATTTTTATTTTTGTAATGCCCATAAGCATGACCATTACCCGGATGCCCTTTTTTCACAGGGTATGAATCGTCATAATACACGCTACCATAGGTGCCACTGCCTCTTCGCGCTGAAGCACGTTTATTATCCGGTTCAGCAATCGCCTTGCCGACAGCCGCCCCACCCGCTCCGCCAACACCTGCCCCTACGATTGCTCCCGTACTGCCGCCGACTTTCTGCCCGACTACCGCTCCGGTCGCCCCGCCTGCAGCACCGCCGATGATTGCGCCCGTGCGTGCGTCGCCTTTAGTGGTCACAGCACCGCCGACACCTCCGCCAACTGCAGCGCCTACGATCGCACCGGTGCTGCCGCCGACAGCCTGGCCAACCGCAGTGCCGGCTGCAGCGCCTACGCCGCCGCCAACCGCGGTTTTGAGCGTGCTATTTTCAGCCATTGCATGGTTTGCGAATATAAAACCTGCGAATAATGCTGCATACGCATTCAATTTCATTACATTTTTCCTTTACAGATTAACTTATCACTTAACGGGCGATACTCACACTCAATAGTGATTGGAACGCATTTAATAATGATGCGCTACGTAGATTATAGTGTTTTTTCAACTTTAAAAATCATCATTTATATAGTGTTTTAGGCCCGCATTTACTTGTTTAGACTCGTCATAACGTGACAAAACTGTCACGTTGAAAATTTATGAATGCTCCCATTTTGTCAACAGGGGCAGTTGATAATTGTGTATGAACGGCAACTAAGCGGGACAAAGCTGTCGTTCAGCTTAGTTTTTTTTGACTTCAGCGATCGGCGACTATGGCGAAGCGTGCGAACCTATAGGTGAAAATCGCCTGCGGCCTCCGGCTGATAAAGCACTTTCCCAATCCGAATATGGCGGGTACGGTTCGTTATGCGCCAGTCGAAGGCATCGCCCTCCTTGTAGCCCAGTATCGCGGTACCAATGTCTGAGCAAACCGACAGTTTCCCGTCACTGCAATCCGCTTCCTCTGGGTAGACCACGGCGACTTCCACTTCCTCGTCGTCCAACTGCACTAGGGCCCTGGAGTTCATCGTGACGACATCCTGCGCCACTTGGTACGAATCGACAATGATGGCTCGCTCGATCTCATGCTCAAGTTCGAAAACAGCCGAGGGATGTTCGAGCGCGAGCAGGTTCGTGAGCCGTGCTTTGTCGATTTCGGTGATCTGGATGCCGCTGTCATGATCCGCAGAACTTTCGCGCAAGAGCCGAAGATAACGCTCAGAGGTCATGGTGAAGGACTTCATGCTAGGCATCTGACTTTCAAGCAGGAAGCCGCAGCGCTCGAAAGCCCTCAGCGAGCGTATGTTTTCCACGTGGATCTTGGCAATGAGCTTATCGGCCCGCATTTCGAAGAACGCGAGCTTCATGCCTTCGCGGATGGTGCTGGCCCCGAGCTTTCGCCCCCAAGAGTCGCGGTTGCCGATGACCAGGACCATTTCGCAGTCCGTGCCTGTCTTGACGAGGCGTACGAACCCCACAGGCACGTCATGCTGGTCGTAGGCCATGAAGAACCGACCGCCCTGGTTGAACAGATGGGTCAGGATAGGCAATTGGACCCGTCCGATAACCTGTTCGATGAACCGGGAGACATGGCGCGAATCGCTCAGGTAGCGGGTGACGCACTCGTCTTCTAACCAGTCCATGAGCTTGAGCGCGTCTGCCCTAGTGATCTCGGGACACAGGGAAATGAAAGGCTTACTCATCTTCACCACACTTAGCTGAAAGAATGAAAGCCCTTCATGGCTGCGGCCATGACGGTTCTTTCGACAAAGTTTTTATTATAGGGCTTCGCGAATGCTAAGTCGAGGCATTGCTTGACCGCTCGGTTTCGTGCGGAAATAGGGCCTACCGTTAGTTCGTTGCAGAGATCGAACTCACAGCTTAGCGGTCGTTTAGGGGCATTTGAGTGAATGGCAGCAACGGGCCGATCACAGTCAGTTAGCTTCTATAGTTAACAGTCAGCTTTCGGATTAACACGCCTTTGGCAAATTTGCCGGACAAAGTGGACGGTCATTGATTTAATATAGGCTCGAATAACCACGCTAGGATTTAACGACTTAGACTTATTAGGTTACTTAATCTTTCCAATGCGATAAAGAATTAAGGTTGCAATAGATGTGTAGAGCCCATAAATACTGCGTAGGCGGTGCGTATTGTCCGACAGTATCTAGCTCGGCAACCAACCCGCAGGTCAAAGCCCTTCGAAATAAGCGGCCAATATTATGGCTAGCGGCAAATGAAATATTAACCAGGTTTCATTCGCTCTTTTCAATATATTGTTTCCGTCAAAAGATAAGCTCACGACGCCTGCAATCAACATCCAGGCAGCCCAGGGTATTTTTTTAAAACCATAATAAACGGCCCAAACAACCACTGACAATAATGGAATCAGCCCTATCAATCCATATTTAAAGAAATAGGCTATGAAAATATTGTGTGCGTGCGAGATACGTAATCCATCTTTAGCAATGAACTGGAATTTGTCAAGGTTGCCACAGCCAACAACGACCCCGCACTCACGTGCAGCTGCGATATAAGCGCTCCATATTTCCAGCCTGTAACTATCGCCTCTTTGTAATATTGCAGCTCCGATATCTGTGTTCATCAGGATGAAAGCCGTTATAAACGCCAATAATAAAAGCAGGCTGACCATGGTGTATTTATACTGACCATTCACCAATCGAATATCCAATATAGTGAGCCCCAGAATCGCAATCCATACCGGGATAATGCTACGTGACTGTAATACCAGCAGGCTGAACAAAAGCACAAGAAAATGAGCCAATATTAATGATCTGAATTTCTGAAGTTTGAGGCTTAATGCCGTAATTGCGGCCAGCATGATTGCCATAAAGTCTGTTACAAATATCGGATTACTGATCTTTCCGCTTAAGTGACTCAGCCGCTGGCCTAAGCCATATTCATGTGTTTGGCTTTTCAGCAACATATTAATGAGTATATAAGCAAATGTGATTGCCAGGAAAAACCAGGCAACTCTCCAGACATCCTTCAAGTTCGAGACATCCAGCCTGCTTACCGAAAAGTAAAACAGGATCAGCATCCCGACATACTTGATTTGCTTTAGCAGGTCATGATGCAGTGAACTGGCAAGCAGGATAATGATCATTAAGGCTAATAATGATTTTTGTAAGCCTATTTTTTTATACTGAGATATTTTGATCTGGGATATTTTGATCTGACTGATTAAGAAAAGTGCTGGGAACGCAATGAAACAATAAAACAGAAACCGTACCGATGTCGCATTAGGCAAGATGAAAAAACTGCAAATCCAAATAATAAAAATACCGTTCCAGTATTTTTTATCTTTGAGCAGTCTCACAATGCCATTTGCAGATTCACTCACGAATATGTCTCTCGATCAAACTTAAAAAGTCTTGGCGATATTGGGTAATGGTATGATTGTGTAGTACATAATTAAAGCAGTTACTTCCCTTAAGCGCTAATTCTGACTCGTTAAGATCTAAATAATGGCGGATTGCTTCCGCCAATGCATGCGCATCCTTAGGCGTTACTGCCGCCCCGCCTGCACCGTTGATAAGCGGCCGCATTGCGGGAATATCAGATGCAATGACAGGCAGGCTGCCACACATCCCCTCAAGTAAAGCCAGGCCCAATCCTTCCTGAATAGAAGGCATCGTAAAAATATCAAAAGCTTTAATATAATGCGCTGCATTTTCTTTAGAACCCAATAAATAGACCTTGTGACTGATATTCAGATCATTGATCAATCGGGTTAATCTGTTTCGTTCTCCACCTTCGCCAATGATAACTAGAATTGCATCAGGGTAATCATTTTCAATAGCGGCAAAGGCCTGTATCAAATACTCATGCCCTTTAACCCCGACCAACCTGCCGATGGCCCCGATAATTTTCAGGTCTAACGGCAAGCCCAGCCTACTTCTAGCCTCCTGTTTAGTTAACATGAGCCCGATCAGTTTCTGTGTATCGATCGCATTGGTAATCGCAGATGTATTGTGCGAATTAAAACCACACCTGTAACTGATCAACACATCTTTAACTGCCCCTGACACCGCCACCATATGCCACCTGCTGTCTGCAAGCAACCTCACCTGCAACCTGCGGTAGTTCCTCGCGTACTCATCCATGATGTGTGATATTCCTATACATAATGGTATTTTTAATAACTTATTAAGCTGAAGCATGGGGCTTACAGTTTTAAACCTATTGCAAATCACCGCATCGTAATTGTTTTCTTTGCAATGTTTATAAATCTCATACAGCGGCTTGATTCTTAATCCTTTAAGATCCTTTTGCTTGAAATTAAAATAATGAGATTTCGCAGCGCTGCTCTTATACCCAGTAGCCCCTGGGTTACCGCTCAAGTAAGCCGATGTTACTTCATACTTATCTTTGGGAAAGGCATTGACGATTTGCTCGGCCAGATCTGAAGTGTCATCGGACTTAACGTTATAGAATGGCTGTAATTGTAAAATCTTAATCAACTTCTTCATTATGGATCATTAAAATTATTTTGAAATGAATGCAGCACTTTTAATCATGGGGATAATGCAAACAATTACACTAAGGCTGTCAGCGGCAATCAACCAATGTGACATCATATACCGCCAAAGTTTAAATGGGAAATTATTACATTTGAATTTACAATCATTAACATTGTAAATTTCAAACCCACATTATCTGTGGATAACGCTGTTAATCATCTTAGGGTAAGCCACATAAGTGACTGTTTGGTGATGGATAATCAGCAATGGTGATTATTTAATCAAGGATGGAAGCGCCTCCGCGAATGCCTGGCAGCGGACAGCAATCGGGAACAGTCCGTGTTTTTTTAACTCACATGCCGAAAGCCCATCATTAACCGTGGTCTGCCCGCTATAGCTCCGTATTGTCCACGACTTATCTTAAAGAATGATTCTAAGCAGCATGCCCGCTGCAATGGTAATGGCCATCATGCCGAAAATTACGTGACTGGCACGCGGCGACAGCTTTCCGGAAAAATGCCGCCCGGCAAAACTGCCCGCCAGACTTGCTCCTACAAACGGCAAGGCGATATTCCAGTTGATATCTGCATGCCCGGCATAAGACACGATGCCGGCAAGGGACACCAGTGTAATCATCGCCAGTGAAGTCGCTACAATCATGCGATGTTCAAGGTTGCTGATTTTGCGCATACTGGGCACTACGATAAAGCCACCGCCTACGCCCAGCAAACCTGATAGAAACCCTGCAACGCCACCGGTGATCATCAGGCGCTTGGTGCAGTTGGCTGTCCAAAAAAATTTTGAAGTTACCGGGTTGATTGCACAGGGGACAGCCGTGCTGCAGATATCTTCCTGCATCTGCACGTTATCTTTTGAACTCAGTAATGCCATCCCAGCCACGTATATCAGTACAGCAACAAACAATAATTGCAGCAACAGTGATGGCAATTGATGTGCAGCCATCACTCCCAGCGGTGCCAGTATCACCCCGCTAATCGCCATCAGCGTGGCTGCCTTGTAGCGCACAATCCCCTGCCTGAGGCCGATGACGCTGGCATAAGCAGCTGCAGCAAAAACCGCCATCAGCGCGATGGGGGCGGCCTGCTGCATGCTCAGCGACAGAAAAACCATCAGCAGCGGTACGGATAATATGCCGCCGCCAGCTCCGGTGATGGCTACCAGCAAACCGATAAACAGGCCGATCAGCGCCGCTATGATGGCAGGATCAGCCATCATGGTCTTCCAATGCCAGCCTGCACAAAGTGGAAGCGCGATTGCCGGTTTTGCAGAAGCCGATGATGGGCCTGGCCGATGTCTGATACGTGTGTAGAAAAGCCTGTATCTGCGCAGGCTGAATATGGTTGGGAATCACCGGGATATGCACGTAGTTTAGCTCATGTGCCTGCGCCGCGGCTGCCAGATCAGCGCTGGATGGCTGGTCTTCACTCTCGCCATCAGGGCGGTTATTGATAATGGTTTTAAAGCCAAGTTTGGCCAGTTCAGCAATATCAGCTGCTGTAATCTGTGCAGTAAAGCTGAAGTTCTCATTAAGTTTATGAATCTGCATCATCTGCTCCTTATTCTTTCTTCAGGCAAATTTCCTGATAAAGTACATTCATGATAGCCAATGCAGACTGGCTGCAAATGGAGTAATAAATATTCTTGCCTTCACGCCTGGCATTCACCAGACCGGCTGTTCTCAGCACAGTAAGCTGCTGCGAAAGCGTAGGCTGGCGAATATCCAGCGCCTGTTCCAGTTCGCCCACTGACATTTCCTGCTGTGATAGCTGGCACAGCAGCATCAGGCGGTCACTGTTTGCCATAATTTTCATTAAGGTGCAGGCTTTATCGGCAGAAGTTCTCAGCGCATCAAAATCAATATTTTTGTTTTGCATCGTCAGTATTGATTAAAGTAAATATAATATATAAAATTGTATATTGATGTGTATAATAGCGCAAGCATATTTTTGCAAAGGAAATAATCATGTTCAGACAATTTTATGATGAAGCATCATCCACGCTCACTTATTTGCTTGCAGATGCAAACAGCAGGCAGGCAGTATTGATAGACCCGGTTACCGAAAATATTGATGACTATCTGGGGATCATTAACCAGCATGGGTTAGCACTGCTGTATTCACTGGAAACCCATGTGCATGCCGACCACATTACCGGTGGAGGCAAGCTGAAGAACATCACGCAGGCAAAAACAGCCGTCAGCACAGCCTGCGGTGCTGACACGGCGGATATTCAGCTCAACGACGGGGATGTGATTACATTTGGCGAAGAGAACATCCGGGTGATTGCCACCCCGGGGCATACAGCAGGCAGTGTCAGCTTCCTGTGGCGCGACCGCCTGTTTACCGGCGACAGCCTGCTGATTAACGGCTGCGGGCGTACTGATTTCCAGAGTGGGGACGCAGGTAAACTCTACGATGCCATTACTAAACGCCTGTTCACACTGCCTGGTGAAACGCTGGTTTACCCGGGGCACGATTATAACGGCAGGCGCGTCAGCTCAATCGCGCAGGAAAAAGGCATTAACCCGCGGCTGGCCAATAAAACCAGAGATGAATTCATTGAACTGATGGCAAACCTTAATCTGCCTAAACCTAAAATGATCGACATTGCTGTGCCTGCCAACCGCAAATGCGGCGTGCCTGATGTGCAGCACGGCTAAATATGGCGTTGATTTGAACCAGGAGCATACATGGAAGACTTCACCCCTATTGCATCACTCATCGGCGGTATTCTCATCGGACTCTCCGCTTCGATGATGATTCTGCTTAACGGCAGAATTGCCGGCGTCAGCGGCATTCTTGGTGGCATAGCCGATGCACACAAATCTGATGTGCCTTGGCGCATGGCCTTTCTTGCCGGGCTGGTGCTGTCACCGTTTGCATACATGCTGTTCAGTCAGCCGTTTGCAGCGAAGCTTGCTGTACCCGATCTGCAGATTATCATTGCAGGCTTGCTGGTTGGCATAGGCAGCCGCTATGGCTCCGGCTGCACCAGCGGTCACGGCGTTTGCGGCATTGCCAGAATGTCCAGACGCTCCATCATTGCCACCTCAGTATTCATGGCAGCCGGTATTGCCACCGTTTACATCACGCATCACATGGGGTAACGCAATATGTTCAAGAAAAATCTATCCGCATTATTCGCGGGCTTGCTATTCGGCATCGGCCTGATTCTTTCAGGCATGACCAATCCGGCCAAGGTGATTGGCTTTCTCGATATCTTCGGTGATTGGGATCCTTCATTGATGTTCGTGATGACAGGCGCGATTGGCGTCAGCTTTTTTGCGTTCAGAAAAGCCAGCGGTTTATCCCTGAGCCTGATTAAAGAGCAGATGCAGTTGCCAACCGCCAGGCAAATCGACTTGCCACTGATAATAGGGGCCGTGCTGTTTGGTATTGGCTGGGGGCTGGTCGGCTTGTGTCCGGGCCCTGCCATAGCATCCATTGCCACCGGAGGTTTTGAAGTGCTGCTGTTTGTCATTGCCATGCTGATCGGCATGGCAATCTACCGACTGCTTAAACGCTAGACCATGGGTCATCATTACGCATTCTAATAAGCATGCCAGGTTCATTCGAAATGACTTGGCAGCGGTCATGGGTCAGAGAACTTCAAACAAAGCGGCTTAAACGGCAAGATCAGGTGGGGCAGAATAATTAACGCCTCCTGCAACCCACATTATCTGTGGATAACGCTGTTAATCATCTTAGGGTAAGCCGCATAAGTGACTGTTTGGTGATGGATAATCAGCAATGGTGATTATTTAATCAAGGATGGCGCGACCCCGCAAACGCCTGGCAGCAACCGCCAACAGGCATAAAAGGACTATTTAAAGCGACGGAACGACCCGGTAACGACGCCCCATATCTCAAACTGCATGTCTTCGGTAATTTCTATCGGGGCATACTCACCGCTTGAGTTGGCAGGCAGCAGCCTGGGAGCGCCTGATTTGTGGCGGCTCAGGGTTTTAATCGTAAATTCACCGTTTAACACGGCCAATACAATATCCCCCACGGATGCAAGCTTGGAGCGGTCAACAACCGCCTTGTCTCCCGGCAGCAGCCCTGCATCGACCATGGAATACCCCTGGATCGTGACAAAAAAGGTCGAATCTTTACGGTCAATCAGGAACTCGCTTGGATCCAGGCGTTTTTCCACATGCTCGTCAGCCGGGCTAGGCAGGCCAGCTGAGACTTTGGAAGAATATAAAGGCAAAGGTACCGGCACCATCTCCATGCTGGGATACTCAAACTCACCGACACTGTCTAAATCTGTTTTCATACGTTTTTGCTGGTAGGCTGTTAAGAAATTTTTAATATTCGCGGTTTGGCTGGAAGGCACACGCAACACCGAAGTCGGTTCGCCGAACTTACCGGTGCCGGGTTTGCGACCGGCACCTTGCCGGACACCCCCATGCTTGCCGGTACTTTTATGATGGACGTCACTCATTTGATTATTGTAACAACAATAAGCAGATTTGAAAGGCAATCCTGTCATTTAATTATCGACACCATGCCGATATGGAAATTGACCTATCGTATCCATCATGGAAACCATCAGGCCATGCGTAAACCATGCATAAATGAAAGCACAGCAAACAACTGGAATCCACCAGAACTTTTACTGCATGATGCGGCCTAATCCTATGTGAGTAAGTAATGCTTGAACAATGTCCGGAACTGGTACGTAAACCTCGGCACATTGCCTTAAGTGCATTGCTTCGGTATACGGACAAGGAGGTGTGCCATGACTGCAACTTCAGTAGATACCGCACCGGTCAGGTTAGAGTTAAATGCGCCTGTTCCCGATTTTGACGCGCAGACGACGCATGGCATGATACGTCTATCGGAATGGGAACAGGGCAAATGGGTTATCCTGTTCTCGCACCCGGCCGATTTTACGCCAGTCTGTACAACAGAATTGATGGCGTTTGCCACACAGCAGGATGAATTCAAGCACAAAGGCGTAGCCCTGCTGGGCTGCTCGGTAGACAGTATCTACAGCCATATTGCCTGGATGCGCAACATCCAGGATAAATTCGGGGTTAACATCAGATTCCCCATCATTGCCGACCTTGACCAGAAAGTATCACGTCTTTACGGCATGATCCATGAGTTAAGCAGTAACACATCCACTGTGCGCTGCGTATTTTTCATCGACCCCAAACGCGTACTGCGCGCCATGATTTACTACCCGATGAACGTAGGCCGTAATTTCGCTGAGATCATGCGCGTAATCGACGCCCTGCAGACAGCCGACGCCAATAAAGTGGCATGCCCTGCCAACTGGACCAGCGGCCAGGATGTGATCATCCCGGCGCCGATGACACTGGAAGATGCTGAACTGCGTGCGGACAATGCGGAATACCAGGTTTCCGACTGGTATTTTTCGATGAAGAAACTGCCCGGCAGCCAGTTAAGCAAAGGACACTGACCCTGAACCGATGGCCGCTGGAAACCGGCCGGGCCGGATAAGACAGTTCAGGATAGACCTGCTTTACGACATGATGCCCCGCCATACGGAAGTGGGTAGGCTGACCCTTTATATTTTTTGACCCTGTTACAAGGAGACTCAAATGAACCGCAGACTATATTTCATGTTACCTGACGTAAAAAGCGCGCACGCAATGCTGAATGACTTGCTGCTGGCGCGCATAGATGCCAGCCATATTCATTTTCTGGCAAAGCCGGGCACACCGATGCAGAATTTGCCGGAAGCTTCCGTTTCCGAACGTACCGACCTGATTGAAGGATGGGAGACCGGCATGGGCTTGGGAGCACTGGTTGGGCTTGCGCTGGGTTTTGTAGCCATCATGGTGCCAACCTGGTGGTATACCAAGCCTATCCCTTTTGTTGCCACCATACTGATCTGCACGGCAGTCGGCTTTTTGGCCGGCGGCATGTGGACGGCACTGGCCGCCACCAGCATCCCGAACAGCCAGCTGAAACAATTCGAAAAACGGATCGCCGGAGGGCAGGTACTGATGATTGTGCTCGCGCCATTCCACCGTGTGCAGGAAATCCGCAAACTGGTCGCAGATCAGCATCCTGAAGCGGCATTCAGCGGCATCTGGCCTACCGAGCATGTCATATTCCCCTAGCCCTTAGCCAGGCGCCGCGCCGCTTGCAAGTGTAGGCCATATCCACAACGGGGGTCACTACCCCGCGGCGCCTTCATGCCTGCATGATGCCAGCGCTATGCAATATCCGATTCGGCTTCGGCATCAACCTCCAGCCAGCCATCAGTCACCCTGACCGGAAAAGTGCGTAAATTTTCATACGCCGGCGCAGTCAGCGCCTCACCGGTAATGACCGAGAAATGGGCGCCATGCAGCGGGCAGATGATATGTTCGCCTTCCAGCTTGCCTTCGCACAGCTGCGCATATTCATGCGTGCATATATTATCAACCGCGTAATAACGGCCACTCAGGTTAAATACAAGAATAGACATCTCATTGGCTGTCACCAGGCGGAAACTGCCGGACGGGAAATCTTCAACTGCGGCAACATCGATCCATTCGCTCATATATTACCTCCTGTCATATCCTGCACACGTTATAGCATCCCAAGCTCCAGCTTTGCCGCCTCGGTCATGAACTCGCGGCTCCAGGGGGGATCCCAGACCAGCTCCACCTGAACCTCACTGACGCCGGGAACACATGCCAGCGCCTCCTGCACGCTCTGCGGAAAAGTCTGCGCGACCGGGCAATTGGGCGCAGTGAGCGTCATGCGGATATTCACCTTGCCTGCGGGCTGTACTTCCAGCGCGTAAACCAGACCAAGGTCATAGATATTGACCGGAAGCTCAGGATCGTAAATCGTGCGCAGCATTTCAACGACACGCGCTTCCAGCTCGCCTTTATCCGGGGGCAGCTGTTCCTGCTGCTGGTCGCTGAATTTTTTCCAGTCAAACATCATGGCTCTTCTATCACAACCTATTCTGTGGTGACCGCCTCATGCACATCCTCCAAAGCGGCCTTCATCGTGTGCCAGGCCAGTGTGGCGCATTTTACGCGCTGCGGAAACTCGCATACGCCTGCCAGCGCTGCAAGCTTGCCCATATCAGCTGACGTTCCATGACCGGTGACCATATCCTGGAACCGGCTCATTAAATCCAGCGCCTGCGCTTTGGATTTCCCCTTGATGGCTTCTGTCAGCAGCGAGGCGGAAGCCGTCGATATCGCGCAGCCGGAACCTTCAAACCCGGCGTTGCGGATAATGCCATCCTCGAGCTGAAGGTACAGCTTGAGCTGGTCTCCGCACAGCGGGTTATGGCCGGACGCCATGCAGTTGGCATGGGCAGGCCTGCTGAAATTACGCGGCTGGCGGTAATGGTCAAGAATCGTTTCCTGATACAGCTCCCGCAGGTCGTTCATACGCCGAACACCTCCTTGACATGAAAGATCGCCGCCACCAGTTTGTCCACTTCATCCTTCGTGTTGTAAAGGCCGAACGAAGCGCGGGCTGTGGCTGATAATCCAAAATGCTTCATCAGCGGCATGGCACAATGATGGCCTGCGCGAATCGCTACGCCCTGCAGATCCAGTATGGAGCCAATATCATGCGGATGCACGCCTTCCAGCACAAATGACAGGATTCCGGTTTTTTCCAGGGCGTTACCGATGATACGCACACCGGGCACACGCATGACCGACTGCGTCGCATAACTCAGCAACGCCTGCTCATGCCGGATCACCTTATCAAAACCGACATTCGACAGGTAATCTACTGCCGCCCCCAGGCCGATAGCACCGGCGATATTGGGTGTGCCAGCCTCAAATTTATACGGAATGCTGTTATAAACAGTGCCGTCGAAACTGACCGAACGAATCATGTCGCCCCCGCCCTGATAGGGTGGCATGATGTCCAGCAAAGCAGACTTGGCGTACAGCACGCCGATACCGGTCGGGCCGTATAGTTTATGGCCGGAGAATGCATAGAAATCACAATCCAGACCCTGTACATCAACCGGCATGTGGGCGATGGCCTGCGCGCCATCCAGCAGGACCGGAACCCCGCGAATATGGGCTAGGTCTATCATTGCCCTGACCGGGTTGACTGTACCCAGGGCATTGGAAACATGCGTTACCGCGACCAGCCTGGTGTGCTGGTTAAACAAGCGGTTGTAGGCCTCGAACTCAAGCTCGCCGCTATGGTTCACCGGGATGATGCGCAGAACCGCACCTGTCTGTTCGCACAATATCTGCCAGGGAACGATATTGGAATGATGCTCCATTCCGCTCACGATAATTTCGTCACCGGCTTTAAAAAAGCTGCGGCCATAACTCTGCGCCACCAGATTGATCGCTTCAGTAGTGCCGCGCACAAAAATGATTTCATTCGCGCTTGCGGCATTGACCAGGTGCTGCACTTTCACGCGCGCGGCCTCAAATGCATCAGTCGCGCGCTGGCTCAGCGCATGGATGCCCCGATGCACATTGGCGTTATTATTGCGGTAATAGTGATTTTCAGCATCAATGACATTTAAAGGTTTCTGTGTTGTTGCTGCGTTGTCCAGATAAGCCAGTGGCACGCCGTGCACGGTGACCTGCAGAATAGGAAAATCATTGCGCCAGAGCGACACCAGGAAATCATCCCCTATCAGCTCCGCTGGCGGCATATGGTTGCGGACAGGCTCATGTTCAGACCGGCTCATAACAGCTCCTTCACGAGCTCCCCCTGCGGCAGCCGATCCAGCAGCCTGTTCTCGATATGCGGCCGCAGGGATGCCACCTTAACGCGGCCGATGATGTCATCGGCAAAACCGTAAATCACCAGCGAGCGCGCCAGGTCAGCATCGACTCCGCGTGAACGCAGGTAAAACAGCTGGTCCTCATCCAGCTGCCCTACCGTTGCGCCGTGTGTGCATTTAACATCGTCGGCAAATATTTCCAATTGCGGTTTGGTATCTATTTCCGCATTTCTCGACAGCAGCAGGTTATGGTTTTCCTGATGGGCATCCGTGCCGTATGCCGATGCATGCACCACGACTTTGCCGTTAAACACGCCATGCGCAGCACCATCCAGCACGCCGCGATAATACTCACGGCTGACGCAGGCTGCCGACAGGTGGTCTATGCGCGTATGGTGATCCATATGCTGGCGCTCATTCAGCACATACAAACCATTAAGCGTGCAGCAGCCGCCGCGGCCCTGCAGCTTGACGGTAATGTCGTTACGCCCCAGGTGGCAGCCCAGCGCAAAGGAATGTGAAGTAAAGTGGCTTGCAGCGGCCTGCTCCGCATGGATACCGCCAATATGCGCCGCCGCCGGGCCTTCTTCCAGCAGCTTGCAGTGTTCGATGTTCGCGCCGGCGGCAAGGTCTAGCTGGGTGATGGTATCGGTAAAGTTATGCACATCCAGCGTACCCGTGTAATGCTCGATAATCGTGGCCTGGCTGTTTTCACCGGCAATGATAATATTGCGCGGGTAAATGGCCGCGCCGTGCCCGCTGGCAATAAACAGCAGGTAAACCGGTGCTTTCAATACGACATTGGCCGGTATGATCAGCACTGCCCCGCCGGTAGTAAAGGCATTGTTCAGGCTGGAGAAAACCGTATGTTCATGGCGCTGTTCAAAAAACCTTTCAGGCAGGTGGCTTCCGTTATCCAGCAGTTTTGCCAGGCTTTCCAGCCGCACGCCGGGCGGCAGGTTGCCGGCGGCAGACAGGATGGCGTCATAATGGCCGTTGACAAACACCATCAGGTGCATGCCTTCAACAGCCAGCGTCCACGCCAGCAATTTAGCGTCAGACGAGGGTTCAGGCGGAATGGTATCGGGCGCCAGCGAGGTGCGCCTGCCGATTGAAGTCACATCGGTATATTTCCACTCTTCTTCACGCCGCGCCGGAAACCCATGCAGGGAAAAACGCTGGAATGCAGACTGCCGCACAGCCAGTACCCACGGCGCATCATAGCCGGACAGCCTGTGCGGCACATGCTCCAGATCCATATTACGCCATGATTCAAGTTGCGCACTCATTGCGGCCCCCTAGGCTACCTGCCCTGCTGCGGCTTCAGCCTCTATCAATCCGTAGCCATGTTTTTCCAGTTCGCGCGCCAGCGCCGCGCTGCCGGATTTCACGATACGTCCCTGCGACAGCACATGCACGGCATCCGGCACAATGTAGTTCAGCAAGCGCTGGTAATGCGTTACCAGCACGATTGCACGCTGCGGGCTGCGCATTTTATTGATACTGTCTGCCACAAACCGCAGCGCATCGATATCAAGGCCGGAATCCGGCTCATCAAGAATAATCAGGCGCGGCTCAAGAATCAGCATCTGCAGGATCTCGTTGCGTTTTTTCTCGCCGCCGGAGAATCCATCGTTCACCGCACGCGATAAGAACGACTCATCCATATCCAGCTGCTGCATCCTGGCGCGCACCAAGGCCAGAAAATCCATGGCATCCAGCGCCGGCAGCCCCTGCTGTTTACGTATCGCGTTCAGCGCAGTCCTGAGAAACAGCGCAATACTGACCCCCGGAATCTCCACCGGATACTGAAAAGCCAGAAACAGGCCTTCACGTGAGCGCTGCTCCGGCGTCATTGCCAGCAGGTCATGCTGCAGGTAGCGCACGCTGCCTTCAGTGACGGTATAGCCATCCCGGCCTGCCAGCGTCTGTGCCAGCGTGCTTTTGCCTGAGCCGTTCGGCCCCATGATTGCGTGCACCTGGCCTGCTTTGATATCAAGATCCAGTCCGCTTAATATTTCCTTACCATCAATCTCCACGTGCAGGTTTTTTACGGCAAGCATGATGACTCCCTTCTCTAGCCGGTACCGCCTTCAAGGCTTACGCCCAGTAATTTCTGCGCCTCGACTGCGAACTCCATCGGCAGTTCCTGGAATACCGCTTTGCAGAACCCGCTCACAATCATGGAGACCGCATCTTCCGCTGCAATGCCGCGCTGGGTGCAGTAAAACAACTGGTCTTCGCCTATGCGCGAGGTTGACGCTTCATGCTCGACTTTGGCACTTGGGTTCTTGACCTCGATATACGGAAAGGTATGCGCGCCGCATTGACCACCCAGCAGCAATGAATCGCACTGCGTGTAGTTACGCGCATTCTCGGCACTGGGCAGCACCTTGATCAAACCCCGGTATGAATTCTGCCCGTGTCCGGCGGAAATCCCCTTGGATAGCACGGTGCTCTTGGTATTGCGTCCGATATGGATCATCTTGGTGCCGGTATCGGCCTGCTGAAAATGGTTGGTAAGCGCTACGGAATAAAACTCGCCGATTGAACCGTCGCCGCGCAGGATCACACTCGGGTATTTCCAGGTAATGGCGGAGCCGGTCTCCACCTGTGTCCATGAAATATGCGAACGCTCGCCGCGGCAATCACCGCGCTTGGTCACAAAATTATAGATGCCGCCTTTGCCTTCCTTATCGCCCGGATACCAGTTCTGAACCGTGGCATATTTGATACGCGCGCCCTTCATTGCGACCAGCTCCACCACGGCCGCATGCAGCTGGTTTTCGTCGCGCATCGGTGCCGTGCATCCCTCAAGATAACTCACGTAAGTATCTTCATCTGCAATGATCAAAGTACGCTCGAACTGCCCGGTGTTTTTGGCATTGATGCGGAAATAGGTGGAAAGCTCCATCGGGCAGCGCACGCCCGGCGGGATATAGCAGAACGAGCCGTCACTGAACACGGCGGCATTCAGGCACGCGTAGAAATTGTCGGTATAAGGCACGACTGTGCCGAGATACTGCCGAACCAGCTCAGGGTGCCGCTGCACTGCTTCGGAAAACGGGCAGAAAATGATGCCGAGTTCCGCCAGCTTATCCTTGAAAGTGGTCACAACCGATACGCTGTCAAATACCGCATCAACGGCCACACCGGCCAAAATTGCCTGCTCTTTGAGCGGTATGCCCAGTTTCTCATAAGTGCGCAGCAGTTCCGGATCAATTTCCGACAGGCTGCGTGGCCCCGGTTTATCGGCTTTTGGTGCAGAGTAATAGTAGATGTCCTGATAATCAATCGGCGCGTAGCGTACATTCGCCCAATGCGGTTCGCTCATGGTCAGCCAGTGCTGATAAGCATTCAGGCGCCATTCCAGCATGAACTCCGGCTCGTTCTTCCTGGCAGAAATCATGCGTATGGTGTCTGCGCTGAGTCCGCGCGGCACTTTGTCCGTTTTTATCGGCGTATAGAAGCCATGACTGTATTCACGGCCTATCAGTTCATCCAATTGTCTGGTTGCAGTACTCATACTGCCTCCTCAACCTTATCAGGCGGCTACGCTACCGGTGTCGTTTTTCCGATGACCGGTTGAGCCTTCTTATTAAGTTGACTAATTCAGTATACTATTAGTTCCTGTCTTGTAAAGCCCTGTCTGTGCTGAAAAAACCTTGGCCGCTTTGCAATACTTTGCCGCAGCCAAAAACGCACTATCCAGCCAATGCAATAAACTTGGCGGTGTTGATGCTCCAGGCAAAAGTACCGGCTGCCATCATGATTGAACGTGCTTTATTTTCTCCAGCAGCTCAATTAGACTGCAAATAGATGAAAGACTTAACAATGCCCATCATAAAAAAATGTTAATGAATGACAGCCCAAAAGTATGCATCAGGTGCCAGGCCATTGCCGCGGTAGCGAGCCTGCTTGTTCTGGTGCTATGCCAGTATCTGATCCAGTTGCAGAACCACAGATACCAGGCTGATGAACAGCTGCGCTCTGCGGTTTATGGCAACCTGCTGTGGACGGAAGTGGACAGGGAGCTCAATTCCCTGCTGTTCATTTCCAATGGAATGGCAAGCTATATCAATGTCTACCATGACCAGCTGGAACCCAAAAAAATCAAGGCGGTTCTGAAAGACCTGTGGCTGCAGACGAAACATGTACGCAACCTGGGCGTGGCGGTAGGTTATCAGCTGACTTACGTATACCCAGAATCCAGTAACCAGCAGATCATCGGTAAGGATTTCCGCCAGATTCCGCAGCAATGGCCGAAGGTCAAGCAAGCGATTGACACGCGCCAAGGCGTGCTGGATGGACCGATTCAACTGATACAAGGCGGCAGCGGGATCATCTATCGCTACCCGATATTCATTGGCGATCAATACTGGGGCATCATGTCCACGGTGATCAACACGGACACCTTCCTGAAAGCCGCATTCAAGAATCTGTCCGGCGATACACATGAATTCGCGATCAGGACCGCCGATAACAAAAAGGTTTTTTACGGCGACCCAAGCCTATTCATGGATAAAGATACCTTCAAGCAAACGAGCCTAGTGCCCAACGGGAAATGGGAATGGGCGATCAAGAACCATGCATCCAGCTTTGCGAACCAGATGGTTTTTTATCAGGCAGGCAGCATTTTTATCAGCCTGATAACGGGTTTCCTGGTCTATTACCTGATAAAAGAGCGTTACCGTCTCTCGGATGATGCCATGCTGGATAGCCTGACCGGCTTGCCCAACAGAAGACTGCTGAACGACCGGATACAAGTGGCATTTGCCGGTGCCATGCGCTCCCAGAAACTGATGGCGATCATGGCGGTTGATATTGATTACTTCAAGAAGATCAATGACACGTATGGCCACGACTTTGGGGATGAAGTGCTGAAAATCGTCGCGCTGGCGATCAAAACCTCGCTCAGGGCTGGCGATACGGTAAGCCGTATCGGCGGGGATGAATTTATAGTCGTATTAAGGGACCTGCATTCGGAAGAAAATTTAGTCGCAATCGCCGACAAGCTGAAACAAGCCTTTACCCTGCCTCTGGTGATCCTGGGGGAAGAAATCTCCGTACATCTCAGCATGGGCGCTTCCGTCTACCGGCCCGGGACTGCCACCACCTTGAACCAGCTGAATAAAGAAGCAGACATCGCCCTGTATCAATCCAAAGCAAGCGGCAGGAATACTTTTACCATATATCGTGAATCATGAGCCCTGGCCGGCATTCAATGATGCCCCGTGTATTTTTAACAGCGGACTCCCAGCGGGACATATCAGGAATGACCAGGCCAGAATCACGCCAGGGTAGGACTTCTATACCTTGAGAGCCAGTGCGCATATGGCGCAGGTAAAACCCATGCGGGCTTATCCACACCAAGCTCTTTGGCTGCAAAATATGACCAGTTAGGATTCTCCAGGTGAGCGCGCCCGATCATCGCAAGGTCAAGTTGCTCCTGACGTATAGCCTGATCCGCCAGTGACGGCGCACCAAAACCCCAGGCAGAAGAAACCGGCAGGCCTGTTTCATTTCTTACGCTCTTTGCGATTGGCCCCAGGAATGCCGGGCCCCAGGGAATATTGGTCTCAGGAATCGTAAATCCTACACTTACGCTCAGCATATCGAGACCGCGCTGACGCCATGTTTTGATCAGCGCGATTGACTCACTGAATGTTTCTTCATCCCTGCCGTCATATTCAATCACGCCGTAACGTGCCGTGAGCGGCAGCTTATCTGGCCACACATCGCGGATGGCATCCAGCGTTTCAACCGTGAATCGTGAACGGTTTTCGAAGGTGCCGCCATAGGTATCAGTGCGCTGGTTGGCGTGCGCAGAAGTGAAACTTTGTCCCAGGTAGCCATGGGCAAAGTGTATTTCCAGCCATTCAAATCCGGCATCGTGCGCACGTTTGGCAGCCGCGGCAAAATCATTCTTAACACGTGCAATATCCTCTATGGACATTTCGTGAGGGATGCGGGGTAAATCTCCGCCAAAGGCAATTGCAGAAGGTGCGATCGTTTGCCATGCCCTTGCGTTGGTTTCCGGGATATGGTCATCACCCTCCCATGGTTTATTTGCACTGGCTTTGCGACCGGCATGTGCAATCTGGATACCGGGGACAGCGCCGGCAGCTTTGATTAATGCAGCGATTTCCCTGAGCTTTTCTGCCTGCGCATCATTCCATATGCCAAGACATCCCGGCGTAATACGCCCTTCTGGCGAAACAGCCGTAGCTTCCACAATCACAAGGCCGCTGCCGCCACGTGCCAGGCTGGCATAATGGGCTTTGTGCCAATCATTGACAAAGCCATCCTCCGCCATGTACTGGCACATTGGCGGTATTGCAATGCGATTCCTGAGGGTAATATCCTTCAATTTGTAGCTTGAAAACAAGTCAGCCATGATAGTCCTTTCAAATGACGGTTTATATTCTATAGTTCGAATATAATCGAACTATAGAATAATATCAAGCATTATGATAAATTTCATGTATGCGGCAAATAAAACATCCCAATATGGATCAAGTAGAACTGACGGACATCATGTATGCCCTATCCGACCCTACACGTCTCGAAATTGTAGGACGTCTTGCAAAGGCAGGACGTAAGATGACCTGCGGGGAGCTGGATTTGAATCGCCCGAAATCAAGCATGTCCCATCATTTTAAAATCCTCAGGGCAGCAGGCCTAGTTGAGACGCTCATTGAAGGCACCGAGCACATGAACTCGCTCAGGGTGGAAGAAATCGAACAGAAGTTTCCGGGTATATTGCAATCCGTCCTGCGTGCGCTCACCAGTGCGTAGCTTATCAATTATTTCGGGATTCTCCCGGTACTGAATCAGTGAAAGCATGGTCAGAAAATGTCTGATCCCATAACGGGCATGCTGTTTCCCATACTCATTAATTACGCCCCAACCCAGTTTCCCGTGCGTTTGAATTGGGGCGATTTTGCATCAGTTTCCTGATAAACAGGATTTCATAAAGGCTTTACGTTCATCGCCTTTCAATGTCTTTGCTTTCGGGTCAGCATTACAGGTCTTCATCTTGCCCTGCTGTGCAGTCATTGGCGTAGCAGCCATTGCCGTATCGTGCTTGCTGGATAGACAATCTTTCATGAAAGCCTTGCGTTCATCGCCTTTCAGCTCTTTTTTACCTGCGTCTGCATTGCACATCTTCATCTTATCCTGCTGCGAGTGCATCCCTGAATCATTCTTGGCAGACAGACAGTCTTTCATGAACGCTTTGCGCGCATCACCGGCCAACTCCTTCTTAGCGGCATCTGCGTTACAGGCTTTCATTTTTTCCTGCTGGGGTCCTGCATTTGCTGAAAGACAGAATGTGGTCATAAGTATTGTGAGTATTAGTTTTTTCATAACATTCTCCTGGTGGATTAAATGTACTGCACCAATATCATATGCCTTTTTATGGCTCACTTATAGTGGGCATAACTGAATATCCCAAAGCCGGAATTAAACGTGACACATCGATTGTTGCGCCTGTCTGATTAAAACTTCATGCATGCAGTTTTTCATTGCCACACCAATCACTTAACCTGCCTATCCCCATCGGTTCAACAAGCTTATCCACAGAAACTGTGGAATCAGATACTGCGCAAAGTAGACTGCTTTTATATTGTGGCAGGAAGCCGGTATGGGAAGATGCGGAAAATAAAAAAGCCGCTTGCAAGCGGCTTAACAAAGATTTTCTATGAATGTATTTTCTACTGATGTGCCATCTATTGATATATTGGCGGAAGAGGCGAGATTCGAACTCGCGATAGGGTTACCCCTATGCCACCTTTCCAGGGTGGTGACTTAAACCACTCATCCACTCTTCCGAAGACGCGCGCATTATAGTCCAAATCGACACAAAAATCTTACCTAATCTGCTTAAATGATGGAGATATTTAATCGCAGCCGTTCAATCAATCGTGTGTTAGGCCGCCGGATACTTTGCGTCGACACGACCGACTTGCTTGCATACTGGTCACCGGACAAGAAAACATCGCTGGAGGTTTTGGCTTTGCGCAACAGCACACGCAAGGATTGAGAAATAAAATCCTTTTAAAATCATAACACTACAAGATGTCATATATAAGATATATAGATATTATATATGACTAAGTAAAATACTTAATTTTAGTAAAACTATATCTATTACTTGATTTGAACCAGACTTATGTTTATTGTTCCTAAACTAATATTCCTGCATATTTACCTATTAGATTAAATAGGTAAATATGCAGGCTATTCACTGATCAATTGACGCGGCAGGATTTAAGCGGCAGATTGAACAGGCATTACTGTAGTTATTAAATAGAATCCTAGAGGAGTTAGCATGAGTTTAGATTTATTAAAAGGTCTTGGCGTAAATATACCTTACAAAGCTAAATACGATAATTTTATCGGCGGCAAATGGGTAGCCCCTGTCAAGGGTGAATATTTCGATGTCATCACCCCTATCACCGGCAAACCGTACACGCAAGCTGCTAAATCAGGTGCCGAAGACATTGAACTTGCTCTAGATGCAGCGCATGCCGCAGCTGATGGCTGGGCTAAAACTCCTCCGGCACAACGCTCCAATTTGCTATTGAAAATCGCAGACCGCCTGGAAGCTAACCTACAATTACTGGCCACGGCTGAAACAATTGATAACGGCAAACCGATTCGCGAAACAGTCAATGCTGACATTCCGCTGGCGATCGACCATTTCCGCTACTTCGCGGGCTGCCTGCGCTCACAGGAAGGCAGCATCAGCGAACTGGACGAGAACACGGTAGCCTACCATTTCCACGAACCATTAGGCGTTGTCGGCCAGATCATTCCATGGAACTTCCCGATTCTGATGGCGGCATGGAAATTAGCGCCCGCTGTCGCGGCAGGTAACTGCGTGGTCATGAAACCCGCTGAATTCACGCCTATCAGCATCCTGATCCTGATGGAACTGATCGCCGATATCCTGCCTCCAGGCGTTATCAACATTGTTAACGGTTACGGTCGCGATGTAGGCGCACCATTGGCAAACAGCAAACGTATTGCCAAAATCGCTTTCACAGGTTCTACCGCTACTGGCCGCGTGATTGCACAGGCTGCGGCCAACAACCTGATTCCTGCAACACTGGAATTGGGCGGCAAATCACCTAACATCTTCTTTGAAAACATCATGGATGCAGATGATGACTTCCTCGATAAAGCCGTTGAAGGTATGGTGCTGTTTGCTTTCAACCAGGGTGAAGTCTGTACCAGCCCGACACGCGCATTGATCCAGGAATCCATCTACGAGAAATTCATTGAACGCGTTCTGCCACGTGTTGCAGCCATCAAGCAAGGCAACCCGTTAGACCCTAGCACGATGATCGGCGCACAGGCTTCCCAGGACCAGCTCAACAAGATCATGTCTTACATCGACATTGGTAAAGATGAAGGCGCTAAAGTATTGATCGGTGGCGAACGCAATGTTATCAGCGGTACATTTACCGATGGCTACTATGTACAGCCAACCCTGCTTAAAGGCCACAACAAAATGCGCGTATTCCAGGAAGAGATTTTTGGCCCGGTACTCGCTGTGACGACCTTTAAAGATGAAGCTGAAGCACTGGCAATTGCCAATGATACGGTCTTTGGCCTGGGTTCAGGCGTATGGACGCGCGATGGCAGCCAGGCATACCGTATGGGCCGTGGCATCAAGGCTGGCCGCGTATGGACAAACTGCTACCACGCCTACCCTGCCCACTCGGCATTCGGTGGCTATAAAGAATCCGGTATCGGTCGCGAAACGCACAAAATGATGCTGGATCACTATCAGCAAACCAAAAACCTGCTGGTAAGTTACAGTCCTAAAAAACTAGGCTTCTTCTAATCCAATAGCGTTAGCAACAACGGCCATTATTTCATGGTGGCTATAAAAGACTAAAGAGGCGGCTATACCGCCTCTTTTTTTATTGATCAGGTATTTATTGAATCGGGAACCAGCCTTATGACAGATCGCGTTTCTGCAACACCATCAGCTATCGAGCTTATCCAAAAGCTTAGCGCTCAATATGGTCCGCTCATATTCATGCAATCCGGCGGCTGCTGTGAAGGAAGCGGCCCGCTCTGCATGCCCGCAAATGAATTCAGGCCAAGTCCGTCAGACGTCATTTTAGGGGAAATTGCCGGCGCTGTTTTTTACATGAGCGACAGCCACTTCTCATTCAGCGCAAACACACACACCATTCTCGATGCGGTGCCTGGCTCTGGCGGCTCATTTTCACTGGAATGCGGTACGGGCCAGGCCTTCATCACCAAAGGCCGCCTGTACAGCGACGATGAACTGAAACAGCTCAAACCTGCGGTACGCTACGGGTATTGACCCGCTTCTGCAACTGCATGCTTGCTTAAGACGCATATAGACATGATGGCTTAACAGCCATCGCCTTCCATGATCTCGCGCCGACCTGCAGGAACCCGTAAAATAAAAACGGGAAAAGTTTCCATTTTTAATTCCGTTATGCCATAATGCAACCTGACTGACGCGCCATAGCGCACAGGCAGCAATCAACCAGTATGGAGTCAAGGCAGGATATTGCTGCACTTAATATTTAAATGCATCACCCAGATATATAAGGAACATCAAAAAGAAAAAATCTGAAAAGAATTTTATGGTCTGGTCATAGGCCATAGAATCCTCGCATCATGCGAGGCCCCTTTAAAGGTAGCTTCGGCTACCTTCTTTTTTTATTCATAAGCCATGGGGGATTGAATGACACAACACCAAGACCTGCAAACCATGGGCAATCGTATAAGCACTGAATTCCTGCATGGTGAGCGAAAGTCCGGAGCCAAAAAATCCATAGCGCAACGAAGCCAGCTAAATGCAGGTTACATACCAGCAGGAGTCAACACTATGAGCCTAAAAGAAACCTCGTATCGGCGATGTAATCCGAATAGAGCCTGATGTATATACAAGGGGAAAAATGTGGTGCCCGGGGCCGGAATCGAACCGGCACGCCCTTGAGAGGCGAGAGATTTTAAGTCTCTTGTGTCTACCAATTTCACCACCCGGGCGGATGGAAGGTGTTCATCAAATTGCGGTGCGTATTCTAACACTTACTGGGATTTTTTCATCATCATTTCATAGAAATTTTGATATTTTTTTAGATATGCCATCCGAAACATAGACCCATGGTTTTAATCAGTGAAATCAAACCAAAAAGCATGCCTGCAAGTGAACCGCACCCCAAGAGCTGGACACATTATCCAGCTTATTGAGGTGCGGAGATTTACGCCCTATTAGGGTTTTGCAAGGGAGGTGTAAGTGCTGCTTAATGGTTTTGCATTTGCCAGCAAAGCCTCTTTGTCCACAATGATCTGTACGGGCGCTACAGCCTGGCACACATTCTCGGCATCCATATATTCTTCCCTGGAATATTCAGGCAAGTTACCGCGCGCCGCACCCACTTTCCTTAACAGCTCACCCTGCCCCGCATACACACGGGCATAAGCAAGCTGCAAATCATATTGCGTGTTCGCCAAACTTCTCTTGGACTGGAAATACTCATTTTCAGTATCAAGCAAGTCCAGCAAGGTGCGCTGGCCGATATCAAACTGCCTGCGGTAAGCTTCACGCGCGTTTTCAATAGAGGTCGTGTGCCGTTCGCGATAGCTACGCTGTACAGCCAACTGGTTAATATCGTTGTATGCGATAGAAACGATCTGGCGTGTATCAACACAAGCCTTATCACGCAAATCACGTGAGCCATTCAGTCTTTCTGCTGATTGCTTGACCAGGTTGCTGTCTGAAAAACCATTGAACAGGTTAAAGTTCATCGTCAGTTCCAGCACGTCGGCTGCAGCATTGCTGTTTTCACCATCGGAACTGGTACCGAGGTTTTTACGCGCCTGCAGATCCAATCTAGGCATATAGCGTGCCTCGCTGGTTTTGATTTCCTTCTCTTTAGCCTGGATATCCTCCATAGCTGCAAGCAAGTCAGGGTTCTGCAGATAAGCCAGCTTTAAAGCCTCGGCAGCGCTGGGCTGCACGCCGCCATTAAAAAACGTAGGCGCTTCCAGGGTATCTGGCGGCAAATCACCATATAAACGCTGCATACGTGCAGTCACATCATGCAGGTTGGTCATTTCCGTCAGCAGGTTGGCTTCAGCCAATGCCAAACGCCCGCCTGCCTGCTCCAGGTCAACTTTTCTAGCCACACCGGCAGTCACGCGTTCCTGGATCCGGTCAAAAAGCTGCTTGTGCACGACATAATTATCTTTGGCAAACTGGATCAGTTCGCGGTAGCGCAGCGAGTCAATATAGGCGCGCATAAATTCCAGCGTAGTGTTTTGCATCGCACTCTGCAACTCGTAATACCTGACGCGGCTAGTGTGCCCTAAACGCTTCACATCGTTGCTTGTTGCAAAACCGTCGAATATCATCTGCCTTAAGACCAGCTCATTATTCATGCGGGGTGTAGCCGTGCCATTGTTCAGCTTAATCATCTCCTCCTGTTTTCTGTAGGTAGAAACGATGTTGGCATCAGGCAGAAAATTACCGCGCGCAACTTCCTGCTCATAACCGGCCTCTAAAAACTTATGATAGCGCGCCTGGACTTCAGGGTTGGAAGTGATTGTTTTTTCAACCATGTCCTTTAATGAAACCAAAGGCTGCGCTGTTGAAATCCCTGCTGTCATTGCGGTCATGCAAAGCAGTATCAGTCGTGCTGTAAATTTATATTTTTTATTCAAATCTTTACTTTCCGAAATTTGGCAAATCAGCCAGACATAGTTCAAATCTGGCTAGTTTAGATACCTAGAAAAACTATGGCAGTTAATAAAAATATTTCACATGGCGATCTTTAACATGGTGATCTTTAAACGAGCAATTACGAACGCCACACCGCAACCAATGCTTAAAATCTACAAGCAAAATCCATACCCGAAATAAATCAACATGATTTAACCGATTGGCTGAATTCAGCCGGTTAATAGTTACACAACAATTTCAAGCGAGTAATTCTAACTGTATCAATCACTTGTATGTTAATTTGTATAAAATATATGAAGATATTAACAAAATTTTACATTCGTCCACAAAACAAAAAACGCATCTGCCAGGCAGGCTCCCATGAATGCCTTTTAAAACCATATCAGCAACCATATCATGGTGACTGAATGTGTCATATATTCAACACTTGTTACAAAAATTGCATCAACAACGCTAAGCTGGGAATATCAAGCTGAATTTCTGGAACAAACAATAAAGCCCTTAACCAGATCCGGTTAAGGGCTTTATGTACAGCTATGTCACTGTAACCACAGTTAGTCGGTAATCAGTTTCTGCTTGCTGATCAGGTCTGCAATAATTGCCTGGTCATTAGCAAAGCCTGTTACCAGGTCTACGTTCTGCAAGGTAATCGTCTGCACTTCGTTAGCACCGTTGTAACCGCCGGAGAAGCCACCGTTATTGCTGACATGAACAATGGTATCGGTGCCTGATTTTTCAAAATGCAGGAAACTAGCCAGGTTAGTTGAATTCTCACCTGTCAGCAGGTCACGCAAGTCCAGCTTATCGCTATTGACGGTAGTGTCAAAGTCGGAAATCACATCACGTGCCGGTG
>Ga0208758_100135_pt1 | contig 36328 bp, 27 predicted proteins | sample LakWasM116_HOW13_2_FD_183930 | JGI IMG/M metagenome (GOLD analysis project Ga0208758, IMG submission 183930) | Freshwater sediment methanotrophic microbial communities from Lake Washington under simulated oxygen tension - Sediment Metagenome... | ecosystem: Environmental > Aquatic > Freshwater >...
TCAGTGATGTCGACCGCGCTGCTGAGCAGGCAATTATTGATATCCTCAAAGATGCTTACCCAGACCATGGTTTTTTGGGTGAAGAGAGTGGCGAGAGCAATCAAGATGCAGAAAATATCTGGATTATCGATCCGCTGGATGGTACAACCAATTTCCTGCATAGCTTTCCGCAATACTGTATTTCAATTGCATTGCAGCAAAAAGGCGTGCTGACGCAGGCTGTGATTTATGACCCGGTGCGTAATGACCTGTTTACCGCAACCAAAGGCCGCGGTGCGTTTTTGAATGACAAGCGTATTCGTGTCACCAACCGCAGTAAATTGCAGGATTCATTGATTTCTACTGGCTTCCCGTTCCGTGATTTTACGCATCTGGATACGTATCTGGATATGTTGAAAGATATGATCAAGAAAACTACCGGCATTCGCCGTCCGGGTTCAGCAGCGCTCGATCTTGCTTATGTGGCCGCTGGCTGGGTAGATGGTTTCTTCGAAATCAATCTGTCAACCTGGGATATTGCGGCCGGTGGTTTGCTGGTACAGGAAGCTGGCGGTATTGTCGGTGACTTTGAAGGCAATGAAAGCTGGTTGAAAACCGGCAATATCGTTGCGGGCAACCCTAAAGTATTTGCGCAGATGTTGCAAACATTGAATCCGCATTTGACGGATAGCCTTAAAACGCCTAAGTAATTAAGTACATACTTAATCATCATTGCCGCGCTTCGCTCGCAATGAAAGCTTTACGAAAAATCAATTGCTTCCCTTTGTGAGCAATTGATTCAATTAACTTTAATTATATTCAAATCAGCATCTGCCCCTCAGTGGCGGATGCTACTTCTAGTAGTTAAACTTGCAGCCTTACTTACGGTTATGGTTTGCTTGGCATTGCATTAAACTTTTTTTCTTCTTTGATAATCTGATTAAATCAGATTTACTAAATAGCCTGATCAGGTATCACCATCACACAGCAACAGATTTTGGAAACATACTTAAAATATGAAAAAAAACGCGAGTCAGAATTCGAATGGTATGGAGCAGGTGTTTGAGCAATGCGCACAGCAGCAAGATTATGCACAACAGTTAATTGCCGACCTTATTGCCGAAATCAGGCCGGCTAAACCAGATCAAACCGAGCTTGCGATAAAAGCGATTCAGGCGCTTTGCTACTTACTCACGACAGATCCGCAAAAAGCGCAATTGCTGCGCGAAACAGTTTTGCAATTATTAAGCGAGAGTAAACCGATTACCTTGTTTTTAATCTCACGCCACTCTGTATTTACCGGCTTCTTTTCTGAAATGCGCAGACGCCTCTCGCACAAGCTGTTGCCAGATGCTATCAATAGAGATTATCTGATCGATTTATTCAGTTTGTTTTTCACCAAAACAAGCGACGAGCAGTGGGTGACAGCCGTGCCAGATGAGGTATGGGCACAACTGATTCAAGCCATGCGTTTCGATTTGGCTGATAAAACGCTCACTGACACTTGCCAGCAAAATTTATTTTCAGCTTCGCAGGTGTTGTCTTACCGTATTGCTGCGCTTGGGCTGGAGCCGGAGTTGTTGCGTAATTATCCTGAGCTTGAGCAGCACAGCTCGCCCTTTGTGATACAGCAAAGTGAGTTAGCGCAAGTCTTTAAGGAGCAGGCTGATCTTACTTATCAGGCTGGGGAGATTGATATCAAGCACATTCTGGTGATGCTTGATCAATGCAAGGCGATCATAGCGAAAATCAGACGTAACAGTGCACAAACCGGAACCAGTATCAATCTCACTCAGCTGCTGCAACGTATGCTGCAGCAGGTGTCACGTTTGGAAGAGCTGTTGAATATTCTGCATCACTTTCAGCATGGACAATCTGCCGATATTGAAATAGTCAGATTGTTTAAGGCGCTAGTTTATAGCGAGTGTCACAAGAACGATCTACATGAACACTGGCGCGAAAACATGGAATTGATGGCGGTGCGCGTGACTGAGAATGCCAGCCGCACTGGTGAACACTACATCACTGAAAATCGCAGTGAATACTATGCCTTGATGCGCTCAGCAATGGGCGCAGGTGTGATCATTGCAATCATGGCAATGTTGAAACTTATTTTTGCCAAGCAGCATCTGGCACCACTGACTGAAGCGATTGTATTCAGCCTGAATTATGGACTTGGTTTTATTCTGATCCATATTTTGCATTTTACCGTTGCCACTAAACAGCCGGCGATGACGGCCGCTGCGATTGCGGCAACTATTGATAATGCCTCTGATACCAAATCCAAAGAGATGGATAATCTGGTGGCTATGATTGCCAATACCATGCGCAGTCAGCTTGTCGCTATTTTGGGTAATGTGGTGATCGTGATCCCTATGGCGATATTTTTGGCGTGGGCTATACTTCAATACAGTGGGCAGCATTTTGTTACGCCGGATAAAGCCCATCAGTTATTGGCAAGTATTGACCCTGTTTATAGCGGTTCATTGATTTATGCGGCTGTGGCAGGCGTGTGTTTGTTCCTATCAGGCTTGATCGCCGGTTATCATGACAATTTGGCGGTGTACAACAAAATTCCACAACGGTTACGTGCTGTTAAGTGGTTGCAGAAGCTACTGGGTATTCCGCGTTTAGAGCGCGTTGCTAATTACATAGAGAATAATCTGGGTGCGCTGGCGGGTAACTTCTACTTTGGCTGTTTGCTTGGCGGCATGAGCGGGCTTGGTATATTGCTCGGTTTGCCGATTGATATACGCCATATTACCTTCTCATCTGCGTTTGTTGGCTTTGCCAGTTTCAGTCTGGATTTCATGCTTAGCTGGCAGGCTGCGGCTTATGCTGCTTTGGGTTTGGCACTGATAGGCTTTATTAACCTTGCGGTCAGTTTTGGCTTGGCGTTATATGTGGCGATGAAGTCACGTAAGGTACGTTTTAATCAGTGGCGCTCACTGATTATGAGTTTGGCTACTCGGCTAAATCAGCATCCGGGAGAGTTTATTTTGCCTCCCAAAAAAATTAAGAATCCAGAAAATCTGGTCGAGTAGAAAATTAAAGCATTTGGCATGGCGGCCTAATTACTTTTTGTGCTTTATAAATAGCTAATAGTTATTATTTGACTACTGCAATTTTTGGTAGAGTATTATTCTCTTCCTAGTCAAATATTCCTAGCCAAACTATTATTTGATTAGGCAAAAGTTAAGTTGAAAAGGAACACTCATGTCAAACTGGTTTCAAGATAACGCGCAATCTATTGGCAATACACCGCTAGTTAAATTAAATCGTATTACCGATGGCGCTCAAGCCACCGTGCTGGCCAAGATAGAAGGCCGCAACCCTGCGTACTCGGTGAAGTGCCGCATAGGTGCTGCCATGATATGGGATGCTGAACAGCGCGGTTTGTTAGGCCCAGGTAAGGAAATCGTCGAACCTACCAGCGGCAATACCGGTATCGCACTCGCTTTTGTCGCTGCCGCGCGCGGCATTCCGCTTACACTGACCATGCCGGAAACCATGAGCATTGAACGCCGCAAGCTGCTGATCGCTTATGGGGCGAAGCTGGTGCTGACTGAAGGCGCCAAAGGCATGACTGGTGCGATTGCTAAAGCTGAGGAAATCGCAGCTTCTGATCCCAGTCGTTATGTGCTGCTGCAGCAATTCAAAAACCCGGCCAACCCGGCGATTCATGAAAAAACTACCGGTCCTGAAATCTGGGATGCGACCGATGGTAATATCGACATCTTTGTTGCTGGTGTAGGTACTGGCGGCACCATTACCGGTGTTTCTCGCTATCTTAAAAACACCAAAGGCAAGCAAGTGCTGACTGTTGCGGTAGAACCTGCCGCCAGCCCGGTATTAAGCCAGAAACGTGCGGGTGAAGAGTTGAAGCCTGCCCCGCATAAAATTCAGGGTATAGGTGCCGGTTTTGTGCCGGATACACTGGATTTGTCGGTTGTCGATGACATCGCTCAGGTGACTAATGAAGAAGCTATTCTTTATGCTCAGCGGCTAGCACGCGAGGAAGGTATGCTCTCTGGTATTTCCTGTGGCGCAGCGGTTGCGGTTGCAGTGCGCTATGCCAAGCGACCTGAAAGTGCTGGTAAAACCATCGTAGTAATTCTCCCTGATTCTGGTGAGCGCTATTTGAGCTCGATACTGTTTGAAGGTCTATTTGACGCGCAGGGCATTGCCGTTTAATTTATTTAGTGTCTGCTTTATGAATGCTAACCACGCAGCTTGGTGTAAGCTGGCGTGGTTTTGTATTTTGTATATCAGGGTATTGTGATGAGCGTTGAATTGATTCTTGTATTTCTGACATTAGGCGCATTTGTGGGCTTGATGGCAGGATTGCTAGGCATAGGCGGTGGCGGCATACTGGTGCCGGTGCTGACTTCGATATTCATCTATCAGGGCTTTGCTATGGATAATGTGGTGCATATTGCGCTGGGATCTTCCATGGCTTGTATCATGGTGACTTCATTTTCTAGTATGCGTGCGCACCATGTTAATGGTGCGGTGATCTGGCAATTGGTGAAAACCATGGCGCCTGCCATTGTGCTAGGCACTTTTCTGGCGACATTCATCGCGGCGCAAATTAGTTCTAAAAGCCTGGCAATATTCTTTTCTGTGTTTATGGCTTATGTGGCATCGCAAATGTTCCGCAGCAGAAAGGTTCAGGCATCCGGTGCTCATGCCGGTAAAGTCGAATTGAGTCTGGTTGCATTTGGTATCGGCGCTATATCGGCCTTGGTGTCTATTGGTGGCGGCTCGCTTACCGTGCCTTACCTGACTTGGCGTAATGTTGATATTCGCAAAGCGATTGGTACTTCTGCGGCACTTGGTTTTCCAATCGCTGTTGGCGGCACCCTGGGTTATTTGATAAACGGTTTTGCGGCAGATAGTATAAATCCTGAATATACGTTTGGATTTATTTATTTGCCAGCAGTAGTGCTGGTGACTATTCCAAGTTTTTTTACTGCGCCGATCGGGGCTAAGCTCACACAGACTTTGCCGGTGCAGACACTGAAGAAGATTTTTGGTGTGTTGTTACTGCTATTGAGTGTAAAAATGCTGTTTTCTTTGCTGTAACAATAATCTGTTTTAACCCACCTTAAGTTTTTTTTCTATTAACTGCAGATTCTGTGTTTGCAGTTTGTCTGCTTCAATAAACATTCTCTTGATGTCATCTTCCGCAATCATGCGTTTTGCAATCTGGCCGCAAACGAGTTCACAAAGTTCATAGATGCTTGGGTCTGCAATGCTATAAAACACACAGTTGCCGCGTGACTCACGCTTGACCATATCGTACTGGCTAAGCAGAGATAAATGTTTTGAAACATTGGCTTGTGTGCAGCCTGATATCTCCGTCAGTTGCCCTACATTTTTTTCCCCGTCACGCAGCGCATTCAATACTTTGAGACGCATTGGCTCGGCCAGCGCCTTAAAATATTTTGCTACATACTCGAGTGAGCGGTCATTCAATACACTCATATTCAATTCCATGGATTATTAACTTTTCAATATTGCATTATACAGCAATATGATAGGTTGACTATATAACTATATAGCTATATAGTGCAAGTAAATATTAATAAACAACAATATTTTCTTAAAGGAAGAATTGTTTTGACCCACTTATTCAAGTTCACATCATTTAAGTTAGCACTGGTTGCATTTTACTTGGCAGGTTATGGCATGAATGCTGAAGCCGAGACTTTGCAAACCTTCACGGTTGCACAATCAAACGCAGAGCAGTTCATTACGGTAGAAGGCTCGATTGAAGCAGTGAAAAGCAGTTTACTGGCACCGCAGGTATCCGGCAGCATTACCGTTTTAAATGTAAAAGCCGGTGATCAGGTAAAAACTGGCCAAGTTCTGGCGCGTATTGATACGCGTATCGCAAATCAGCAGGCAGTTGCCAATCAGGCGCAGGTTGGGGCAGCGCGAGCACAACTGAGTGCAGCACGTCAGGAATATGAGCGTAAAAAACGTCTGCATGAAAAACAATACATCAGTCAGGCAGCGCTAGAGCGCGCAGAATCAGACTACAAAACAGCAGAAGCGCAGACTAAGGCCGAACTCGCACAAACTGGTATGGCAAATGTACAAAGTGGCTTGCACATAGTCACTGCACCATATGCAGGAGTCATAGCAGAAGTCATGACTGAGCAAGGCGACATGGCGATGCCGGGTAAACCATTACTTGCGCTGTATGACCCTAAGGAAATGCGTGCCGTGGTGAACGTGCCGCAAAGCCAGATAGCGAGTATTAAAGCTGGTAGTAATATCAAGGTCATCATCCCTGCTGCAGCAGAAGCTGAGCGCAGTGTGACTGTGTCTAAAATCACCGTCCTGCCGACCGCGGATGCAGTAACCAACAGCGTCAAAGTACGTTTACTGTTACCGCAAAATTTGAGCAGCGTGAGCCCGGGCATGTTCGCGCGTGCGCAGTTGCCAACTACCTCTGGCAAGCTAAATAATAAGATTTTTATTCCGTCACACGCTGTTATTAAGCGCAGTGAGTTAATGGCAGTGTATGTGGTAAATGCACAAGGTGAACCACAGCTACGTCAGGTGAGAGTCGGGCGCCAGCAGGGCGATAATATAGAGATTTTTGCTGGCTTGTATTCAGGTGAAAAGATTGCACTAAGCCCGATTGCGGCAGCGAACTTTCAAACGAAAAAGCTCCTGAAGAAATAAAAAATATAAGCGATAGAGCCTATAAAAATGCATGATAACAATACACAAAATTCAGCTGACTTAAGTACTAAAGGATTAGGCGTCTCAGGACGTATCGCCAGATACTTCCTGACTGCACAGATCACGCCGCTGATTGCGGTGGTGGCAATGCTGCTTGGCCTGTTCGCAGTGCTGGTAACGCCGCGCGAAGAAGAGCCGCAGATCAATGTCACGATGGCAAATGTGCTGATTCCGTTTCCAGGTGCTTCAGCTAAAAATGTAGAGCAGATGGTTGCTGTACCTGCCGAGCAGGTGCTATCGCAGATAGCCGATGTGGAGCACGTTACTTCGGTTTCGCGCCCCGGCATGGCGATCATCACGGTGCAGTTTGAGGTGGGTGTATCACGCACCGAGGCGTTGGTGCGGCTCTATAACACTATTCAATCCAATCAGGACTGGCTGCCGAAAAATCTGGGCGTGGGTGAACCTATCGTCAAGCCTAAAGGCATAGACGATGTGCCTATTCTCACCGCTACCTTATATACAAAAAATCAGCAGCAGGGTGCGTATGAGCTGGAGCGTGTAGCCCATGCGCTGGAAGCTGAGATCAAACATGTAAAAGGTACACGTGAGGTGGTCACGCATGGAGGGCCTGGCCGTGCTGTCAATATCATGCTCGATCCCGAAAAAATGGCAGCTGCCAATATCACGGTTGAAGCCATGCGCAGGGCGTTGCAGTCAGCAAATATGGGCGCGCCGCTGGGTGAAGTTATCAGCAATAATCAGGCAATCGCGGTGGAAGTCGGCAAATATCTGGCAGATGCGCAAGAGGTAGCCGAGCTAGTGGTTGGCCTGCATGATGGCCAGCCAGTTTACATGGGTGCAGTTGCTGAGGTGACTGATGGCCCGCCACCAGCTGAGCGTTATGTATGGTACGGTGAAGCCGGTAGTAAACAGGAGCATCCGGCAGTTACCATCAGTGTAACCAAGAAGCCAGGTCAGAATGCGGTAGAGGTGGCTGAAGCAGTTATCAGCCAGGTTGATAGCCTGAGAAATGTGCTGATTCCAGCGGACGTTGAAGTAAAAATCACCAGAAACTATGGTGAAACCGCCAATGAAAAAGCACAGAAGCTGATACAGAAACTGATCTTCGCAACCTCGGCTGTCGTGTTGCTTGTTTTTGTCGCGCTTGGCCGTCGTGAGGCGATGATCGTCGGCACCGCGGTAATACTAACCTTGACGGCCACACTGTTTGCGTCCTGGGCATGGGGCTTTACGCTCAATCGTGTGTCATTGTTTGCGCTGATTTTCTCTATCGGCATTCTGGTGGATGATGCGATTGTCGTAGTGGAGAATATTCATCGCCACATGAAGCTCAGCCCTGATGCGAGCCTGACAGAAATTATCCCCGTTGCTGTGGATGAAGTTGGCGGCCCGACCATACTGGCAACACTGACAGTAATTGCCGCCTTGCTGCCGATGGCATTTGTGAGCGGTTTGATGGGCCCATATATGAGCCCGATTCCTATTAATGCCAGCATGGGCATGCTGATTTCGCTGGCAGTGGCTTTTGTGGTCACGCCTTGGCTGTCTAATCTGTGGCTGCGCCATGCGCAGCATGAAGATGCATTGACTAAACGTATCGCGCCCTTATTCGTAAAGCTGTTTACCCCGTTCCTGGATGAGCAGTCCGGTAAAAATAATCGACGCAAACTGAGTTTTGCCGTGCTCGGTCTTATTGTAATTTCACTGGTGCTGCCAGTGGCACAACTGGTGGTCATGAAAATGCTACCGTTTGATAATAAATCCGAGTTTCAGGTGGTGGTAGATATGCCAGCGGGAACGCCGCCGGAAAAAACGGCAAGCGTACTGCATGCCATGACCGCCTATTTATCTACCGTGCCTGAAGTGACCAATTATCAGGCTTATGTTGGCCTTGCGGCACCAATTAATTTTAATGGTCTCGTGCGTCAGTACTATTTGCGCAGCGGCGGTGAATTGGGCGATATACAGGTGAATCTGGTAGATAAACATGACCGTGACGAGCAGAGCCATGCCATCGCAGGCAGAGTCAGGCCGCATTTGCAGCAAATTGCTAAAGCCTTTGGTGCTAATGTGAAAGTGGTAGAAGTGCCACCCGGACCGCCTGTGATTTCACCTATCGTTGCAGAAGTTTACGGCCCAGACGATGCTGATAGATTAAAACTGGCAAGGCAGGTGCGCCAAGTGTTCGAAGGCACGGCAGGTATTGTTGATGTCGATGATAGCGGTATTGCCGATACCCAAAAGATAGCGTTGATTGTAGACCGTAAAAAGGCTGCACTGCTGGGCGTGCCGCAAGCTGCGGTAGTTGCTGCTTTACGTGCCGGTTTGGCGGGAGATGATGTAACTCACCTGCATGATGCCAGCAAGTATCCTAATGCAACGCGGCTGCGTTTACCTGTCGCAGCGCAAAGCGATATTGAAGCGTTACTCAAACTTTCAGTAGCCACTGCTGGCGGCAAGCTGGTGCCAATACGTGAACTGGTGACGGTTGAAAATACCCTGCGCGAACAGCCTATATATCATAAAGACCTGTTGCCGGTAAATTACGTCATGGCTGACATGGCAGGCAAGCTGGATAGCCCGTTGTATGGCCTGTTCAGCATGCGTAAAGCCGTGGGCGAAATAACTGCGCCAGATGAAAGTAAATTAAGCGAATATTTCATCAAGCAGCCAACTGATAACCAGCGCGGTTATGCCATCAAATGGGATGGTGAATGGCAGGTGACTTACGAAACCTTCCGTGACATGGGCGCGGCCTATGCGGTTGGCCTGATATTGATTTATCTGCTGGTAGTAGCGCAGTTCGGCTCGTATCTTACGCCGCTGATTATTATGGCGCCGATTCCTCTCACTATTATCGGTGTGATGCCGGGCCATGCGCTGTTAGGTGCACAATTTACCGCGACTTCGATGATCGGCATGATCGCGCTAGCTGGCATTATCGTCAGAAACTCGATTTTGCTGGTGGACTTTATCAATCTGGAAGTAGCAGCCGGCAAGCCATTTAAAGAAGCCGTCGTCAGCTCTGCCATCACACGTGCGCAGCCGATTATGCTCACGGCTTTTTCAGCCATGCTGGGCGCATTTTTTATTCTGGATGACCCGATATTTAACGGGCTGGCGATTTCACTGATATTTGGTATTTTTGTGTCAACACTGCTGACACTGATGGTGATTCCGCTGCTGTATTTTGTGGCGTACAGACATAAGTTTGCGTAAATTTTTAGGAGATATTCAATATGACAACATGGAAACTAGTTCGGGTAATGGCAGGTTTTTTTATACTGCTGTCACTGGCGTTGGGCGTGCAGGAAAGTCCGCTGTATGTAAGCCATTACTGGTTGTATTTCACCGCTTTTGTCGGCATTAATCTGCTGCAAAGCGGTTTTACAGGCTGGTGTTTAATGGAAAATATTCTACGCAAGCTTGGTGTTCAGGCAGGTTGTTGAACATGTCTATACCCCGTTTAATCCGAATTTCATTGCTGTTACTAACACTCGGTTCCAGTCAGGCGCATGCGTTTGACTTACTCGAAGCCTGGCAGGCTGCCCGCACGCAAGATCCTGCGTTTGCTTCAGCACGCGCAGCCGCGAATGCCGGACGTACCAAGAGCCTGCAGGCAGATGCACTGACAAGTCCGCAGCTGACATTGAATGCCGGCACGGCGGGTGTCAGTAACGATAACAAGATCACCGATGCGAGATTCTCGAATGCGCAGTTTGCGGGTGGGGCCAGCAGCAATAAAGGCACAACCGATTTCCGTACCAAAACAGATGCCGGTCTTGATCTAAACCTGAATCTGCGTGCGGAATATCCTTTATATGACGCGCTGCGCGCAGGCTCAGTAAAGCAGTTAAATAAACAGGCCGCATTGGCTGAAGTGCAGTTGGCCGCAGAGTCTCAGCAGCTCATGTTGCGAGTGGCGCAAGCTTATTTTGATGTGCTGTTGGCTAAAGACACACTCGCTACACTCAAAGCACAGCAACTGGCAGTAGCTGAGGCGCTGGCAAGTGCCAAAGCCCGCTTTGCCGAGGGTGATGTGGCGATTATTGATACCCATGAAACGCAGGCACGATTTGATCTTTTAGCTTCGCAAGTGCTGGAGGCAGAAAGCAATTTGCAACTCATGCGCGAAGCGCTGGGTGACGCCACCGGTAACCGTGATGCGGCATTAGCGGCATTATCGAACAATACGGATTTTCAGCGTTATGTCAGTGGCGATATGCAAAGCTGGATAAGCCGTGCCCAAAGCAATCATCCTCAAGTGTATATACAGCAGTTGCAGCAGGAAATTGCACAAGCCGAAACCGGTAAATTCAAAGATAGATACTCTCCGGTGTTGAATCTGGTGGCGCAGGCCGGTGGTGAACGCTTGCAAGGTTTAGGCAACGGTGATGCTGACCTCACCAATCGCCAGATAAGTCTCGGTGTGCAGCTGACAGTTCCACTTTATACCGGCGGTATGCGTGATGCGCGCTACCAGGAGGCAATCGCTCTGGAACAGCAGGCACTTAGCCAGACTGACCTTGCACGCCAGAGTGCGGTGCGTGATGCGAGGTCTGCCTGGATGGCGGTGACGGTCGGGCAAGGGCAGGTGAAGGCGCTGGAACAGGCGCTACGCTCTGCCGAAATAAAGCTCGATTCAACAAAACTGGGGCGCGATGTTGGTGATCGTACTACGCTCGATGTGCTGAACTCCGAGCAGGAATTACACAATACCCGCCTTGCACTATCTCGCAGCCGCTATCAGGTGTTGCAGGCTTTGCTTAACCTTTCAGCTGCGGCGGGTGAGCTTGATGAAATGCGTTTGCAGGAAATTAACGAAGTACTTGCCAAGTAATGAGTAAAGGACAGCATATGTTTACAAAACTAAAGCTGAGCTAGTGTTTCATTGCGATTGCCATCCCTGGACTGATGATGGCTTTAAAACGGCACAGTCAAAATTATAGGAGCGTAAAAATGAATAGAAACTTATCAGGTATTTTATCCAAACTTCTAGCTAGTGTTTCATTGCTGGCAGCAAGCACTGTTTTTGCTGCTGGCAATACATCCGCAGAGCAGTCGCAATATCTGGAAGAAAGCAGAAAAGTTGCACAGGAATTCATGCAGACATTAGGCGGTACTTTAAAGAAACAGTTGGCACTCGGTGGTGCTGAGAGCGCCATCGGCGTTTGCAAGGAAATTGCACCGGCGCTGGCAAATGAGTATTCAAAAAATGGCAGAGTAGTAAAGCGTGTTTCCCTGAAAAATCGTAATCCGGTGCAAGGTGTTCCGGATGCTTGGGAACAAAATGTTTTAGCAGGATTTGACCTTGCTCAGCAGCAGGGCAAGCCTCTGAGCGGAATGGAAGTATCCACAGTGCGTGATGAGGCAGATGGGCGTTGGTTCAGATACATGAAAGCGATTCCGACTCAGGCCATGTGTTTGCAGTGTCATGGGCAGCCGTCGGATATTTCAGAGGGAGTGCGTGCATTGCTATTAAAAGAGTACCCGCAAGATAAAGCCGTGGGATATAGCGAAGGACAGGTACGCGGCGCAATTTCTATCAAGCGTTTGTTAGAGATAATGCCAGTAACAGACTAAAAATTATAAATAAAACAACAAGTAACAAAGGAGATCAGTAATGGCACATATCGTAATTATGGGCGCAGGCATTGGTGGAATGCCAACCGCTTACGAGCTTAAAGCCAAACTCGGTAATAGTCATCAGATCACCGTCGTCAATTCGGTAGATTATTTCCAGTTTGTGCCTTCTAATCCGTGGCTGGCTGTAGGTTGGAGCAAGCGTGAAAAAATCACTTTCCCGATACGGACTTACCTTGAGAAAAAAGGCATTAACTTTATTGCTCAGCCTGTCAGTAAAATAGATGCAGAGCAAAATAGCCTGAAGTTGGCAGATGGCCAAACGCTTAATTACGATTATCTGGTCATCGCCACCGGGCCTAAATTATCTTTTGATGAAGTTGAGGGCGCTGGTCCTAATGGCGGATACACACATTCCATTTGCTCCGTAGACCATGCGGAAAAATCCTGGGACGCTTATCAGGAGTTTATTAAAGACCCGGGCCCGGTGATTATCGGTGCCATGCCAGGTGCGAGCTGTTTTGGCCCGGCTTATGAGTACACATTTATTGTGAATAAGGATTTACGCAAGAGAAAGCTGCGTAAAAAAGTACCCATCACCTATGTCACCAGTGAGCCTTATATTGGCCATTTAGGTTTGGGCGGTGTGGGGGATTCCAAAGGCATGCTGGAATCCGAATATCGTAACAATGATATTAAATGGATCACCAATGCCAAGGTTACCAAGGTTGAAGCAGGTAAAATGTTTGTAACCGAACTTGATATGCATGGCAATGTGGTAAAAGAGCATGAGTTGCCGTTTAAGTATTCCATGATGCTGCCCGCATTTAAGGGAGTTGAACCCGTAGCGGGTGTTGAAGGTTTATGTAACCCCAGAGGATTTGTGCTGATAGATGAACACCAGCGCAGTAAAAAATATCGCAACATTTTCGCTGCCGGCGTCTGTGTAGCTATTCCGCCCGTGGAAGTGACGCCGGTGCCTACCGGCGCACCAAAAACCGGCTATATGATTGAATCCATGGTCACGGCTATCGCGCATAACATTGCCGCTGATTTGAATGGTCAAACTGCAGATGCCAAAGGTACCTGGAATGCTATCTGCTTGGCTGATATGGGAGATACCGGTGCGGCATTTGTGGCAATACCGCAAATCCCACCGCGCAATGCAAGCTGGATGAAGAAGGGCAAGTGGGTGCATTACGCCAAAATCGCCTTTGAAAAATACTTTATCTACAAGATGAAAAAAGGTACTTCGGAGCCAATTTATGAAAAGTATGTACTAAAAGCCATGGGCATAGAAAAACTGGATTAACGCTAATGCAACTTTAGTGGATGGATTGCTTTAGTGTTAGAGAGTTGGAATACAAGAATTTTACCCAACATATTGCAAGCCTATGATCTTATAGTTTTTTTAATGAGTTAACCAATTGGTATGGATTTAAAGCCCTGCAATTATTATGGATAAAATCCTCATTAATTGATATATTGACCGCTCCATTATTTATTAACATCAATGAATCAGAGTGTTTTTCTGAATGCCCTGTTTTGGTGCGCATCATTTTTATACACCCTTTCAGGTGATATAATGGATACCTTAAGGTTTTGCACATGGTTTTGTAGTACTTACAGACGCAGTGGAGTTTTTCTATAAAACTACAGAATACTACGCACCAGAAGATGCACACAGTATTCTTTGGGGTCACCCTGCCATTGCGGTAAAATGGCCGATTTTCGGTGAATCCATGTTGTCTATCAAAGATCAGCAAGCCAAAACATTAGCAACAGCGGAATACTTGGCATGACTCACGTATCAACAACAATCAACCCGCATGCAGCGCAACCCACATCGCTTGTTGCTTTGGCTAAAAGCCTGTGGCGTAACCGGCAGCTTATTATGCAAATGACTAAGCGCGAAGTGGTTGGCCGCTACAAAGGCTCCGCTATGGGCTTGGCTTGGTCGTTTTTTAACCCAGTGTTCATGCTAGTGGTGTACACCTTTGTGTTCTCTGTAGTGTTCAAAGCGCGCTGGGGTGTTGGGGGCGAAGATAGTAAAACCCTGTTTGCTGTTGTGTTATTTGTCGGCATGATTGTGCATGGGCTGTTTGCTGAAGTAGTTAATCGAGCCCCCAGCTTGATTCTTTCTAATGTTAACTACGTTAAAAAAGTAGTGTTCCCGCTTGAAATTTTGCCTGTTATCAGTATGGCTGCTGCATTGTTCCATAGTATGGTTAGTTTGTGTGTATTGCTTATAGCCTTTGTTGTATTTAACGGCTATTTGCAGTGGACAGCTATTTTTATACCCTTGATATTATTACCGTTCGTTATTTTTACACTTGGCTTAGCGTGGATGCTGGCATCAATAGGGGTTTTTTTGCGCGATGTTGGCCAAGTGATTGGTATGGTTACTACCGTGATGATGTTTTTAGCGCCGGTGTTTTATCCGGTAACAGCAGTGCCGGAACAATTTCGTCACTGGCTTCTTGCTAACCCGCTCACTTTTATTATTGAGCAATCGCGGGAAGTCTTAATTTGGGGGCATTTACCTAATTGGATTGGATTAGGTATTTATACAGTTTTAGCTATTTTAGTCGCTTGGGCAGGCTATGTACTGTTCCAAAAAACCAGAAAGGGTTTTGCCGATGTCCTCTAAGTTAACTGAGCTAACTTCAAATAACGTTGTTTGGCACAATGCTACCGTTACCCGTGCGCGTCGTGAAGCGCAAAATAATCATCGTGGTGCAATTATCTGGTTTACTGGCTTATCTGGCTCAGGTAAGTCAACACTTGCACATGCGCTGGAAGAGGCTCTGTATCAAAAAGGTTGCCGAACCTTTGTTTTGGATGGTGATAACGTACGCCATGGTCTCTGTGGTGACTTAGGTTTTTCAGAGAAAGACCGTCAAGAGAATATAAGACGCATTGGTGAAATGGCCAAGCTGTTTATGGAAGCAGGGGTTATTGTTCTAACTGCCTTTATCTCCCCGTACCGTGCAGACCGTAATCGGGTACGTAGCATGGTTAACTCAACTGACTTTATTGAAGTTTATTGTGACGCATCGATTGAAGTTTGTGAAACGCGCGATGTTAAAGGTCTATACAAAAAAGCCCGAGCTGGTGAAATATCTGAATTCACAGGTATATCTTCACCCTATGAGAAACCAGAAACCCCCGAACTGGTTTTAAATACAGGAGCAGAGTCATTAAATGTATGCGTGCAAGAGGTTATGAACAAGATAGTGAACTTGTGTATTTTTAGTAATAATCACTTAAATCAAGAATCTGAACTTAAACAGCATCAAGAAAATGGAACGCAACCATGACTGATATAGCAATTAGCGTTCAAAACCTTAGTAAGTGTTTTCAAATTTACGAAAATCCGCGTGATAGACTCAAGCAGTTTGTATTGCCACGCATGCAGCGTTATGCAGGTAAAACACCCAAACAATATTTCAATGAATTTTGGGCGCTCAGAGATGTTTCATTTGAAATTAAAAAAGGTGAGTCTGTCGGTATTATAGGGCGCAACGGTAGTGGTAAGTCGACTCTATTGCAAATGATATGCGGTACGCTCGCGCCCACTAGTGGGGACATTCAAACCAGTGGCCGAATCGCAGCTTTGTTGGAGCTTGGTTCTGGCTTTAACCCGGAGTTCACAGGGCGTGAGAATGTTTATATGAATGGTGCTGTGCTTGGCCTAAGTATAGAAGAAATTGACGCCCGGTTTGACGATATCGCAGCTTTTGCCGAGATTGGCGATTTTATTGAGCAGCCAGTAAAAACTTATTCCAGTGGCATGATGGTTAGATTAGCTTTTGCCGTTGCTATCAGTGTTGACCCAGAGATACTTATCGTAGATGAGGCGCTTTCTGTAGGGGATGAACTTTTTCAACGAAAGTGTTTTTCTCGCATTGAGGCTATACGCGCTGGGGGTTCTACTATCTTATTCGTATCCCATTCAGCTTCGCAAATTGTAGAGTTATGTGACCAAGTCATATTAATGGACAGAGGTGAAAAGCTTATAGTTGGCACCCCTAAAAAAGTAGTCGGCTTTTATCAAAAGCTACTCTATGCATCTGCCTTAAGAGCTAAGGAAATTAGGGATGAAATTTACAACGAAGGTCAAGGTTTAATTGTTTTAGCAGCAAGTGATAGCAATACCTTGCATACTAAGTTTATAAAAAACAATTCTAGATCAGAAATAAGCGAAAGTTTTGACGAAAGTCTTACTCCAACAAGTACTATTAAATACGAACCACTTGGTGCATATATTGATTTACCTTCTATCCAAAACTTAGAAAAACGGCAAGTAAATAACTTAATGCGTGGTGAAACTTATGATTACGTTTATACGGTAACATTTACTCAATCTACTAATAATGTGCACTTTGCAATGCTGATAAAAACTACATCAGGCCTGGAGTTGGGGGGGGGCGTAACAGCATGTTCACCCAGAGAGAGCATTCCATTTGTAAACGCCGGATCAGTTTATCGTGTTAGGTTTCGTTTTCGCTGTTCTTTGAATCCGGGCGTGTACTTTTTAAATTGTGGGGTTGTAGGAGACGTAAATGGAACTCAAACATATTTGCATCGATTAATTGATATTTCAATGTTCAGGGTATTGCCAATTTCTGGAAACCTAATTACAGCAATAATTGATTTTGGTTGTGATCCTGAAATTGAATGCTTGAAATGAATAGGGTCTTAAATAATGAATGGTAGTAGATTAATTGTTGTATTAGGAATGCATCGAAGCGGTACAAGTGTAATTACTCGTGCTCTCAAGATTTTTGGCGTAACTTTAGGAGAGCATTTATTAGGAGCAAAAGAAGATAACCCAAAGGGGTTTTGGGAAGATATTGATATAAACGGCTTTAATATTGAATTGCTAGATGCTATCGGAAGTAATAGTGCAGATATAACACCAATTGAACATAGTCATATTGATTTCTTACGCAAAAAAGGGTTTTTTGACCGTGCAGTTAGGTTGATATTGCTGAAGCTTAAACACACTCCTATCTTCGGATTAAAAGATCCTCGCATAGCAAAGCTTTTGCCGTTTTGGAAGGAGGTGTTTAATTATTGCAAGCTAGATATTAGTTATGTTTTAGCTATTCGACATCCTATGAGTGTTGCGGAATCTATGGCTAAGCGAGATAAATTTGATAATGAAAGGACTTATCTTTTATGGTTGGCTCATGTAATCGGGAGTTTAACTATTTGCGATGAATATAAATGCGTTATTGTTGACTACGACAGGATGATGCAATCACCAGATCGTGAGTTAAACCGTATAGCAAAAAATCTTGATTTGTATATTGACCCAACAGAGTTACAAAGCTACAAAGCTGAGTTTCTTGATAATGATCTAAGACATACGATCTTTACTATGGATGATTTGGTACTTGATCCAGTTTGCCCTCCCCTTGTAAGAGATATTTACAGTTTTTTATTAGAGGTGGCTTCAGATCAAATAAGTCTTGATAACTTGGAGTTACAACAACGGATTATTAGTTGGAATGAGGAATATACACGCTATAAGTCGACTTTAATGTTGGTAGATAAGCTATTTGTAAAGATCAGCAGCCTAACTCAAGAAGTTATAGCAATATCCAATGACGTTGCACACATGCATCAGATTATCGCTGATCGCGATGTGCAGATAAATGAACTCACCCAAGAGGTGATTGCAAGATCCAATGACGTTGCACATATACATCAAGTTGTCGCTGATCGCGATGTGCAGATAAATGAACTCACCCAAGAGGTGATTGCAAGATCCAATGACGTTGCACATATGCATCAGGTTGTCGCTGATCGCGATGTGCAGATTGCTATGATTTTGAAATCTATAAGCTGGCAAATTACACGCCCAATTCGCGCAATTAAGAAAAGATTAAATGTAATGAATCTTAGTAACTTGAAGTGCTCGATAATTTATCGACTTTTTTGTGTAACACCAGGTTTAATTCGCAAGTTTATAAATGAACTTAAAAATTCAGGATTAAAGAGTGCGTTAAGGAAAGTTAAGCAGAAAATTCTTTTTGTTGTTGGACGTCATGTTAAAAACAAGCATGAATGTACATTTCAAAAGAGTGGTAAGGCCTATGAAATAAAAGTAAGTGTAATTATTCCGACTTATAATCGATCAGCGCTTCTACCAAGTTTGCTTGAGTGTTGGAAACAAGTTAATAAAGTTACCAAATATAAATATGAAATAATTTTTTCTGATGACGGTTCAGAAGATGGCTCTTTAAATATTTTAGAAAGAGACAAAACATTACCAATTAAGATCATAAAAAACAATCACGGTGGCGCAGCAAAGGCTCGAAACAGTGCCATTAAAGCAGCTCAAGGTGAAAAACTTCTTATAATTGGGGATGATATATTTCCAAATCCTGAAATCATAAATCAACATTATGAAAAGTTGCAGGAGTTGCCTGTATGTAAAGCTGTACTAGGGGAAGTTATCTGGCATAAGGACTTAGAGGTAAACACTCTGATGAAGCATATTACAGAGCTTGGTAATGAACAGTTTAGCTTTGAACATTTTTTGCATAATACTTTTACGGATTTTAGGCACTTTTATACATGTAACATTAGTATTGATAGAGAATTTCTTGTATCTGAGAAAATAATTTTTGATGAGTCATTCTATAAAGTTAATTTTGAAGATATTGAGCTTGGTTATAGATTGTCCAAGAAGGGTATGGAAGTATTTTATTACCCAGATGCAATAGTGGAACATTATCACTCTTACAAAAGTGTGAGCAGTTTTTGTAAACGGCAGCAAACAGCTGGAGAGATGGCGCTGGTATTCAAGCGACTTCATCCTGAAGTAGAATGGGTGGTACAGGTCGATCAAATATTATCGCAATGGAATTTAGCTATTAAGGATGTCAAAAATTTAGAACTTGAACCGTCACTCGTTAAAGTTATTGAACTGTGCCAGATAATAGAAGATAAAAAGTATATTGAAAAATTCAAGTTTGAAAAACTCCTTTCTAATATTTATAAAGTTTTGTTTAGGTTTCATTATGAAAAGGGTGTGATAGAAAATTCCTATACTTTAGAAAATAATGTGGTTGATAAGGTGTTTACAAAGCATTTTTTACCACTCATTTCGAAATACATTAAAGAAATAAATGCACAAATATCACTAGATGTAATTGAAAGTATATTAGACGCCGACAGTACGCAAAGCAGAGTGCAGCTAGTTGTTGAAGTAAATGGACTAGAACAACTCAAAGAAATACAGGACTCTTATAAGGAATTCGAAAAAGACGTATTTTTTAGATTAAAGTCTGATTCAAAAGATTGCAATACTTTGGCCTATATTTACAAGCCTGAAAATACTTTTCACTTACATCCTTCTAATCTAAAGCAAATTATTTTGTTTTTACAAAATAATTCTAGTGTTGATTTTGTCTTGTTGTCATTCGGGCTGATTGATTATCCAAGTATTGGCTTGTCTGAAAGTTTGTCAAATAATGTGATTTTAAAAAATAATGGCGTAACTTTAGCTGACATCTCTTCCTCTAGGTATTCGGGTAAACTTATTCGACTTATGTCTGAGAGATATGAAAAAAAGGTCAAGGTTGATGAAATTGTTAAAAAGTTGAAATTTAACAATTATGGATATTCGAATGATAACCAGAAAGTTAAAATTGAAAATCAAATCTCACACTTTAATACTACTTTATATAAAAAAAGTAGTAAAAAAGTCGTTTTTGTTTTTCCTATATTTTTAGCTGTTGGCGGTGTGGAAAGGAATACAGTTGAAATCATTAATCAGCTAAATGCAGAATATGATTTTGTAGTTATAAATTTTGAAAGACTGAATGAGTCATTAGGTAGTTTACATCATCAGTTTCTTGATTCGTGTATAGGTATTTATGATCTGACCGAATTATCTTCTCATGACGGTATTTTAAATTATCTTAGGGTCTTAGAGAATTTATATAGCCCAGATTTGGTTTGGATATGCAATGGATCTCCTTGGCTAGAGAGCAATTTAGCTAATATTAGAAGTATATTTAATAACTCTGCGATTGTAGATCAACAGGTATATGACGCTAATGAAGGTTGGGTTCGTTTATACAAAGAAAAAAATGGTGCTTTGCTAAGTTTTGATCGGTTTATTGCAATTAACTCAAAGATTAGAAACGTTTTTATAGACCAAGCGAATGTATTATCCGATAAGGTTGATTTGATATATCACGTAGTTAAAACTGAAAGATTTGACAAAAGGCTCTACATAGACTCTCAGAAAATTGTAAATAAATTTAATATAAATTTATCAAAAGACAATTTTATTTTTGTCGGTAGGATGAGTGAACAAAAAAGACCATTTTTATTTCTTGAAATGGTCAGTGAAATTATCAAGAGAAATACAGATATTCATTTCTATATGGTAGGCACGGGGCATTTGGCTGATAAAGTCGATGATTATATTTCTAATAATAATTTAGATAAATTTGTTACCAGAATCAAACATCTAGACAATATAGCTGAGATTTATTCTTTGATGAATGGACTAATTATAACGTCTCAGTATGAAGGGCTGCCAATTGCCATGTTGGAAGCTATGTGTATGGAAGTGCCAATATATGCAACATCTGTGGGAGATATTGATGTCGTTATCGATGAGTATAAGAATGGGTTAGTAGTAAATGTTAACTATGATGCTAAAGCATTAGCTAATAACTTCGTATTATTTTGTAGTGAACTAGATAGTTATAAAAAGAATGCTATAGCAGCTTCTGCTTTAGTTAGAAGCCGGTTTTCTGAAAAGACAATATCTAACCTATATGATATTTCTTTCAAATGTGCAATAGAAGACAAAATATGATTAGTGTAATTATACCTAGCTACAATCATGAAAAATATATTCAAAGGTGCATTGATAGTGTTGTAAATCAAACCTATACAGATTGGGAACTCATCATCATAGATGATGGCTCACAAGATAACTCAAACGAAATTATCGCTTCATATGTGGACAAAAGGATTACTCATATTAAGCAAGAAAATATGGGTGCACATAACGCAATCAATAAGGGGTTGAGTCTTTCAGCAGGGCAGTATCTTACTATATTAAATTCTGATGATGAGTTTCATCCGCAGAGATTTGAAATGTGTATGAGTGTTTTTGAAAAAGATAAAGACATAGATTTCATATCAACTTGGATAAATATTGTAGATGAGAAAAATAAGTTAAAAGGAGTAAAGGAAGCATGGAAAAATATGCATCCTTGGCAAGTGAAAAATAAAAATTTAACTTTTTTAGATTCGAATGATTATTCACTAAATGCATTAATGGCAAACTTTGTAGCAACTACAAGTAATATGCTTTTTAAAAGAAAAGTTTACGAACAAATAGGTGGTATGAGAAATCTTAGGTTTGTACATGACTGGGATTTTTTACTTAGGGTTTGTTCAAAATTTAACTGCTTTAATTTAGAAACAGCTTTGTTGAGCTATAGAATTCATGGATCTAATACAATTTCATCAAATAGACAGTGGATGTTGTTTGAAGTTTGTTGGGTAATTGCCGCAAATATAGATAGTTTCACCGAAAAATTAATACCTAATTTTTCATCTAATAGGTTGGTAGAATCTGCGATTAGCCTTCTCGAATCTTTAAACTTTCAAGGAAACGATAAAGTATTTTGGCTTTTATATTTCCAGATGACGGCTATGAAAGAAACTGGACTATTAAATGCTGAAGAGATTTATCTCGAAGATATATCTCTTAGAGAAAAAATTATAAATTATATAAATGTATAAAGGATTGATTAATGAGTTATAAAATAGCCGTGGCAGGCACAGGTTATGTGGGTTTATCAAATGCTATGTTGCTTTCACAACATAACCAAGTTGTGGCGCTTGATATAGTCCCAGAAAAAGTCGAGATGCTCAATAATAAAATTTCGCCAATAGAAGATAAGGAAATATCTGAGTTTCTTCAAAGGGAAGAATTGAGATTTCGTGCAACATTAGATAAAAAAGATGCTTACATTGACGCTGATTTCATCATAATTTCCACTCCTACAGATTATGATGAAAATACAAATTACTTTAATACTAGTTCAATCGAGCATGTTATTAAAGATGTATTAGCTATTAATCCAAATGCAACAATGGTAATTAAATCAACAGTTCCTGTAGGATATACAAAGAGTGTAAGAGAAAAGTATAAAACTGAAAACATAATTTTTTCTCCTGAATTTTTAAGAGAAGGTAAGGCGCTTTATGACAACCTTCATCCAAGCCGTATAGTTGTAGGTGAGAAGTCAGACCGTGCAATGATTTTTGCAGGACTTTTAGAGCGAGGAGCTTTGAAAAAAGGTATATCAGTTTTATTTACTGATAATACAGAGGCAGAAGCAATAAAGCTCTTTTCTAATACTTACCTTGCCATGAGAGTGGCTTACTTTAACGAATTAGATTCTTATTGTGAAAAATATAGTTTAAATGCAAAAGATATTGTAGATGGAGTAGGGCTTGATCCAAGAGTCGGAACTCACTATAACAACCCTTCATTTGGGTATGGTGGATATTGCTTTCCAAAAGATACCAAGCAACTGAAAGCAAATTTTAAAGATCTCCCAAACAATTTAATAGACGCTATAGTGGATTCGAACGAAACCAGAAAAGAGTTCGTTGCAACCCAAATCTTAAAAAAATTCCCCAAAGTTGTAGGTATTTATAGACTTATTATGAAAAGTGGTAGTGATAACTTTAGAAGCTCCTCTATTCAAAGTGTAATGCAAAAGCTTAAAGAAAAAAATACTGATGTTGTCATATATGAGCCTATGGCAAGTGATGAATTTTATGAAGGATTTAGGGTTCTTAAAAATATAGATGAATTCAAATTGATATCTGATGTAGTTGTCGCAAATAGAATGTCTGATGAATTAAAAGATGTCATACATAAAGTTTATAGTAGGGATATTTATGGTAACGATAGTTAAAAGAATAGGGTTCGTTGATTGATTTTTGAATTTAATGGTGAATCATGCTCTAAAGATTTCACGTAATTAGGTATGGATAATGAAAATAAAGTTGAAATTACTTATTTTTCTATTCCTCACGTATACATAATTGAGAACATTTATCTACTTTAGTCAATAACACTTGATGGCCATATACTATTAACTAGCTAATAAAAGCCAGTGAGTACCAATCCATTACGTTAGAAATAAACAAATTTTTTAGATGTTAGTTAAGTTGCGGATATATAATGAAAAAGAAAATATTAGTCACAGGTGGGGCTGGTTTTGTTGGAAGTCATCTATGTGAAAGGTTGTCGCAAAATGAAAATTATGAAGTTTATAGTCTAGATAATTACTTCACTGGTAGCATCGATAATCATGTCCTGAATGTTACATATATAGAAGGAAATACTTCTGATATATCTTCGCTGATTAACTTCACTCCTGATATGGTTTATCACTTAGGTGAGTATTCGCGTGTAGAGCAAAGCTTTGAAGATATAGAGAAGGTCTGGAAATATAATAAAGATGGGATTTTTGCAGTATTGGAATTTGTGCGTAAAGCTAGATGTAAAATATTATATGCAGGAAGCAGTACGAAATTCGGTGATGGGGGGCTTGGTAGGAATGCAAGTCCGTATGCCTGGACGAAAGCTACAAACACTGAACTAGTGATTAACTATGGCGACTGGTTCAATGTACCCTATGCTATTACATATTTTTATAATGTTTATGGACCAAGAGAAATTCAAACTGGAAAATATGCAACACTAATAGCTCTCTTTAAAGAGAAAATGAAAAATAAGCAATCTTTGACCGTTGTAAGCCCAGGGAATCAAAAAAGAAACTTCACTCATATAGATGACATTATTGATGGTCTTGTATTAGTAGGGGAGAATGGTTATGGGGATGAATTTGGTATAGGAAGTCCCGAAGCTTTTACAATTAAAGAGATTGCAGATATGTTCGGAGGAGAGATTGAAATGCTGCCTGAACGAAAAGGCAATCGTATGACTGCAGACGTTATTGCTGATAAAACCATGGCTCTTGGCTGGATGCCAACCAGAACTATAAAACAGTATATTCATAATTTAAAGCTCAACAATTGGGTTTGAAAATGAAGAATATATTAGTAGTTGGTGGGGCTGGGTATATAGGAAGTCACGCATGTAAAGAACTATTTAGGCAAGGATATAACCCTATAGTATTTGATAATTTAGTTTACGGGCATAAGAATTTTATCAAGTGGGGGGAGTTTTTATTAGGTGATTTAAACAATATAGATCAAATTAGACTTGTGTTTGATAAGTATAAATTTGATGCAGTTATGCATTTTGCAGCGTTCGCATATGTTGGTGAGTCAGTTAAAGATCCTCAAAAATACTATCAGAATAATGTGGTAGCAACATTAAATCTACTAAACGTAATGAAAGAATATAATGTAAATAAGTTTATTTTTTCATCAACTTGTGCGACTTACGGGAATCCTGAGTATTTGCCTATAGATGAGAAGCATCCTCAAAATCCTATTAATCCATATGGCATGAGTAAGCTTATGGTAGAGAATATTCTGAAAGATTATTCTATCGCTTACGATTTTAGATTTGTATCGTTAAGATATTTCAACGCATCAGGTTGTGATGTAGATGGTGAAATAGGTGAGTTTCATGACCCAGAAACACACCTTATCCCCTTAATTTTAGATGCAGCTCTGGGTAAGAGGGAGTCAATTAAAGTATTTGGAACAGATTACGATACGAAGGATGGCTCTGCTGTTAGAGATTATATTCATGTTGTAGATCTTGCAAATGCACATATTTTAGCTCTAACATATTTATTGGAAGATGGTGGGAGTGAAATATTTAATTTAGGTAATGGTATAGGTTTTTCAGTAAATGAAGTTATCGAATGTGTGAAAAATGTTACTGGTTCATCTTTCAAAGTGGAATACGTAGGTAGAAGAAGTGGTGATCCGGCTGTTTTAATTGGATCTAGCGAAAAGATAAGTTCTATGTTAGGTTGGAGCCCAAGTTACTTTAAATTAGATGACATAATATCAACAGCTTGGGAGTGGCATAGGAAAATTAACCAAAAGTGAATCGACCAAGATGCAGTAGACACTTTTAAGCCTCATAATTACGCTTAAAAGGAGCATTAAATGGTTAGCAAAAGATTTACAGAAGAATTCAAACTAGAAGCTATCAAACAAATTACTGAACGGCATTTTCCTGTTGCAGAAGTGTCAGCAAGGCTTGGTGTCTCAACCCACAGTCTTTATGCATGGGTGAAGAAATACAGCCAACCCGAACCAGTGCGAATGGCTGCTGATGATCAACAGGCTACAATCAAACGTCTGCAATCCGAGCTTAAACGAGTCACAGAAGAACGTGACATCCTAAAAAAGGCCGCCGCGTACTTTGCCAGAGAATCCCAGTAAGGTACGCATTCATCCGCAACCACGAGTCGGAGCATTCCTTACGACGCATGTGCCGCGTGATGAATGTGCATCCCAGCGGCTACTATGCATGGCGCACATCACCTACATCGGCCCGCCAGCGTGAAGACTCCAGGTTATTAGGCCTCATTAAGCAGTTCTGGCTGGAAAGCGGTGGCGTCTATGGCTACCGCAAGGTAACCGATGATATGCGTGATACGGGTGAACGTTGTAGCAGACACCGTGTGTATCGACTGATGCGCACTGAGGGATTACGCTCTCAAACCGGTTATCGTCGTCGCCCTGGTACTCGCTATAGTCGGCCATCAACCGTCGTGCCCAATCATGTTGCGCAGCAGTTTAATGTTACCGAGCCTAACAAGATATGGGTGACAGATATTACCTACATCCGCACCCATGAAGGTTGGCTCTATCTTGCTGTGGTATTGGATCTGTTCTCACGGCAAGTCATCGGCTGGTCGATGCAGCCGCGCATGGAAAGCGAACTGGCGATCAATGCGCTACTGATGGCAGTTTGGCGCAGGCAACCAGAGCAACAAGTCATTATTCATTCGGACCAAGGCAGTCAATTCAACAGTTATGAGTGGCAGGATTTTTTAAAAGCTCACAATCTATGTGCCAGCCAGAGTCGGCGTGGCAATTGTTATGATAACGCTGTCGCCGAGAGCTTTTTCCAGTTACTAAAACGTGAACGCATACGTCGTAAAACATATTTAACGCGAGAGAATGCAAGGCAGGATGTGTTTGATTATATCGAGATGTTCTACAACCCAAGACGCCGACATAGTTACGCCAATCGGCTTTCTCCAGTAGAATTTGAAAGGCAATACTTCAGTAGGCAAGAAAGTGTCTAGTAAGGACTGGTCGATTCATTAATCATAATTTCTCTCACTCCATGACGGGCTAAATGCTCTATGAGTTACTCCATAACTGGTTTACCTAAAATCGGGATCATAGGTTTGGGGATATCTTTAGTTAGTGGACGCACACGAGTACCCTTGCCTGCAGCAAGAATCATTCCTTTAAGTTGCACTGAAATTTAACTCCATTTTAATTTTTATTGAAATACTTGGCGTATACAAAATATTGTCTTAAATATAATCTGGTGACATTAAATTTTATTAATAATAGTCGCTAGCCAAAGTGATAAAGTACCCTGCCAAGTTTGGCGATAAAGGCCACATACTTCTAACAGACGCATCCTATCTTTTAGATGTGCACCGCGAAATTTACCAAATATATCTAGAATATCCTGACTATCTTTAGATAACAAATGGCGATTGTTACTAAGTGCAGCGTAATTAAGATCATTCCAACTTTTGAAACGCCCGTTAAAAACAAAAAATATTCGATCAATTCTGGCTTTAAAAGATGAGTTGGCTCCAATTACGGCATTGGTATGCTGCCGATATAATAATGACGGCTTAGGGTCGTAATAAAATATTCCGCCAGCACCTTTTACAATTTGATATAGCCACCAATCGTGAGAAACTACTTTTTGCAGCCCTGCTTTTTCTAAAAGTTCTTTCGTCGCTTGGTTAAACATCATAGTGTTGCCTCCGGCAATACTTTGCACCAATGCATTGCGGAATGATCTTGGAAGTGTGAATTCAGGAGAGAAGCCAAGTGGTTTTAGGTTTTCATCTACTATTTGCGTGCGGCCGCCATAGGCTCTTGGAAGTTGTGATTCATTGTTTTTATCAAAGTAATCTACGGCTCTTTCAAGCTTATCATTCATCCAAACATCATCTTGGTCTGAAAATGCATATAGGTTGGCTTTGATTGTGGCGTCACATGCCATCGATAAGAAGTTTAAACAAAACCCTTGCTGTGGCCCTTTGCGTATTTCTAGTCTAGCACTACCCCATTTTTTCTGGAATTGTTTAGCAATAGTTAGTGTGTTATCACTAGAACCGTCATCGCTAATTACCAAGCGCCAATTTTTATGCGTTTGGTCTTCTATAGATTGCAGTTGCTCGGCCAGAAACTGTTCGCCGTTGTAGGTGGACATAAGTATGCAGACGTGATGGGATGTTTTTTGTATAGTCATTAGTCTTTTTATTGGTAATTCACTGTGCATATCGTATAGCGATTTTATGAAACTTTACTTGTGTAAGTGGTAGCAAATTATAAACGAATATATACATGGTGGGCAGTTGCCGACATGGCTAAGCTTGAGGAGGGTACATTTTGAAGACAGGCTTGTCACAATGTTTTAATTGATATTTTTTATGAGTGGTGTATATGTCTAAGTTAAAAAAATATTGGACTTACCCGTTTTAACAGAAATATCAAAAAATCGTCAACCTGATTGAGGCCGCAATCCAGAGAGGTTTTATGGTTAGGTAAATTGGGCTAAGAAAGAATAAGTGTTTATTTTAAATTTAAACAATAGCTTACATCTATTTTTTTAATTATCTTCACTAAGGTGACAATTCTAAGTTTTACCTTGTCTAGCTTCCCGCCTCCGTCGGAATGACGAAATTTATAGGATTTTAGATTTGAATACTGCGTTTAAAGGTTTCAGTGTGTTGCAATATGTGGGTTAACATGCGTTTAAGTAGGTTAAAATTGGCCACTTAAACTTGTGGTTACTATGCGTTAATGAAAAAATCAGAAGAAAACAATCAGAGAAATAATAGTTCAGAAGGTATTGAGAATCACACCCCCATGATGCGCCAGTATCTGGGGTTAAAAGCACAGCATCCTGATATGCTGCTGTTTTATCGTATGGGTGATTTCTACGAGCTGTTTTTTGAGGATGCTGAAAAGGCTTCCAGATTGCTCGGTATTACCCTTACGCAACGCGGCAGCAGTAATGGCCAGCCTATCAAAATGGCGGGCGTACCCTATCATGCGGCAGAACAGTATCTGGCAAAGCTTGCCAAGCTCGGTGAAGCAGTTGTGATCTGTGAGCAGGTGGGTGACCCGGCAACCAGCAAAGGGCCGGTAGCGCGTGAAGTGGCGCGCATTTTAACGCCCGGTACGCTGACTGATACGGCTTTGCTCGATGAATCACGTGATAATCAATTACTCAGTATTTTTCAATCTGAGGGTGTATTGGGGCTTGCACGTCTTAACCTGGCTTCCGGTAGTTTTGTGCTGAGCGAAATCGCAGTGGGCTTGCTGGCACAGGAAGTTGAACGCATTGCACCGAGCGAAATATTGTACCCTGATGATTTTCAGCATGCGGCTCTAAGTTTAAGCAAAGTTGCGAAAAAGCGTTTAAGTCCGTGGCAGTTTGATTTTGACAGCGCGTTCAGCACGCTGACCAAGCAATTCAATACTTATGATCTCAACGGTTTTGGCTGTGCCGATTTAAAACCAGCGATTTCTGCTGCCGGTGCGCTGTTGGATTACGTGAAGCATACGCAGCGCACAACGCTGCCGCATATCAATGCTATCAGCGTAGAAACTACCAGTGCCTATATTCAGCTTGATGCTGCCACGCGCCGCAACCTTGAGATTGACGTTACGCTGCGCGGCGAAGTCTCTCCAACTTTATATTCACTTTTAAATACAACGCAAACTGCGATGGGGGCACGTTTGCTACGGCAATGGCTACATCATCCGCTGCGCGATAGAAACCTGAGTATGAAGCGGCATGAGGCGATTGCCGATTTGATTGCAAGCGGACGCTATGCCGAGTTAAGGCAGACGCTGAGACCGGTAGGCGATATAGAGCGTATTACTGCACGCGTTGCCTTGAAAACAGCGCGACCGCGTGATCTGTCTGGCCTCGCTGCGAGTTTGCAACAGTTACCTGTTCTGCAAACGCAGTTGCTGAATCATAGATCCAGTCTGCTACAGACATTGAATGACAATTTATCTGCACCGCATGCTGTTGTTAACTTGCTGACCACTGCAATCAAGACAGAGCCAAGCGTAGTGCTGCGTGAGGGTGGCGTAATAGCAGATGATTACGATGCAGAGCTGGATGAATTACGTGCGATTCAAACCGATCATGGTGATTTTCTGCTGCAATTTGAGGCGGCAGAAAAAGAGCGCACTGGTATTTCAAATTTAAAAGTTGAATACAACAGTGTGCATGGCTTTTATATCGAGATGAGCCGCACACAGGCGGAGAGTGCACCGGCAGAATACCGCCGTCGCCAGACCTTGAAGAATGTTGAACGATTCATTACACCGGAACTGAAAGCATTTGAAGACAAAGTGCTGAGTGCTAACGATCGCGCATTGGCGCGTGAAAAAATGCTCTATGAGCAGGTGCTGGCAGCACTTGGTCAGTATATTGCTGCGCTGCAAACCAATGCCGGTGCAGTGGCGAGCCTGGATGTGCTGTGCTGTTTTGCCGAGCGTGCCATCAGCCTGAATTACGTTGCACCACAGTTTACCACCGAAGCCGGTATCGAAATTATCAATGGCCGTCACCCGGTTGTAGAACAGATTTCAGTGCAGACTTCCGGTCAGCCGTTTATTGCCAATGATGTTTTATTGAGCCCATACCGTCAGCTGTTGCTGATTACCGGCCCCAACATGGGCGGTAAATCGACTTTTATGCGGCAAACGGCGCTGATTGTGCTGCTGGCAAACTGTGGCTGCTATGTACCAGCTACAGTAGCTAAAATCGGCGAAATTGATCGCATCATGACGCGTATTGGGGCGTCGGATGATCTGGCGGGCGGTCGCTCTACCTTTATGGTGGAGATGACAGAAACCGCGAATATTCTGCATAACGCAACCGATAAAACGCTGGTGTTGCTCGATGAAATCGGCCGCGGCACATCTACGTTTGATGGTTTGAGCCTCGCTTGGGCAGTTGCTAAACAGCTTCTGGAAAAGAATAGGTCATATACCTTGTTTGCAACGCATTATTTCGAGCTGACTCGCATTGTGGATGAATTCAAGTACGCTGCGAATGTGCATCTGGATGCGGTAGAGCACGGTCCAGAAAATAATAAAGCCATTGTGTTCATGCACAAAGTTGAAGAAGGCGCAGCCAACCAGAGTTATGGCTTGCAGGTTGCGCAGCTGGCTGGGATACCCAGGAGTGTAGTGAATGCTGCTAAACGTAAACTGACACAATTGGAGAATAATCAAGTTGCAACCAGTTCAGAGCAGCCGGATATGTTTGCTGTAGATGCGCTGCCAAAAGAAGTTGCAATGCACCCAGTAGTTTCTGAGCTGGAAATTATTCAGCCGGATGACTTGACGCCAAGACAGGCTCTGGAAATGCTGTATAAGCTAAAAAATATAGCTGCCAGTTCTACCTGAATCTAGATTCAAGCATAACGAGGCAGCTATATTGAATTAGTTGCGGCCAGATTTGCTTTAGTTGCAAATTGGCTGCACTAATTAGTGGTGGTGACCACCAGCGCCGTGAACGTGCTGATGTGATACTTCTTCTTTGTTTGCTGCGCGCACGTCAGTGATGGTTGCTGTGAAAACTACACGCTCACCAGCCCATGGGTGGTTGCCGTCAACGATTACTTTGCCGTCAGCGATTTCTGAAACGGTATATAAAATTACTTCACCAGTTTCGTCTTCACCTTCAAACTGCATGCCTACTTTTAAATCAGCAGCAGGGAAAGCGCTAACTGGCTCGATTTGCACTAATTCTTCGTCGTATTCGCCAAAAGCATCAGCAGGTTGTAAATCTACAATCACAACATCACCAATTGTTTTGCCGTGCATCGCTTCTTCCACTTTAGGGAAAATATTGTCATAACCGCCATGCAGGTAAGCCACTGGGTCGCTGCTTGATTCAAGCACGTTGCCATCGGCATCTTTTAATTCATAAGTCATTGATACTACGGTGTTCATTGCGATTTGCATGGTGAGGTCCTCAAACTGGGCTTTGTTAAAAATTAGCTGTGTAAAAAATTAAGTGTAAGATTTTAAACTATATTTTGAATATCCCTAAATGAAATATTCCGGCTTTACGTCTATGTTAAATCCTGTGGTGTTTGGTAATCAGGCGATCAAGTGCAGCAGCAAAAGCCTGTCGATCACTCTGGTTAAAGGTAGCGGGGCCGCTGATGTCTACGCCATTGCTACGTAATTCTTCCATCAGGTTGCGCATGGCCAGCCGTTCTTTAATGTTGGCTATGGTGTAAAGCTCGCCACGCGGATTGAGGGCATAGCCGCCTTTTTCTACCACCTGCGCAGCAAGTGGAATGTCGGCAGTAATGACCAGATCGCCGATTTCCATCTCGACTACAATCCGGTTGTCTGCTACATCAAAACCACTTGGAACTTGCATGGTTTTAATAAAAGCTGATGGCGGCGTGCGTAAAAACTGGTTGGCTACCAGTGTGGTAGTGATTTGTGCCCTGATTGCAGCCCTGAATAAAATTTCTTTAATCACGACTGGGCAGGCATCGGCATCAACCCAGATTTTCATTATTTATAAATATTAAATTGCAAATTAAGGTTGCGCAAAGTGAATCAGATGATGATTCACGATCGCGCATATTTTCTAACGACCTCTACCGCCGCTTCTATGTTGGCTGCCAGGGCTGCCTGACGGTTTGCCTGCACCACCCTTAAAGCCACCACTATTTGGGCGGGCTGGGTTAGCGCCTGAATTATTGCGTGGCCTGTTGCCGTGGCTAGGTACTGTTGGTGAAAACAGCGCCGGTTGTGGCATGGCTTGGTGTCTTGCTGCTTCTGACATCGGCTTGCTTTGTGATGTGGTCGGTTTGTTTTGTGGTGCTGGTCTATTTTGTGTTTTTGGTGCGCTAGTTGCAGCTTGACTGTTATTCTGCGGTTTACGTTTCTGGCCATGCTGTGGACGCGGTGCGCGTGGTGCTTCTGGTTCCGGGTTGGCGTTTGGCGTAAAGCCTTCTACCTGCACTCTTGGAATCTCGCGCTTGATCAGTTTTTCAATATCTTTAAGCAGCTTGAGTTCTTCACGGTCTACCAGTGACACAGCGGCACCGCTGCTACCGGCGCGGCCCGTGCGGCCAATACGGTGCACGTAATCTTCTGGTACGTTTGGCAATTCAAAGTTGACTACTTGCGGTAATTGGTCAATATCCAGGCCACGAGCTGCAATATCAGTCGCTACCAGTACACGTACGCTGCCATCTTTAAAGTTGGCAAGCGCCTTGGTGCGCGCGCCCTGACTTTTGTTGCCGTGAATAGCTGCTGCTTCAATGCCGTCTTTCACCAGTTTTTCTGCCAGGCGATTGGCGCCGTGCTTGGTGCGGGTGAATATCAGCACTTGTTTCCAGTCGTTGGCAGTTACCAAGTGGCTGACCAAATCACGTTTATGCGATTGCGGTACCATATGCACTGTTTGCTCTACCAGCTCAGATGCAGTGTTGCGGCGTGCTACTTCAACAAAGCCTGGGTTGCGCAATAAGCCATCGGCTAATGTTTTTATTTCATCTGAAAACGTTGCTGAGAACAGCAGGTTCTGGCGTTGCTTAGGCAGCATGGCCAGAATCTTTTTGATGTCGCGGATAAAGCCCATATCCAGCATGCGGTCGGCTTCATCCAGCACCAGAATTTCTACACCTGATAAATCAATGGTTTTTTGTCCTGCGTGATCCAGCAGGCGACCCGGTGTTGCCACCAGAATATCCAGCGGTTTTTTCAAACGGCTGATCTGCGGGTTGATATTAACGCCGCCAAAGATCACGGTAGATGTAAGCGGCAAATGTTTGCCGTAAACTTTTACTGATTCTTCAATTTGAGCAGCTAATTCGCGTGTCGGCGTCAGCATCAGGCAGCGTGGGCGGCCTTTGGCAATATCTGCAAGCGGCTTTTGGCTTAACAGGTGCAGAATAGGCAAGGTAAAACCTGCGGTTTTACCGGTGCCGGTCTGTGCGCCTGCCAGCAGGTCGCCGCCGTTCAGCACCAGCGGAATTGCTTTGGCCTGAATTGGTGTTGGGTTGGTGTAGCCGGTATCAGTAATCGCACGCAGAATCGGCTCACATAAGCCTAGCTCGTTAAAGCTGAGCGTACTTTTTTCTATCGTCAGGTCGGCTTTAATGGCTTCAGGTTGAAAACCATCAATAGGCGAGTTTATTTCATTTGTATTTGTTGTTTGTGCTGTCAAGTAATGCTCCAGTTTAGGTATTAGGCCGACCTATTACTTAAAATGAAGCAACACCAATCGAGGTCTAGGCATGTGTGGTTATTTTCGGTATTTTGAGATACGGAAGATAATCAGGGTAAGAGACCGCTACGCTGATTGGTTGGCGTAGGGTAATGAATTGCTGAGGATTATACGTAAGATTGTGATTAAAGCTAGTAATACTTTTTAATTCAATTTCTTATAACTTTTACCAGTATCTGCGAAGTATCCTGATATTGGATTATCTGGCAGATTGATATGAATTGCCATACAAACGTCGCCAGACCCATGGCGGTAAAGGATTGTCACTACTCCAAAGGCCGACTCTGTCTCTGCGCGCTCTGGCGGCAGCATTTTTTACAGCAAGGTTTTGTGAATACTTCTCGTTATGCCAGGCATAGCCTTGTTCGGCCATGTATACGCTGGCATCGGTATGGTTACATTGCAGTTTGCCTAAATGGCGATTATATTTGTCCTGGCCAGCCAGCTCGAAGTTGATGCTGATATCGTTGCCTTTGCAAAGTTCGATCAAGGCGCGCCGTGCCTTTTGCCCATAGGCCTGATTCCGCTCGGGGGCATCAATGTCGGTCAGGCGAAGTTTTAATTTGCCATTGGCATTCTTTAATTCAACGGTATCACCATCATAGACGCGGCTAACCGTGTAAGTGGTTTCAGCCTGACTGGATGTGCTTGATAAAAATAGCAGGCATGCAAAAATTAAACGTAATAACGACATGATAGGCAGCTTAATTGTGTTTAATGCTGATGCGTATGATCATCACCGTTGTGGCCGTGTTCGCGGTCCAGCAAGCTGTAGTAGTTGGAAGGTTCCAGCACGGTTGGAATAGGGTCTGCATCGGTGTCAGGATGATCTTTGCTGTAATGCAGGCCGCGGCTTTCCTTGCGTTCCATTGCGCTTCTTACAATGAGTTCTGCTACCTGCAATAAGTTACGCAGTTCAATCAAATCGTTGCTGATTTTAAAGTTGCTATAAAATTCGTGTACTTCATTACGCAGCATATGTATGCGGTGCAACGCGCGGCTTAAGCGTTTATCCGTGCGCACAATGCCGACATAGTTCCACATGGAGCGGCGCAGTTCATCCCAGGTGTGGGTAATCAGCACCTCTTCATCAGCATCGGTGACGCGGCTTTCATCCCAGTAGGGTAATGTTGGCACTGGTTTTTCTGGTTGGCTTAATATGTCTTCAGCCGCAGACTGGCTGAACACCAGGCACTCAAGCAGTGAGTTGCTGGCAAGGCGGTTGGCGCCATGCAGGCCGGTACAGGCAGTTTCGCCAATCGCATACAGGTTATTGATATCGGTACGGCCGATATCATCGGTCATCACGCCGCCACACATAAAGTGCACGGCCGGCACCACAGGAATCGGCGTTTTGCTGATATCAATACCCAGCTCCAGGCAGCGACGATAGATGTTAGGAAAATGTTCTTGAATAAACGTCAGTGATTTATGCGAAATATCCAGATAGACACAATCAATACCGCGCTTTTTCATTTCAAAGTCGATAGCACGCGCAACAACATCACGCGGTGCCAGTTCGGCGCGCGGATCATGTTCAGGCATAAACCTGGTGCCATCGGGCAATTTTAAGATGCCGCCTTCACCACGCACTACTTCTGAAATCAGGAAAGATTTAGCATGTGGGTGGAACAGGCAGGTTGGGTGAAATTGAATAAACTCCATATTTGCAACACGGCAGCCTGCGCGCCATGCCATTGCCATGCCATCACCGGTGCTGACATCCGGATTGGTGGTGTAAAGGTAAACCTTGCCTGCGCCGCCTGTAGCTAGAATAGTATTTTGCGCACCGATGGTAACGACTTTTCCGGTTGTGTTATCAAGCACATAGGCGCCCAGGCAGGCATTGCTACTTAGAAGTTCAGGGTCTTTTGCTTTTACTTTGTGTGTGGTGATCAAGTCTACTGCGATGTGATTTTCGAGCAGGGTAATGTTGGGGTGTTGCCGCACTTTCTGCGCCAGTGTCGTCTGCACCGCATGGCCAGTTGCATCGGCGGCATGAATGACGCGCCTATGGCTGTGGCCGCCTTCACGCGTTAAATGGTAGCCGCTGTCATCTTGCTCGCGGGTAAAGCTAACGCCTTGCTCAATCAGCCATTCAACTGTTTCCTTGCCGTGTTCAACCACTTTTCTGGTCACTGCTGCATCGCATAAACCAGCCCCGGCTGTCAGGGTGTCCTGAATATGCGCTTCAATAGAATCTTCGTCATTTAGCACGGCAGCAATGCCGCCTTGCGCCCAGTTGCTAGCAGAGTCGTTGATTGTGCGTTTGCTAACCAGGCATATCTTCTTGTGCTCTGCCGTGCGCAGTGCCAGTGATAAGCCTGCAAGGCCGCTTCCAATAATTAAAACGTCGAATTGCTGCATAAGTTTTTGATTTGTAAGTGTGGGGTAATTTGAACACTGAGGAACTAACGAGAGTGTATCGCGGTCATTGTAAAAGGCAACATAAATAGTGTGGTAGAAGTTAAAAAGTAAATGCTTAACTGATTAATGAGTAATGATAGCGAG